>JAEAME010000983.1_pt1 | contig 23084 bp, 18 predicted proteins | sample 8958731 | NCBI WGS metagenome assembly JAEAME01 (sample SAMN16933194, study PRJNA681113) | bioreactor sludge metagenome | isolation source: anerobic bioreactor sludge (Control) | place: India:Bengaluru | collected 2018-10-24 | reverse complement strand
CGCGAACGTCATGAATTCCGTCGTGCATACCGGCGTGAAATCTGCGGGATGCGAAAACAAAATTACCCAACTGCCCTTGTAATCATCCGGGAAATTGATGACGCCCTGAGTCGTTACGGCAGTAAACGACGGAGCGGCCTCTCCGATCAACGGCATCGTGTTGTAATCTGAATTGTCCATATGCGCCTCCTTAATTTGATATACGTTTAATTTAGTAACGATTACAATTATAGCACTTTTTCTTGCTTTTTGTAACGCGTTTTGACAAGAGAATGGAAACAACCTGTGAACAACCGGACGCACCCGGTTCGGAATAGCCTTTAACCGTTCATTGATTCCGAATCTCCTGCCTGTTTTTTCACTAAAAAAGTTCGCACGCCGTCAAACCAATGTATATAATCAAACTGATACCCATAACGCCATGAGTTTGCCCTGAGGAAACGATGATGGATACACCGCTTCAACGATCCGGAAACGAGTCGGATCAAAGAACAACCGAAGTCGCCGAATCGGATGTCCAACCGACAGATATTCATCCGACGGACGTTCAACCGACCGACGAGTCATTCTACCGATATCTTTTTAAAAACACGCTTCGCGAAAAGCGCTATGTATGTATGGTGCTGGCCTTTTTCAATCTTCTTCTTCTTATTCCGGACTGGATGATGATCGGATCCCTTCCGGCTCGAATCATCATCACGGCACTTCGGGTTCTCTTTTCCGTCGTTTTAATATGGTTTTTCCTGTCTCTCGGTTATTTTCGAAACTTTCTCGTGTACTCCCGGGTGTTAACGGTGATTGAGGCTTTCGGCATCTCCGTTTTCCTTTATGTGCTGATGAATTACCCAAAGCCGGATTTTATGATCCAGGCGATGGGCATGATCGTAATCATCATGGCTGTCTTTATGTTTCCCAACCGCTGGCCCTATATGGTTACGGTATCCTTCCTGTCCGTTTCCGTTTTTATTCTGATCGCATCCTATCGGATTACGGATCTGACGATGCCCGACTACATAGCGGGAACCGTCTATATCTTGATTGCCGCCATTCTTTGCGCCATGTGGGCACGAAACATTGAAAAATACAGAGTGCGCCATTATTTGTCCCTGACGGAACTGCGTTCGATCAGCACGACCGACAGTCTGACCCAAACGCACAATCGAGTCCGGCTGGAACATGACGGCGAGCGGCTGATCCGCATCAGCCGCACACATGAACGGCCGCTTTCGGTGGTTTTTATCGATCTGGATGACCTCAAGGCCATAAACGACGAATTCGGGCATCCCGTCGGGGATCAGGTCCTGATCGAGACCGCCGCGCGTATTCGCAAGCACCTGAGCCCGCATGACATTCTCTGTCGTTGGGGCGGTGACGAGTTCGTCATCGTATTGCCCGGCGCGGATATGATCGGAGCGATGCGAACCGTCGAGCGCATCCGCGATTCGCTCACACGCGAACCGTTCGTCAACAACATCATGACCTCCTGCAGTTTCGGCATCGCCGGAATGAAGGGGGACTCGACGCTTGCATCCTTGATATATCTGGCCGACCAGCAAATGTACCGCGCGAAAAGCAAGGGCAAGAACCGCATTGAATTCCAGAATTGATTTTTCAGGGAGAGTCGATGAGTAAGAGCCGTTCCGCCGTTCAGGAAGCCCTGATCGATCAATATACGGCGACAGGACTTCCGCTCGACAAGGCGGGCGGTTACGGCATTCAGGATATGGGGGCTTTGTTGATCTCCGGGATCCACGGCGACTATTATACGGTCGTCGGACTTCCGATATCCAGACTGGCCCGCGAACTTACCGCATTCGGTTATCGCCCGGGTGACGGAACTAAAGGGGAGGTTTAAGATGCCCGGATTGATTCTTGAGGGAGGCACCCTTCGTCCGATCTTCAGCGCCGGCGCGATGGACTGCCTCTTAGATCACAACATCATGTTTCCCTATTGTATCGGGATATCGGCCGGAATCAGCAACGGTGTGTCTTATATCTCGAGACAGCACGGGCGCAACCTGGAGATCCTGAAACGCTACCGAAACGACAAGCGGTATTTCGGCAAGCGCAATCTGTTCAAATCCAGAAGCCTCTTCGGCGTCGACTTTGTATTCGGAACAATACCCAATGAGTTGATGCCCTTTGACAAAGAGGCCTTTCTTCGATACGAAGGCACTGTCCTGGCAGGCGTCACCAACGCGTTGACCGGGAAAGCCGAATATCTGGACTGCAAGGAAATGGACGAAGAACATACGATCCTTCGCGCGACCTGCGCGATCCCCGGCGCTTTTCCGGCGATCCACTGGAAGGGCAGCATCTATTATGACGGAGGAATCGCGGACTCGATCCCGATCCGAAAGGCGATGGCCGACGGCCAGAAGAAGAACCTCATCATCCTCACACAGCCCGCTGATTTTCGAAAAGCCTACGCAAGGGAATACGATTTCACGATCCACCTCATACGCCGGAAATATCCGCTGATGGTCGATCTTCTGAAAAACCGGCACCACCTGTATAACGAAACCCTCGTCTATTGCGAGCACCTTGAGGAAATCGGGCAGGCGGTGATACTCCGTCCGGACTATCCGCTCGGCAGTTTGGAAAAAGACCTCGGGCAAATCGAAAAAAACTACCGTCACGGATATGCGATGTGCCTCAAAAACCTCGATCGGATCCACGCGCTTTTCGGGTAAAGGCCTCGCTTTAACGCCTCGTTTACGGGGATACCGTGCACTTCGGCGAATCGCCGGTGTCCTCTTTTTCATTTTCGAAAAGCGGGGTGCTGAAATACCGTTCCGCGGTATCCGGGAGGATCGTCACGACGGTCTTGCCTTTCCCGAGTTTGTTGGCCATCGCGATCGCGGCCGCTACATTCGATCCGCTGGAGATCCCGCACAGCAGACCTTCTTTTCGAGCGAGATCCCGCGCGGTTCCGATCGCCTCATCGTCCGTGACGACATGGATGTGGTCAAAAATATCCATATTCAGATTTTCCGGTATCAAGCCGTCGCCGATCCCCATCTGCAAATGCGTTCCGATGTTTCCGCCGGCGAGGATTGCCGCATGTTCCGGCTCGACGGCCCAGATCTCGATTCCGGGATTCTGCGCCTTCAGAACTTCACCGATCCCCGACAGCGTCCCTCCGGTTCCGATACCGGCGCAATAGCCGTCAATCGGTCCGGCGACCTGCTCCAATATCTCGAGGGCGGTGTGGTGCCGGTGAACCATCGGGTTTGCCGGATTAATAAATTGCTGCGGCACGAACACATTCGGATCATCCTTTGCCATTTGATTTGCAACCGAAAGGCATTTCTCGATGCACTTTCCGATGTCGCCGTCGTCATGGACGATCCGGACCGTCGCCCCGTAATGCTCCACAAGTTTTCTTCTCTCCAGGCTTACGGAATCCGGCATGACGATCACGGTCCGGTATCCTTTAACGGCGCCGACCAACGCGAGGCCGATGCCCTGATTACCGCTCGTCGGCTCGACGATAACGGTGTCGGGTCCGATCAACCCTTTGCGCTCCGCATCTTCAATCATATTCAACGCAGTACGTGTCTTGATCGAACCGCCGACATTAAGGCCCTCGTACTTCACCAGCACTTCGGCGGCATCGGGGCCTGTCATGTGTCGAAGGCGGATCATCGGCGTATGGCCGACCGCCATCAAAATATTGTCGTAAACCATAAACGTCCGTCCCTTCGGAAGAATCGAGTCAAACGAAGGTATTATACGCCAATTCCCGATTCTGTTCCATATAGAGCGAAACGCGCGCGAATACTAAAGGGACGCGACAGGCCTCCGGGCTCCGGAAATCAAAAACCCGGAGGAATCACTCGGCAAAATCCACGGCGTATGTTTTCAGCAAATCCCGAATGATCGGATCCAGCTCGTCGAACTCAAATCCTGTCTCTTCGGCCTTCTCCGTGGAAAGTGTGTTATGCGGATATCCGTTGAACTCCGCGGGAATGCCGTTCGAGCCGATCGTTGCTTTTTTTCCGAGGATTTCCTCGCTCATCTTGATGATTTCCGACACACTCTTATGCCCCTTGGCCGCAGCGTTGATCGGACCGGTTTCCTTTCGATCCGCGAGGTAAGCGAGAAATCTCCCTGCCTGTGTCGATTCGATCATCGAAAAGCGCGCCTCCGCGTTGTCGACATTCATTTTTTCAGAACGCGCGATGTGTTCGACATAGGAATATAGTCTTCGGGTGTAGTCATCCTTTCCGATAACGATCGGAAAGCGCACGGCACACGCCTCGATCTTATAATTCTGAAACAGGACGCTTTCGCACAGCCTCTTCCCTTCGCCGTAACCGAAATCCGTTCTTCTTCCCATGCGAATGAGATAATGATAGGGATCAAAGTCTTCTTCCTTCAGATTCCGTCCTCCGGAATACACGGCGGACGAGGAAGTGAAAATGTACCGCCCGGTGTGGATGCACTCCAGGATGCTCTCCGTATCGTACGGCGAGTAGTTAATATTGTCGTAGGCCACGTCGAATTCGCGATCCGACAGTTCCCGTTTAACGCTCTCCCGGTCGGTACGGTCGACCCGGATCCGCTTGACCTCGCTCCCGAAAACGTCCGGCGTCAGACCGCGTGTCGCAATGGTCACCGTGTGGCCTTGGTCGAGTAATTTTCGCACAAGGTGCTTTCCGAAATAACGTGTCCCTCCGATTACCAAAATCTCCATAGATAACCTCCCCGGATCTGAGCCACGGTCTATACTACCTTACAAGAAAAATGATATTCTGAAAGAAAAGTTTAGTCAATGTATGTGCCCCCGTTCGTCCGGGATGCAACGTTTTCGGGCACAGGATCGTCTGATAAGCGGATGACCATTATGGCGGCGCCCGGAAACGCCGCTCACCCGAAAGGAGAAATGCCCGATGAATAATAAAATATCCCGTTTAATGACGTTAATTCTGGCACTCGCCGTCCTTCTGTCGCTGTCCGGATGCCGCGGGTTCACCATTTTGAATGACGCCGATCCGGTAAAGAAAACCGAAACCGAGATCAAATCGTACGAGGCGGTCCTGTCGCCGAAGGAGATCGCTCCTTTTCCATCCGCCTTCACCGTCGGCCTCAACCGGTACGGATTGTCGGTACTTCTTGACCTTTACGACGGCGAGAACATCTCCGTCTCCCCCGCGAGCCTCGAGTTGGCGCTTCTGATGACCGCAACGGGCGCGACCGGGACAACCCGGGACGAGATGCTGTCGGCGTTGGATATGACCGGGATTCCCGAAGAAGACATCCTGTCTTCCGTAGCCCAACTGATGTGGCGGGCCAACAATAACAGCATGGAAGCGGCAAACTCATTGTGGCTTCAAGACGGGTACGGCTTTGCTCAAAAATACCTGGATGCTTGCGCGACGGATTTCATGGCGGATCTTTTCACCGTCGACTACACCGCTGACGCCGCGGGGGCAACGGATCGCATCAACGAGTGGGCGGAAGACAAAACGCACGGCAAGATCGAAAAGATTCTCGACGAAGATCTGGATGAAAGCACCCGGCTGGTCCTGGTCAACGCCCTCTATTTTCTGGGCGACTGGGTGATGCCGTTTGAAGCGAACAACACGTGGGACAGCACTTTTAAAGGAGAAAGCGGAGACACGAAGGTCCCGTTCATGCACTCCAAATGGGATGTGAGTTACTACGAAGGCAATACTTTTCAGCTGATCATCCTCCCGTTTCTCGGTGATGACGGACAGAAAGGCCCCTTCGCGATGTCCTTCATCCTTCCGAAGGATGGATCTTCTCCCGAAGATGTCGCAGAAGAGTTATCTGACGAAGGCTTTGATACACTGATCGAAAAAGCCGAAACCGTGGAGGTTGAAATCAGCCTGCCGAAGTTCGAGTTTGAATACGGGACTTCGATGGTCGACACGATGCGAGCGCTCGGGATGGAGGAAGCGTTTGACGGAGGTGCTCAATTCGACGATATGACCGGCGGCGAAAATGAACTTTATATATCCGACATCATCCATAAGACATATATTCGGGTGGACGAAGAGGGCGCCGAAGCCGCGGCCGTCACAGCAGTCATCATGGCCGAGACCGCGATGCCGATCGAGGAGCCCGACCCGATCGTATTCAATGCCGATCACCCGTTCCTCTTTACCATCTATGACACCACCGACGGAACGATGCTCTTCACGGGCATCACGGCGAATCCCGGATGACCTGAAAGCGCTTTTCGCGAAAAAATAATCAAACGAGTCTGCGGTTTGCAACGGATGGAGCCGCAGACTCGTCTATTTTTCAGAAAGGGCGATCCGGCGATTGCCGCCGCTCGTGAAAGGAGTCTCCGGTACTATGAATAAACCGCTGAAAACGATCGTATCCATTGTCCTGTCGCTCACTTTTCTGGTATCTCTGTACGGCTGTTCCGATCACAGAAGATCCGTCACCAAGTCTTACGAGGCCAAGTTGAGTCCCAAGGAGATTACTCCGTTCGGCTGCACCTTCACCGCCGGTGTCAACCGGTATGGCTTTGATGTCTTGTCGGACCTTTACACCGGCGACAATATCGCCGTTTCACCGGCAAGTCTTCAACTGGCTCTTATGATGACCGCCATGGGCGCGACCGGCCGGACGAAAGAAGAGATGATCTCTGCGCTTCGCATGGACGGTCTTTCCGATGAAGAATTGGTCTCTTCGGCCGGTCAGCTGATGTGGCGGATCAACGGAAACGGAATGGAAGCGGCCAACTCGCTATGGCTTCAGGACGAGTACGGTTTTTCGGAAGACTACCTGGATATTTGCTCGGAGGACTTTATGGCTGATCTGTTCACAGTGGATTACATAAAGGACACCGCGGGCGCGACCACAGACATAAACAACTGGGCAAAAACCAAGACCCACGGAAAAATCGAGAAAATACTAAATGATGAGTTATCCGACATGACTCGCCTGGTCCTGGTCAACGCTCTGTATTTTCTGGGGGAATGGGTGATGCCGTTTGAGGCAAACTCCACTCACGACGACGTTTTTCACGGAAAGAGCGGTAACCGGGTCGTTCCCTTCATGCACGCGAATATGGATATCCGATACTATGAGGGGGAGACGTTTCAGTTGATCATCTTGCCGTTCCGCGGAGACGACAAAAAAAGCGGTCCTTTCGCGATGTCCTTTATCCTGCCGAATGAAGATTCCTCTCCCGAAGAAGTAATAGAGGAACTTTCCGTGATCGGCTTCGAATCTGCAGTCGCCAAGGCGGCCGACTCCAATGTTCGCGTCAGCCTTCCGAAATTCGAATTTGATTACGGGATATCCATGGTCGAAACCATGAAGCATTTGGGTATGGCCGAGGCCTTCACAAATGCCGCTCAGTTCAGTGATATGCTCGAAAATGACCGGGACGACCTCTATGTCGAGGACATCGTCCACAAGACATACATACGCGTCGACGAAAAAGGCGCGGAAGCCGCCGCAGTCACCGCGGTGATCATGAACGCAAAATCCGCCGAAGAACCGGAACGGAAAACGATCCGGTTCAATGCCGACCGCCCGTTCCTTTTCGCGATTTACGACATGACCGACGGCACGATACTCTTTACGGGGATCACGGCAAATTTGGAATGATCGAAAAGCGCCGGCGCGCCGGATTTTTTGAAGGGTCGGGTCATGATATAATGACGGATGACTAAACCAAGGTCGAAGGAGACGGCGCGCCATGAAATATGCATTCGGATACGGAAAACAAACGATCGACATCGACATCAACGAGGAAAACGTGATGTCGGTCCTTACCCCCAATGAAGTCGCGCTCGAATTGACCGGCGTCGACGAGGTGGTCCGTTCTCTTCGCCATCCGATCGATAGCAGGCCTCTTCGCGATATCGTCCGTCCGGGCGAAAAGATCGCGATTATCACGAGTGACATTACCCGGCCCCTGCCGGGCTATAAGATCCTCCCCGCGGTCCTTGATGAACTTTCAGCCGCGGAAATCCCCGACGAGGATATCATCATCGTTTTCGGCCTCGGCAGTCACGAGGGGCACAGCGAGGACAGGAAGCGCGCGCTGGTCGGAGACGCGGTTTATGACCGGATCCGCTGTATGGACTCGGACCCCGACGACTGCGTTCGCATGGGTGTAACCGGCTCGGGAACCCCGGTCGATATCTTCCGCCCCGTCGCGGAAGCGAATCGGCGGATTTGCCTCGGAAATATCGAGTTTCACTACTTTGCCGGCTATAGCGGAGGCGCCAAGGCGATCATGCCCGGCGTATCCACCCGTGACGCGATCCAGAACAATCACAGCGCGATGGTTCGCCCCGAAGCCGCCGCAGGGCGCCTCGAAGGCAATCCGGTCCGCGAGGACATCGAGGAAGCCGGCCGGATCTGCGGCATCGATTTCATCGTAAACGTCGTACTCAACGAGAAGAAGGAAATCATCCGTTCCTTTGCCGGTCACCCGGTCGCGGCGCACCGTGCGGGCTGTTCTTTTCTCGATTCGTTCTATAAGATATGTCTTCCGCGAAAAGCGGATATCGTGATCGTTTCGCCCGGCGGTTTCCCGAAGGACATCAATATGTACCAGGCGCAAAAGGCCTTGGACAACGCGCGACACGCGGTTCGTGACGGCGGCATCATCGTCTGGCTCGCGTCGTGTTCGGAGGGACTCGGCGAAAAGCACTTCGAGGAATGGATGACCGGACACGCGAAAAGCAAAGATATGATCGAACACATCCGCCGCGATTTTGTCCTGGGCGGACACAAAGCCGCCGCGATCGCCATGGTCTTGGAGAAGGCGCGAATCTTTCTCGTCTCGGATCTCGACCCGGACTTCGTCCGATCGATCTTTCTGGAGCCCTTCACGGGCGCTCAGGAGGCATTTGACGCGGCCTTCGCGGAAGCGGGAAGCGACGCAAGCGTCATTCTGATGCCCTACGGAGGCTCGACTCTTCCGAAATGCGCGGAATAGAGGACATCGTGCTTTGTACGATCCGATAAAACGAACTTCAAGCCGGGAAGACGCGGGGCTTTTCGATTATTCGATCAGGCCGAGACTGATTTTCCACATTAGGATCCTGATGACCGCATCATCGATCCGGGATTCATCGATCTCTCCGCTTTGCACCGCGGCGATGACCGCCGGGATTTGATCCGCGTAGGCCGACCCGATGATCATGTCATTACCGGCTAGTACGGCAAGGACCGCGGCCTCCCGGTCTCCGGTATAGTCTTTGATCGCGTCCATTGACAGGTCATCGGTCATGATGACGCCGGCAAATCCGAGATCCTCCCGAAGGATCCGGTGCACATTCGGCGAAAGGGATGCCGGGAGTTGATCATCCATACTGTAAACGATGTTGTGAGAAACCATCACCGAGTCGGCGCCTGCGGCGATCCCCGCTTCAAAAGGAAGAAAATCGGATAAATAGAAGCTTTCAAGGCTCCGACTGTCCGTTGCGATCCCGGTGTGCGTATCGACGTTGTTTCCGTAACCCGGAAAATGTTTGAGCGCGGATCCGATACCGGCGCGACCCATCTCCTCAACGACCGCGGTCACATATTCCGCCGTCTCCTCTGCTCCCCGCCCGAAACTCCGCGCATAGATAAAATCGGCCGAATCCGTACTGACGTCGCAGACCGGAGCCAGATTCACGTTGATACCGAGATCTGTCAGGAAGCGTGCCTTTTCGACCGTGTCGGCGCGGATTGCTTCCATGCCGCCCTGCCCGAAAACCTCCTGCGGCGATTGATACTTCGCGTCCCGGAATTGCGCGAACCGGCTTATGCGGACCACCGTTCCGCCCTCCTCGTCGACTCCGATCAGCATCGGAAATGCCGACGCGGATTGATAGGTTCGAATCGTTTCCGCAATCGCCGACGGATCGGAATGTTCAAAGTCGGGCGCGAACAGTACAATACCGCCGAAATGCCACTTTGCGATTGCCTCGACGACATCCCCGCTGACCCACGAAGCAAAAAACATCTGCCCGACCTTCTGCTCGAGTGTCATTTCGCTTAGGAGTGTCCCCGCAAGGACCCGGGCATCGTCGGCCGGAGGAAGCGTTTCCGTCATGATCATCTGCGTTTCGCTTGGCTCCGTCGATGTTTCCGGAGCGGTCGGCGGATCCGAAGGCCGCATCTGAAGCGTCCCCGATGCGGCGGTGTGATCCGATTCTCCGCCCGCAATAGCCGTCGGACCGGGATTTCGGATGCGGCAGGCCGAGCCCTCGAGCATGGCAAGGATCAGAAGCGCACAAAGGACTTTTCGAGTATGGAGAAGAACTGCCCGCATCGATGAATTACCCCCGGTCCATTAGACTTCGACTTCATTATAACAGTTGGAATTCGCCTTCATATGTTGCATAATTAGAACATTCGAACGAAAGGGCGTGTGAGGGCTATCATCAAGATCAACCCCGAGGCAAAATGGCACCGACTGGATAACACGGCCAACATTTTCCCCGTTGTGGCGAACCGAAGTTACAGCAGTGTTTACCGACTCAGCGCAAGCCTTGTTGAAGATATCCGCCCGGAGCTTTTACAACGCGCGCTCGACGAGACGCTCCCGCGATTCGGCAGTATTAAGGTTCGCCTGCGGCACGGTTTTTTCTGGTACTATTTCGAGGCGAATGACCGGCCTTGTACGGTATCCGCAGAAATGCCGAACCCGTGCTCGTATTTTCTTCCGGCTCAAAACAATCATTATCTTTTTCGGGTCACATACTTCCGTGAGCGGATCAATCTCGAGATGTTCCACGTTTTAACCGACGGAGCGGGCGCTTCGAATTTTCTCAAGGAACTGGTCTGCCGCTACATTGATCTCCTGCTTTTCGAAAAGCAGGGCGAGCCGATTCCGGACCAGCCTGTGGTCGATGTGTTTTCGGACATCGAGGACAGCTACATCAAGAACTGTCTGGACAAGGATCCCAAACCGTACAGCACGGAGCGTGCTTTTGAGCTGAAAGGCGAGAAACTGCCGATTTTCGATAAAGGCATCATCATCGGCAAGGTCTCGATCAAAGAATTGGTCGCCATGTGCAGAAGCAAGGGCGTCACGATCACCCAGTACCTGACTGCCGTCATGATTTGGAGTATCTATCGTGAGTATCTGAACGGACAACCGCACAAAAGGCCGATCAGCGTCTCCGTCCCGGTCAACCTCCGCCCCTACTTCAATTCGACGTCAACAATGAACTTTTTTTCGGTCATCGGCATCCCCTTCCGTGCTGAGCGGGACGATCACTCTTTCGAGGAGATCCTGACGTTTGTCGAGAATCGATTTGACGAGCTGCTGACCCCGGAATATTTCGCCTCCAAAATAGCGTACAACGTATCCTTTGAAAAGAAGCTTTATGTTCGCTTCATCCCGCTTCTGATCAAGAATATTTTTTTGAAGATCAGTTATCTTCGCTCCGCTAAGGCCAACACCATTACACTGTCGAACATCGGCCGTTTCAAGGTCCCCGACCGGTACATGCCGTACATCGCGGGGGTGGGTCTTCTGATGGGCGCCACAAGCTCCGAAAAGGTCAAATGTTCCGTTACTTCTTACGAGAGAGACCTGTACATCACATTTACTTCTTTACTGCGCGACACGTACCTCCAGCGCGCGTTTTTTCGAAAATTGTCGGAGGACGGTCTTCAACTGACGATCGAGACGAACGGAGCGTATTATGAGAACCTGCGCTAGATGCAAAATCAATGTTACGGATCCCTCTTCGGTGTGCCCCTTATGTAAGTCGGTGCTGATCGATTTCGACGGAGCCGAGACGCAGTACGCTTACCCGCCCGCTGAGATTGACATAAAAAAATACCATTTCATGAAGCGCCTTTTGATTTTTCTGTCCGTTGCAGCCGGCGCCGCTTCACTCGTGATTAATTTTTTGTTGTACGACGGATTTCTCTGGTCACTGATTACCCTGGCCGGCATCTTGTACCTTTGGGCCGTTATCTCCCATTCCGTCGCAAATCATATCAACATCGCGTCCAAAATTCTCGTCCAGTCCTTCCTCGGATCGCTATTCATCGTACTGATCGACTATCTGGTCGGGTACCGCGGATGGTCCGTAAACTACGTGATACCGAGTATTTTTTCGGCGGCGGATGTGGCGGTTATTATCGTCATCCTCATCAATCGCATGGACTGGCGCAACTATCTCCTGTATCAATTCGTAATCGCGCTTCTTGGATTTGTACCGCTTGTCCTCTATTTGATTAACATCTCGAGCAATCCCGTTTTTGTCATCATCTGCACGGCGCTTTCGGCGCTGAGTCTTCTCGGAACGGGCGTTTTCGGGGATAAAACCGTTAAAAGCGAACTTCGCAGACGCCTGCATTTCTGATTGAATCCAACTGCTGCCTTTTTGATATAAATATCGGGCATATTTGTACCGCACACATGAAGTTTCGAAACGATCTTCATATGTGCGGCAGTTGCTTGTTGAGATGTCCGTCGAAAAACACGGGTTTTCGATCAATGTTGCTCAGAAAGAGCAATATCGCTCAGATACTTATGCTAATCGATGTCGATCATCTTTCCGCTCTCTTCCGGTTGCCTCTTCGGGATTGTCACCGACAAAACCCCTTCATTGAGCGTTGCCTTGATCCCTTCCGACTTCGCGTCAGCAAGGTAAATACTCCTCGACATCGAGCAAAAGCGACGTTCCTTATGGATGTAGTTCTTTTTCTTCTCTTCGACCTCATCGGCCTTTTTCACGGAAACCGTAAGTCTGCTGTCTTCCATCCGGAGCGATACATCCTGCTTGTCAACTCCCGGAAGTTCCGCTTCGACTACGTATTCCTGATCGCGATCCTCCACATCGACCTTGAAGGTGTCTGCGGCAAGACTCCTGCGAATCGGCCAGCCATCCGTGAAGAAATCTTCGAGCATATTCTGAAAATCATCATAGCCCGTACTCAATCTTCTTCATCTACTTTTTGTTGCGAATCTGAAAAAAAAATGTTAACGCACCTCAAGCCGATACAAGGTTTCACGGATCAATCGGAAATTCCGAAGGCGCGTAAATCCACGCGGAACGACCGTATACGCAGTTTTTTCTCTGCATATCAAAATCCGTATGTTGTTAAATTTATTGTATTTGTCCCGATCCGCTGATAAAATAAGTTATGCGGTTGGCTTGACCTGTTAACCGGGAAGGGGACACGAATGAATCTGACTTCGTCTCTTGTCGATGAGATCATCGCCACAACGGGACTTCGCAATATTGAGTCGACACACTTCGCGGGCAGACACAACGATTACTTCGTTTATGTCGAAGTCGAGACCCAACTTTCGCGCGCACTGATACGTCTTCGCGTAGCGGGCTTGACCGACAACGACCGCGCCTCCCTCGAACAGACGCTGGCTTCCGGCTTTTCGCGTCAGAATTACAGCATTTTGTACGAGGGAAACGAGATCCTCGTAATCGTTGCGTCAAACACGGGCTGGATCCGGCGCATCAGAGATATCATCGACGCGATTACTGTCTTCCTATCCGATAACGGGATACGTGCCGATTCGCAAGCCGAGAAAATTACTCTCGAGCAACTTCCGGAATCGATACCCCACATAGAAATCGAATCCGCCAAGCCGAGCATCGCATTGGGTGTTTTGGGCGCTTTCCTCGGCTCTGTTCCCGGAATGATCGGATGGTTTATCACTTCGATCGCCAGTCTGGACGGGTTCATGGTACAGACACCGGAATCACACAGTTACCTGTCCGCGCGTTTCCTTCTGGCTATTATCATAACGTGCGGTTCGTATTGGGGTTTTCTCCTGTTGTCCGAATCCTCACGAAAAACTTCCGCATTGATCTCCGCACCGATAACGATCCTCATGATCTACTTTGTGAACCGGTTTTCGTATGCCTTTCTGTTCTTTACGGCGATATCGAATCTCTCGGTTGAGAAGGCTTTTATTCGAACCTACGAGTATCTGAGATCCTATGACCTGACCCGGTATTATCTGGGCACGCTTTTCCTCGGTTACCTGCTTTCGGCGCTGACATATCTCTTTCTTTACAAAATGCGGGAGAGTTTCTGGAAGCGAAAACCATAGCATTTCTGCGGCAAATGTAAAAAGGCTGCTGCCATCGGCACCAGCCTTTTTGTTTTGTGTTCGGTTCTCGGGTCAGAGCGTCGACAACTTCGCGTACGAACCCTTCAATTGCGGATAAATCTCGCGGTAAAGGGCATAATACTTGGCGTACTCCTCGCTCGCTCTTTTGCCGGGAGCGTTGGTGCTCCGTGTATGAATCGCCACATTGCATGCCTCGCGAACGTCCGAATACACTCCGGTGCCTGCGCCGGCCAGCAGAGCAACGCCCAGAGCGGGGCCCTGTGCCGAGTCGGTCGTTTCCACGTCGCAACCGTACACATCGGCAAGCATCTGACGCCAGAACGGTCCGGATCCTCCGCCGCATGCGCGCATGATATTGACCGATATGTCCATGCCGTTAATGACTTCCAGGCAATCCTTGAGCGAAAATGAAACGCCTTCCATAATCGCGCGGATCATATCCTTTTTGCCGTGTACTCCGGAAAGCCCGAAAAACACTCCGCGCGCGAACGGATCCAAATGAGGAGTCCGCTCGCCCATCAGATACGGCAGAAAAAGGAGCCGGTTCGATCCGATCGGCACCTTCTCGGCCATCTGATCCATCAGGTAATACGGACTGACGCCCATAAGCTCCGCCGTTGAGATCACTTCCTGCAGAAAGCCATCGCGAAACCACTTGAGCGATAATCCGGCGCCCTGCGTCACACCCATAACATGCCACTGTCCGGGGACCGCGCAACAGAAGGTGTGCACTCTGCCCTTCGGGTCGATGTGCATCTGCGAGGTATGCGCGTACACAACGCCCGAGCTTCCGATGGTCGTAAAGGATTGTCCGTCCGACACGACTCCGGTACCGACCGCCGCTGCGGCGTTATCCCCTGCGCCCCCGACCACGGGGGTCCCCGCGCGAAGTCCCGTCAAGCGAGCCGCGGAATCCGACACCCCTCCGGTAATCTCCGGAGACTCATAAACAGAAGCCAATAAGGAGCGGTCTATCGAAAGTTTCTCTAAAACCTCATCGGACCATGCGCGTTTGCCGATATCGAGAAGTTGCATACCCGAAGCGTCGGATACTTCCGTGGCACGCTCTCCCGTCAGGCGGAACCGGATATAGTCCTTCGGGAGGAGAATGCTCCGGCATCTCTCGTAATTCTCCGGTTCGTGCTTACGCACCCAGAGGATCTTTGAAGCGGTGAATCCGGTCAACGCGGGATTCGCCGTGATCTCAATCAGCCGTTCCGCGCCGACCAGCCGGGTGATGGTCTCACATTCCTCTGCGGTCCGCTGATCACACCAAATGATGGACGGACGGATGACCCGATCGGCTTCGTCCAGCATGACCAAACCGTGCATCTGTCCGGAAAGCCCGATGCCCCGGATATCTCCCGGATCCACGCGTGAATCGGCCAGGACCTTCTGAACGGTCCCGACGACAGCGTTCCACCAGTCCTCCGGCTCCTGTTCGGCCCAGCCGTTATTCGGCTGGGCCATCGGATATTCAATGGTCGCCTGGGCTATAGTTTTACCGGTCTCATCGAAAATAACCGTCTTGGTACCCGATGTTCCGATATCGATCCCAATCAAGAAAGCCATGATTTTGCCCTCCCTGCGCGTTCGATCAGCCTCCGAAAAGGATATCGTTGATTACGCTCTCCAGATACTCCTGACGCCCGCTCTTGGCGACCACATCTCCCTTGGCCAGAGCATACTCTTCGAGCTGAGCGATGCTCGCCTTACCGGATAGGATCATCGAGCCGATACCGGACTGAAAGCTCGAATAACGATCCTTGACAAACTGATCGATCCTGCCGTCTTCGATGAGCTTATACGCCATCTTGAGTCCGAGCGCAAAGCAATCCATGCCGGAAATATAGCTGTAGAAAACATCCTCCGGAGCGTTCGACGCGCGGCGTGCCTTTGCATCAAAGTTCAATCCGCCCTTGGTGAATCCGCCGGCCTTGATGATCTCGTACATCGCCATTGTGCTGTCGTAAACGTCCGTCGGGAATTGGTCGGTATCCCAACCCAGGAGAAGATCGCCGCGGTTGGCGTCGACCGATCCGAACATACCGTTGATCGCCGCCACCCTCAGCTCGTGCTGGAAGGTATGCATCGCCAATGTAGCGTGATTCGCCTCGACGTTCATCTTGAAGTCCTTATCCAGTCCGAATTTACGGAGGAAAGACGCAACCGTCGCGACGTCAAAGTCGTACTGGTGCTTCATCGGCTCCTTCGGCTTGGGCTCAATGTAGAAATCGCCGGTAAACCCGATGCTTCTGCCGTAATCGACGGCCATTCTCATCAGTCGTGCCATATTCTCCTGTTCAAACGCCATGTCGGTATTCAGGAGCGTCTCATAGCCTTCACGTCCGCCCCAGAAAACATACCCTTCGCCGCCCAACCGAACGGTAATTTCCAATGCCTTCTTCACCTGAGCCGCAGCAAAAGCGAAAACGTCCGCATCACTTGAGGTGCCGGCTCCGTTCATGAACCGCTTGTTGCTGAACAGGTTCGCCGTACCCCACAGTAACTTCTTGTTGTACTTCTTCATCAATTCCTCGAGAAGGTCGGCAATAACGTCCAAACGAGCGTTGGTCTCCGCCAGCGTGCCGGCTTCAGGGGCGATGTCGCGGTCGTGGAAGCAATAATAATCGATGTCCAGCTTATCCATGAGTTCAAAGGACGCTCTCGCCTTATTCTTCGCGCTTTCCATCTCATCGTCGGTGCCGTACTTCTTATCGATGGTTCCTTTACCGAACATGTCGGAACCTTCAGCGACCATCGTGTGCCAGTAGGACATGGCGAACCGGAGATGGTCTCTCATGGTCTTCCCGGCGATCACCTCGTCGGGGTTGTAAAAGCGGAAAGCCAGGGGATTCTTGCTCTTGCTTCCCTCGTAACGGATCTTCGGGACTGTCGGATAAAACTCACTCATAATCGTTCCTCTCTTTCTGCGGCCTTCGGCCATGTCAAATGGAAAAATGCGTTACCCGTATCACGATCCCGAGTCCGTACGCCCATCCGATTCAATCCGTAAAGACAAAAAAACCGACAGTGGCACAGATACGGGAAACCAGGTCGTTCGCGTTGTCGTGCTCGAGCACGACGATACACTTACAGATTACATTCGATTACTTACCCTGTCAATATTCAAAATCCCGAATGCCGATTATTTTCGAAAAATTAACTTTTTATGGACACGCAAACGGGCCGGCACCCGGTCAGTTCGACGCTTCTTTCGTCGGGCTGAGAAAATCCGGCATAAAGTGTGAAATCCGATTCCGGGCGCACGCGTTTCCCTGCTTCATCAACGACGAGGAATGTTTCCGCCGGCAAATGAACGATCAGCTCGACATCCGTCTGCGGCAGGAGTCGCACACGTCGAAACGCACACAAAACAGGATTGGGGGGAGCGAAATCACACGCATCCGGTCGCAGATATATTTGCAGGACTTCATCGACCGGTTGGTCCGAATTGTTCTCGGCCGTAACCCGGACCTCCAGGGTCCCTTCGGCGGGTACAGCGCCGGAAACCTCCGCTCGGGTAATCCGGGCTTTCCCGTACGTCAGACCGTATCCGAACGGATAGAGCGGTTTTTCGGTCATATAACGGTATGTTCGGCCGCGCATGGAGTAATCGGTAAAAGCCGGCAACGTGTTTTCATTTCGGTAAAACGTTACCGGAAGTTTCCCGCCCGGAGAACTCCGCCCGAAAATTATATTTGCGATCGCCCTTCCGCCCTGCGCACCGGGATACCACGCCTGCATCACCGCCGCGCAATTCCGGTCCGCAAAATCCAAATCAATACTGCTGCCGGCCATCAGGCAAACAATGACCGGTTTTCCGGCAGTAATAATCTTTTCGAGCAGCTCGCGCTGGACTTCGGGCAGAAGAAGATCCTGCTTGTCGCCGGATCCGCAGTTGTTTCCGACATCGAGTTCTTCCCCCTCCAGCGACTCATCAAGGCCCAGAAACAGGAGGACGACATCACTGTGCTCGGCGACGGTACACGCCTCGGAAAGACGGTCTCCGGGAAACCCAAGTCCCTCGGATCGATCCGCCTGCAATTCACAGCCGACGGAGTACAGAACGCGCGCTTTTCCTTCCAGCGCGTCCTGAATGCCCTCCAGAGGCGTCACATAACGCGATGCGGTGCCGTAATAATTTCCAATCAACGCCCTTCTGCTGTTGGCATTCGGGCCGATCACACCGACGGTCCGGACAGAGTTATCCTGAAGCGGCAGGATGCCGTTGTTGCGCAACAGCACAACCGATTCTTCCGCCGCCTTCACGGACAGGTCGATGTGTTCCCGACACTCGACCTTCTCGTACGGAATGAAGTCATAGCCGGTCTCCTCGAAAAGCCCCAGTTTATAGCGGGTCGTAAAGAGGCGGATCGCGGCCTCCGTAATGGTCTCGTCCGAAACCAAGCCTTGCATCCACGCGCTTTTCAGATGCAGATACGTGTTTCCGCAGTTCAGATCACAGCCGGCATTGATCGCCAAAGCCGCCGATTCTACGGGAGTCCGGGTCACGCGGTGATGCGTGTGGAAGTCACGGATCGCCCAGCAATCCGAAACCACATGCCCCGTAAATCCCCATTCGTCGCGCAATATGTCACGGAGTAACCGGTAGCTACCGCAACATGGCTCACCGTTTGTACGATTGTAGGCGCCCATGACCGACTCCACCCCGGCTTCACGGACACATGCCTCAAACGCCGGAAGATAGGTCTCGCGAAGATCCTTCTCAGAAACGATCGCGTCGAACTCATGCCGGATATCCTCCGGTCCGCTGTGTACGGCAAAGTGCTTGGCGCACGCCGCCGCCTTCATGATTTCTCCGTCTCCCTGAAGCGCTTGAATAAACGCCACACCGAGCCGCGCCGTAAGGAACGGGTCCTCTCCGTACGTCTCGTGCCCTCTTCCCCATCTCGGATCCCGAAAGATGTTTACATTCGGAGACCAGAACGTCAACCCTTTGTAGATGTCCCGGTCCCGGTGCTTCACGGCCTCGTTATACTTCGCTCTCGCCTCTGTCGCTATGGCATCGGCGATATCGCCGATTAAATCTTCGTCGAATGTCGCGGCCAACCCGATCGTCTGAGGGAAAACGGTCGCCGTACCGCTTCGCGCTACACCGTGCAAGGCCTCATTCCAGTAGTTATAGGCCGGAACATTGAGCCGGGTAATTGCGGGCGCCTGATAGGTCAGTTGATCGATCCGTTCGTCCAGCGTCATCTGAAAGACCAGTTCCTCAGCTTTTTTTCGGAATTTTTCGACGTTCATCCATTTTACCCCTCAATGCATCTTTTCGAAAACAGCCCGTACAACGCCTTTTTCCGGTCGCGCGTCGAATTCCTTGAAAATTTACGGCCAATAGACCTGATTCACTTGGGTAATTTCTCCGTCCGTAACAATGACCCGATAGAAAAACGAGTCCATTACATAGGCGGGATGCCCGGTATACAGGGTAACAAATTCCGCATACGTCAGCGGTGTCGTTTCCGCGCCGGTCATCTGCGTTCCGTCCGATAAATACATCATATTGATGCTGACCGCTTCCATGTCCGCCGTTCTCAGTTCCGGATTGATATTCTTGTAAACGTATTCGCTGTCGGCAAAATCATTGACCAGATCCGTCGCGTCCTCCAGAGTATACCCCTCATGCGCGACCAGCCAATCGATTGCCTCCGTTCCTCTCAGCATGTCGAAATAGTCAAAGGTCGCCCAACCTGTAGTCGTATCAAAGGACACAATATTTGCGTAACTCGTATACATCAGATCCGGATTGGATATCGACGGTTCGGTCACGGCAGCGGTGGTTGCCGCAGTGGTTTCCGGGACAGTTTCCGGGGTAGTTTCCGGGGTAGTTTCGGGCGTTGTCGCGGCGGTGGTTTCCGCCGTGGACGTTGTCGCTCCGGAGTCGATGGTTTCCTCAGCGGGCGGTGTGCTCTCGCTGGTTTCTTCGACATCCGATGCCGTCGTCTCCGTGCCGGTCTCTTCGTCGGAGGTATCCGAACTTCGCACAGAAAGGTCGCATGCGGTCAATACAAGCGCGAAAGCGAGGCAAACGCACATCACGGTCAATCGATGAACGGGGGAAAAACTACGGGGAAAAAAGAAATTTTTCATTACTCATCACTCCTTACGGGGAATCAGGCGTCCGACGGATCGAAAAAATCCCGCATGATTCGGGGAACCTGAAGGTGCGAAAAACAAAGATATTCGGAATTCTCCGAAATCTTTGACTACGGTTTTATTCTATCACGTTTGGGAATGGCGGAGAGCGAAAAAATACCCGTTTACCCGGATTTTCAGGTAACGAATTTATCTGTACCGATCCTCCGCGATGATTTCGAGGAACAGCCTTACGATTTCCGGATCAAACTGTTTTCCGGAATTGCCGACAATCTCCTCGACGGCCTCCTGCTCGCCCATGGCTTTTCGATAGACACGATCCGCGGTCATGGCGTCGTAGGAATCCGCGACGGCGATGATCCTTGCCAACAGGGGGATATCCTCTCCGGCGAGGCCGCGCGGATAGCCGTTTCCGTCCCAGCGCTCATGATGCGAGAGGATGTATTCCGCAACGACCTCCAGTTCCGGCGAGGCCTTCGCAATCCGGTAACCGATCTCCGGGTGCCGTTTCATAATCGCCCATTCCTCGTCGGTAAGGCGGTCGGGCTTATTGAGGATTCGGTCGTCGATTCCGACCTTGCCGATATCATGAAGCATCGCGAAGACTTCCAGTTCATCCATGTCCTTCTGGGGCAGAGAAAGCTTTGCGGCGATCCTTCTGGATATTTCGGACAGGCGAAGCGCGTGCGCTTCGGTCTCCTGACTTCTCTCGTACATAGTTGCCATAACCGCGGACAGGATTGAGCTGTGGGAGCTGTTTTGGACCAGCAGTTTACTGCTGTACATGTAATCGGTCGCTTCCTTAATAATATCCGGAAGACTCTCTTCCGTCGTTTTTTTCGTGCCGTATCCGATCGCCAGACTTAAATTAAAGCTCGGATCCCGCGGGACGCTATTGATCTGCTCAAGCGCGCTGTTCATTCGCTGGATGATGACGTGCGCCTGCTCGGCGGTCGTGTTCGGCATTAAAATGCAGAATTCGTTCCCCCCGGTTCGTGCAAGCACATCCCGATCACCGCAGAAATCTTTCAACAATCTCGAAGTCTCGATAATAACGCGGTCGCCGTGTATTTGGCCGAACGCGTCATTGATGAGTCGAACCCCGTTGATGTCACACACGAAAAATGTCAGCGGCATGTTTTCCTTGATGTCCAGACGCTCCTTTTCCAAATCAAAAAAACGGCGATTATAAAGGCCGGTCAGGAAGTCATGGTGATTCAGGTACTCAATGTGTTCCTCTTGTTTTTTACGCTCGGTCAGATCGATGATGATGCCCTCAAGGGCCTTGACCTCGCCATATTCTCCGAAAACTCCCTGCCCCAGCTCCATCACCCATTTCATCCCGCCGTCCCTGCAGGTAATCTCGTACTCCGCCTTGAACGGGCCTCTCCGAAGCAGGACGCGGTTCCACTCCCTCCGGAGCACATCCCGATAACGCGGAGCGATCAAATCAGTATAGGAGACCACCTGATTCCCGATCATATCCGCGGGCGGATATCCGGTCAGTTCGAATGCGCCCTCGGATACAAAGTCCATCGTCCGGAAATCATCATTTTGGCAACGGTAGGCCATGCCGGGAATGTGTGAGAGCAAAACGGACTTGCTTCGCTCCGCTTCATGAAGCGCCACTTCCGCCGCTTTTCGCTTACTGATATCCTGAAGGATACACAAATGCGTATTATCGCGGGAGCCCTCCAACCGAAAGCGGATCACCGTCATATAGACCCATATGATCGATCCGTCCGGCCGGATAAAACGCTTCTCCATCGAATAATCATCGATTTCGCCCTTTTGGAGCAGATCGAACTGCCTCAGATCCTCATCGAGATCCAGGGGATGCGTCAGGTCCGCCCAGCTCAGTTCCCGTAGCTCCTCCTCGGAGCGACCGAAAATATTCAGGTATGTCTGATTTACGGCCGACAGAATAGTGAAATTACTCATCATTCCGATCCCGATCGGCGTCTGCTCGAAAATCGTCCGGAACAACTTTTCCCGTGTCTGGCTTTTTCGCGTCAGATCGGCCAGGCGTTTGTTCTGGAAGACAAACCAATAAAGACACAAAAGGACAAGAAGAAGGCAGGAAGACATAATAACCGCATGGAGTGTATGGGTATCGACTTCCTCGTAATATACGCTTTTCGGATAATTTATGCCGAGGACGGCCGTCACCCGGCCCGTGTCGGGATCGATCACTGGGGACAGCGTGGTTACATACGGACCGTCGGGATCCTCTTGCGGTCCGATGATGGATTCCCGGCTTTGCGTAACGGAAGCCCAAAACGCCTGTTCGACCTTCGGGCGCAGTTTCCCGTTGTTTGTGAATTCGCCCGCGATCGATGCATCGGAAGAACACACCTCTTGATAATCATCGCCGCTCGGGACCAGCAAAAAGGCGAATCTGGCCTTTCCGCTGACCGTGATGAGCCGGTTCATCCGATCCTCGATGTTTTCATATGACGGAGATTCCGGGGTTGTTGTTGCGCCGTCCGATCCCGCCGGTTCGGCGGAATCGATGAAGGCCGCCGCGGCGTTGCCTTTGTCGAGAAGCGCTGTGCGGGTTTTCGAGATATATTCTTTACGGACGGAGAAAACATAAAAAGTCCCGGCAGCCGCGGCTCCGATAAAAATCATCGACAGGATCACGCCGATAACGGCATTGAAGAAGGCGGATCTCGGGCGGGGGCTCAACATGTCTTTTCCTTTCGGGAATGTTTGCGGCGGACCCAATCGTCTTTTACTAAATAAAAATATTATACACGTTATAGCCCGTTCTTTTCAATAAAACCGGTTATATCGGCATACCGATCCCGGGTATGCGTCATCGGATAAAAAGGGGTTGTCTCAAAACAATATACGCCCGGATTTGGACAGAGGCTAAATGAAGGGTGCATAGCATAACTTGAATCCGGCCGAGGCT
>JAEAME010000982.1_pt1 | contig 23091 bp, 19 predicted proteins | sample 8958731 | NCBI WGS metagenome assembly JAEAME01 (sample SAMN16933194, study PRJNA681113) | bioreactor sludge metagenome | isolation source: anerobic bioreactor sludge (Control) | place: India:Bengaluru | collected 2018-10-24 | reverse complement strand
TTTGCCTCCAGCTTCCTTCAGATTCCACCTCGCGGTGGACACCCTTGCTCTTGACAAATGGATTTTTTCGTTATTTCACACTAATAAGCGTCCCGTTACCCGAGCAGACACTCTGCTAATTCAGTCAATATCTCCTTTTGTTCCTCCTGTGTCATTGTCTGGAAAATCTCAGAATGCAGAGTAGCAGATATTCCATACAGGAACTGCCCAGCCGCAATATCAATAGGTTTCTTGCTTGAATATCCCCATTTTACAAGTAGATTAACAATTACAGGCTTTAATTCTTCTATTGTTCTTGCAGTCATGGAGTACTTAATTGTCCAATGAATATTTCCCGAAACGCTGTTGAACTTTTTCATTGAGTTAGAGTAATAATCCATAAATGCATTCAAAAACTGCTCTCTTGTAGAGCACTCCTCTGCTATCTGTTGAAACCTTTTCTTATAATCTAAGAGAAACTTTTCCACTACAGTTTGAAACAACTCATCCTTTGATTTGAAATAATGATAAAGCATTCCAACTTCTCCGCCAACCATATCAAGAATTGCTCTGACAGAAGTTGCTTCATAACCATTCTCAAAAAACAGCTTCATAGCCGTATATATTATTTTATCTCTTTTTCCACCATCAATAACAGCTTTTCTTGCCATTTATTTTTTCCTTTCTATCCATTCAGTTATTACATCAAGTACCAATTTAATATTTCCTATCTGCCAATGATGATCTGCACTTTCTTTTTCAGTAAACAATCTGCCTTCAACACTACGAGCATTTGTCAGAGCACTAATCTGATCCTTGTAGAACACCGTATACAGGTCTTTCTCGCCTGCAAGCACAAGCGTATCCTGTTTGAGCAACCATTTGGTAAAATATATTTCATCAAACTTTTTCTCTAGTACTTTCCACGCAGAATTTCCTGGATGACTTGTCAAATAGTCAAATAAATATCCCTTTACTTTGCCCATTCTTGCTTTTATGGATCCATTAAAATCATAAATTAAATCAAACATAACAAGACGTTTAATCCTTGATTCATATGCTGCTGCCCTCGTTGCAAGATATCCACCAAGAGAAATACCGATCAATGTAACATCGTCTAATTTAAAATAATCCAAAACTGTAGAAACACAATGCTCCCATTCATGAGTCATGCGCATTCCACATCTGTACAGAACCTCCCCTTGCCCGGGTCCTTCAAAAAAGTATACATTAAATCCAAGCTGATTGAAATAAATTAACAAGCCTAAGAATTCCTGTACAAAGCTGTCATATCCACCATGAATTACAATTGTACCCTTTGATTTACCCTTCCGAATCATATAATAAACAGGCAAATACCCTGTTTGATATGGAATTCTCTCATAGGTAAGTCCCTCAACATCATCGTAGTATTTAGCATATGCATCCATACATTTTTCATATAAAACCACCTTAAGTAATCGTCCATTATCGTCCTTCACATCCCCTAAAGTATAAAACTGCGCTGTACGATAACAAACTGCACTTTTTTTAACATTTCCCTCAGCGGCCGCTTCCTCAGCAAGCTTTGTAAATAGTTCTATCCAGCTTTCAAAGCTTGTAACCTTCTTTCCAATATCCATAAGCTCATCATATCCAAGAAAACCTGAAGAATAAAAACGGTTAAGCTGAAAGTTCAAACCTTCATCAGAACTAAAATTATAAAATCCTACTGGAAAATTTAACATACTAATATACCTCCCAAATAACAGAATATCGTTCTGTTAATAATATATTACACTAAAGAAAAAAGTCAAGTAATAATCAGAATATTGTTCTGTTTATTACTTGACTTTTTAACATGATAATTTAAATCAACTATATTGCATACCTTTTATTTACATTTTTAAGCTTTTATTTCTCGACCCTTGACATCAACGCTATCGTCTCAACGCGCCTGAGAGTACGATAATAATGCATTAATTTATTGCTTTACTTACCTTACGAAGCCTTCCTTTAATTGTTTTATTTTGCAATTCTTCAAATACTAACTCACCCTTATTATTTAGAATTTCAACAAAAGTAGATACATCCATTATATTTATAATTCCTATATCATTCATTGTTATGCCTTCGATGCTGCATAGGGTGCCTACAATATCAGATGCTCTCATTTTAGTTTTCTTTCCTGCATTTATATGAAGCTTTAAAATTTCTTTGTCTAACTCAGCACCTTTTGTTTCTTTTGCTTCAGGCTTTGTATTTATTTTTTCTTCAAATTCTTTATTTGAATCCCTAACAGTTTCTTTATTAGGTCTATCCTTCAATGGAATTTCCTTTTTAATATATTCCTCAATATCTTCTAGAAACCTTTTTTCTTTTTGAGCAACAAACGTAATAGCCTTGCCAAACTTATTAGCTCTTCCAGTTCTTCCAATTCTGTGGACATAACTTTCCCTATCTTGTGGAATATCATAATTGATTACAAGGCTAATACTATCAACATCAATCCCTCTTGCGGCAACATCTGTTGCTACAAGATATCTAAAATGACCTAGCTTAAAATCATTCATAACCTTTAATCTATCCCTTTGTTCCATACCTCCATGGATTTTTTTACAGGAATAATCGAGTTTATATAACTCATAATAAACTTCGTCTACCATTAGCTTTGTGTTACAAAATATCAAACAGCTATCAGGGTTTTCAACTATTGTAATATCTCTTAGCAATTTTATTTTATCTAATTCTTCTATATCATATCTTTCTTGCTCTATCCTATCAACAGCCTTATTTTCATCTTCAATTTCAACAAATATAGGATTGTTCATATATTTATTACATAAATCCTCTATATCTAATGGCATTGTAGCTGACAATAGCATAGTTACATGTTCTTGTTGAAGGCTGTTTATTACTGTCTCAATTTGCTCAATAAAGCCCATATCAAGCATTTCATCAGCCTCATCAATAACTAGATATTTAATATTTGCTGTATCTAAAGTACCCCTTTCAATATGATCAATTGTACGACCTGGTGTCCCAACTACAATATGTGTCTTTTGTTTAAGCTCCCTTTCTTGATTAGAAATAGGTGCTTTACCATAAACTGCAGCTACTTTAAGTCTTTTAAATCTCCCTATATTGAATATATCCTCCTTAACTTGAATGGCTAACTCCCTTGTTGGTGTTAGTATCAATGCTTGAGGTTTGTTCTCATCCCAATCAACTAATTCACATATTGGTATAGCAAATGCAGCTGTCTTTCCACTTCCAGTTTGAGACTTTACAATTATATCCTTATTATCTAAAATACTTGGTATTGCCTGTTCCTGTACTTTAGTGGGGCTTGTAAAGTTCAACAAATTGATAGCTTTTAATAATTCTTCACTTAATTTAAAATCTTTAAAATTTATTTTCGTCATTTATTCATCTCTTTCTCTATTGTTATTAAATTGGTAGCGGGTACCGACACCTTACAGACTTAAATCACTGAACTGTATGATTGACTATCAACTTAACCCTTTGATTTTACTGACTATTTCTGTTAAAGCAGACAAACCGTCTCAACATGCCTTGTTGCTGCAATTCTGATGACCATCGAGCCTGGTACCCCCTTGGCGTAAGGGTATATTTTCAATAATTCCGACGCTCATCATTTGTTTTTTACAAAATAGTTGTGCTAATTATAATATGGCAGCTATTATTTTAGAATATCTAATTTATCAAAGATAGAAGCTGCCAACAATAAAACCCTCAGTGTACTGAAGGTTTTAGTCTTAGCAGTTTTTAACGGAAGCAAAACCTACGCTCCCTCAGCCTTGGTGCTATATCACTGATTTTAATTAACTTCATATTTTATAGTTCCTAACTAAATTGGAATTTGTGTGCGTTGATGTGATTACTATGCAACTTCTGAACAACAATGACTATTGCCCAAAGTAAGATAACCACTTCTCTATCTCTTCCTCATTTCTAATTTCCAAACCAGAAAGACTTGCTAAATACTTTCTTTTATTATATTCTTCTCGCGTATTGACATTGACAAGTTCAACACTTTTATTTTCAGGCCATATTTTTTCGATAATTCCCTTTTTACTAAAATTGCTCATTAAATGTTCCCCAATATACTTATCATCAATTACGCAATGAATATCGTGCGAACCCATTCGATAGATTCCGCCAACTTTAACACCATTCTTTACAAGCACTATTATTTCTACCTGCTCATAATATGTTTTTCCTGAAATCTGCATTCGGAATTTACGATTAAAAAGATATGCCTCACCTGGTACTAATTCTTCTCCCTCTATTAAATCGCATCGCCTTACAATATCTAATATATCTTCATTTTTCATGTACTTTCACCCGCTAATAATTTTTCTCAATTACAACACATGCAATATCTTTCAGCTGTATTCTTATTAGATCGTATTAAAAAGACGAAGTACCATCCCTTTGTTCCGCTTTCTATCAACCTCATTTTTCCTCTAATCGACAAGATTAAAATTTGTCAACCTTCAAATCGTTTTTCAATAAGCTCAATTGCGCTTTTTACAAAATATATCAATGCCTGTAATTTACTGTCATCATACCCATAATACTCACTGATTGGATATGGAGGTTCTAATTTATACATATCCCTAATCCTATATAAATCCATATTTCTGCTCAACCAATCATACATTTCTTTTCGTTTGTAAATATCAGAATTTTCATCTTTAAGATTTTTTAAATACTCAGAAGGATAATCCTTGTTTAATTTCCATGTACCTTTACCCAGCTTATTTTTACTACCATTAAAATAAAGTTGCACAGGCATAAAATTTGAAAAGGAATACATCAGATCAAAGTACTTATCAAAAAGCTGTCTTAAATCTTCATACCTGTAAAATATTAAGTTCAAATTATCATAAATGAATTCATATTCTTCTCGTTTATCATTCGGTACTTGTCTACGAAGTCTAATCATCTTTGAACGACAAAAATCCATAAATGGTATAAATGCATTAAAAATTGTATCTGCACTCTCTGGAATTGGGGCATTGTAGAATTGTTCATATGCTTCTCTTACCAATATAGATGAATCTATTTCTGTACTCGAATTCATTCTATACAGCAGAGCAGCTTCGATTCCTTTTTTTCCTTTTAGTTTTGTATTAACAATTGGTATAAGATTGTCAGTCTTGTTTACCACTGCATAATTTTCTATCATTATCATTATCTCCATTAATTGAATTTCTCGCCGCTGTGGTTACATATTTTAACCCAAGTAAATCTAAGATGACAATTAAAACAATTCTATTTGATAACAATCATAACACAATAATTACCATATTTCGATGTATTATTTGTAAAGAAAAAACTGCTAACAATAAAACCCTCAGCGGACTGAGGATTTTATTCTTAGTAGTTTCAGCAGGAGTGAATTTCCACTCCCGCCTATCACTACACTTGAGCATATATTGTAGCTTTCATCATTACATTAATCTTCATAAAACTCAATCTCTTGTTCCATAATGATGCCATATTTAAAGTGAATTTCAATTTTGGATTCATTTATTACCTTGATTCTAAGTATTAATCGTCTGATTAAATCCTCATCAAACTCTCCAACCCTGCAGCTTACCCTGCCAAGGCAAGAGTCCATTCCATCCACCCTTTGCTCATAATCATCGGCCAACTTCTGTTCCCTTGCCTGCTTTAATTTTTTCATCTTAAGGGATTGTATTTCTTCTGCAATTTTTCTATACTGCTCATCAAAATCTTCATTGACGGCTCCTTGCTTTGCATTTTCTTCGATTAAGTTAAGGAGCTGCTTTTGCAGTTTGTTAATTTCCTCATCAAACTCTGTTTTTATGTTTTTTGTTGTGTAGTTACCGATCACCCGTATCACATTCTCCCTGAATGCTCCTACAAGCTCCCTTTGATTTTCAACTACACTATCCACAGCCTTCATAATTGCTTCCTGTAGGGGTTTTTCTTTCAAGGTGGCGGAATGCTTGCATTTTTTTGTTCCATTTAATAATCTGCTTTCACATCGCCACACGGGAGTAAGATTTCCATTCCTTGACCAGGTCTGCCTGCGATAAGGGTGGGAGCATTCTCCGCAGACAAGAATGTCTGAGAGTACATATTTAGAACTGTACTTACTTTTTTCTTTTCTAGCCCGCCTGGCAATGGACGGCTTATGAAGGCTTGCCCGTCTTGCTCTTTCTTCTTGCACTTGGTAAAAAAGCTCCTTTGGGATAATTGCTTCATGGTTATCCTCAATATAATACTGAGGCACGATGCCGTCATTTTTTACCCTCTTTTTTGTAAGAAAATCCACAGTATATGTTTTTTGTTGCAGTACATCGCCCATGTATTTTTCGTTCTGGAGTATCTTTGCGATGACAGTATCATGCCATTTATCCTTTCCAGTCACTGTCTTGATACCTTCTTCCATAAAGGTATTCGCTATCTGCTGTGTGCTAAGCCCCTCAAGATAAAGACGATAGATTCTTCTGACAAGCTTCGCTTGTTCCGGTACGATGACCAGCTCGCCATCCTCATCTTTTATGTATCCTAAAAACTTTTTGTGATTGACCAGCACCACACCGTTTTCATATTTTCTTGCGATTCCCCAGCGTGTGTTTTCACTTAAGTTACGGCTTTCTTCTTGTGCTTGGCTGCTTAAGATGGTGATTAAAAGTTCGCCTGTCGCCTCCAGTGTATTGATGCCTTCCTTTTCAAAAATGATGCCGATATTTTTCTCCTTCAGTTTTCTTATGGTTTGCAGGGAGTCTACTGTATTTCTTGCAAAACGGCTGACTGATTTAGTCAATATTAAGTCGATTTTTCCTGCCATGCAGTCATCAATCATGGAGTTAAAGTCATCTCTTTTTTTCATATTGGTTGCAGACTTCCCGTCATCTGCGTAAATGCCCGCCAGTTTCCAGTTTGGATTCTGCTGAATTTTCTCTGTATAATAAGATATCTGAGCATCGTAACTGTTTTCCTGCTGTTCCAGCAAAGTGCTGACTCTACAGTAAGCTGCAACCCTTAATGCTTTTAACTGTACCTTAATGCTCCTGTCATATGCTGGTTGTGAAGGTATGATAGATACATTTTTCTTTTTAACTGCTTGCATATTTATCCCCCTTTCTATAAGTTTCATGGACAATCAGTCCATTAATAAATTTTATTTCAACTCGTCCATCTTCATAGATGACCAGTTTTTTGACTGTCTGTAAAAATAATTCTTCATTAAATTCGGTTTGCTGTTCCCTGCCTGAAAGGGCTTGCATTATGTTTTTCGTATGATGTTCGTAGTCATGCACCTGTGCAGTTTGATAAAGGAGTGCTGCCCTTTGGAAAATCATCGTCGCCAGCTCTTTGGAGGAAAATTGTTCGTCTGCTTCCATGTCTTTAATCTTTTGATCAAGCTTCCGAAATTCTGCTGAATAACACTTTGGAATTTCTCTTTGTTTTTTCTGCAGCAAAGAAGGAGTTCTTATTACCTTGTTTACCGCAAGAATAAAAACTTCTTTGATCTGTTCATCTGTAATTACCCCACAGTTGCAATGAACTCTGTTTTTATAAATATAATGCTTGCACTTCCATTTGCTTTTTTCAGAGGGTTTGCCACTATTCTCTATATATTTTCTGAATACCTCTCCGCACTCGCCGCACCAAAGTCTCCCGCTGAATGGGCTTTGATTGTTCATACTATTTGGCTGCATAACCCTTCCGAGCTTTTTACCTTGCTCTTGCCTTCGGTTCTGTACCTGTTCAAAAATTTCCGTTTCTATCATCTGCGGATACATCTCATCGCCTAAATACTTTATGTTTTCTAAAATCTTACCGACAGAGCCGTGGTTCCAGGATGGTCTGTTGTTTGCATTTGGAAATCCCTTTGCTGTAAGTTCCTTTGCTATTGCATAGGTAGAGATCCCCGAAAGATAATCAGCAAAAACCTTTTTTACTACCTTTGCTTTTTCTTCTTCAACATATATCTTTCCGTTTCGCATCCGGAACCCTATCGGTGTATGTCTTTGCATCTTTATTATCCTCCTTTCCACAGTTTTCTGAAAACCCCAGCTTGTTCTTTAGGCGGAAGGTTACAATTTTTCCTTCCTTTATGATAATCTGATCCACTATTTCTAAAAACAAATCCTCACGGTATGTGTCCTGTATCCCCGGATTGCTTTCCAACAGTCCTATAAGCTGTTCAGTATAAAAAATATCTGTTTCAAACCCACTGTCATCAAGCAGGGCTTTCCTCTTTTTTCGCATGGCATCCAACTCTATTTGCAGTGTAGTCTGTTTCTCTATAAAAATAGCAGGGTCAAGATATCTCTTTGCAGCTACACCGCTTAAGATATGACTCTGCTTCGACAGTTCCATTATTTTTTCATTACACTCTCTGATTTCCTTTTCCTGCTGTTCATCTGCACGCAACTTTCGTAAGGATTCCAGCATGGGAGAAAGGATTTCCAGGTAATTGCCGGAGAGCTTATTCCACATCAAGGTAAATGCATCTTGTATAATATCTTCTCGGATTGCTACCATACTACATTTTGCTTTATCCTCAATGTGCTGGATACAACACCATTGTACTTTCTCATAAGGCTTCCCGATATAAATTTTCTGCCTTCTAAACACCTTTCCGCATTCCCCGCATATAATCCTGCTGCTGTAAGCATATCGGTTCAGCGATTTTGTAGTATCAGTTTTCATCTGCTTACGACGGTATTCATAAATTTCCCTGACCGCTTCCGCTTCCTCCATACTGATGATGGGTTCATGATTCTCAGAAATAAAATACTGAGGTAGCTCGCCCTTATTTCTTTTTCTCTTAAAGGGGATTACCTCAGTAGTAAATGTCTTTTGCAATATTAAGTTTCCTGTATAGATTGGGTTAAGAAGAATTTCCTTTACCACCCCATCTGACCATTTTTCAGCGCCTCGAATGGTTTGTGTTCCTTTCTCAGTCAATTCCCTTGCAATAACATAGGAGCCTTTGCCGTTTAAATACTGTTTGAAAATATAGCGGACGGTTTCTGCCTCTCCTTGTGCCAGAGAGCTTAAGATGGTCAAGAGCATCTCACTGCTTTCGAATAAGGTGTTGATATCTTCTTTCTCGAAAAACACTGCAATGCCAAGCAGTTTTAGCTTACGGATTGCCTTTATACTGTCAACGGTATTTCTTGCAAAGCGGGTTACCGATTTTGTGATGATCATATCTATTTTTCCTGCTTCACAATCTTTTATCATGCGCAAAAAGTCATCTCTTTTTTGCAGCTTCGTTCCACTTCGTGCTTCATCCGCATAAACTCCGACATACTGCCAATCACTTCTTTTGCTAATCAGTTCTTCGTAATAGGCTGTCTGTGCAATAAATGAATTCTGTTGTTCTCTGGAATCCGTACTGACACGGCAGTAGGCGCAGACGCGTTTTGTAGGCTGAAGCTGCATCATTACCTGAGGTTTTACAGGGTTTATTTTTGTTATCTTTTTTACTTTTTTCTGCTTGCCCGCCATGATCGTTTCCTCCTTTCTAACAGATTTTTCCTCTGTTAGCAACACACATTACCACACAAGTTTTAGAATAGCTACTGTTATTACACATATACTTTTGCAAGTTGGGGAAGAAAGGTCTGGCGGTTCAAAGCATCGATTTCTTCATATTCTTCATTGGTTATTAGGCCGTTACGAAGCAGAATTCCCAAGTACTTCAATGTAATTTTATATTTTACTTCATTAGCTGTTTGTTCCTTTGACATAAATATATCCTCCCTGTATCTAATGTGATTTTTCCTTTTCATAACCGCATTATTTTGTCCGTATAACTTTAGCCGTTGTTAGCCCTAAACTAAGAGACAATGCCTGGTCAATTGAAATCATCCGAAACTCACTTAGGCTTCCTATGTATTCCAAAAGCCGGATGCGATCAATAGTGCGTATCTGCTCCAGCAGTACCACCGAATTTTTCTGTAAAGGCTTCATACACCCAATTTCCACATGAGTGGGCAGCTCCTTTTTAAGCTTGCTGGTTATAGCTACGACAATGACCGTGGGGCTGTAACGGTTTCCTATATCATTCTGTATAATAAGCACGGGTCGGATACCACCCTGCTCACAGCCCACAACTGGACTTAAATCAGCATAGAAAACATCTCCACGTCTTATAATTCTTTTTTGTTCCTGCAAAATGTTCACCTCCTTTTATCTGCTTAATGGCACAAAAATACAAACAGACTGCTACAGCCTGTTTGACCGTCGGATGAGTACCGCTTAGCACCTTATTTGGCCGTCTTTGATAGGTTTATAAATGGGAAGAAATTAACAAAACAGAAAAGAAAAAAGATAGATAGTAGTTTCATTTTCCCATTAAAATCCTACAGGTGGTCTTGGCACATCCTCGGAAGTCGCTTTGCCTTTTAAAGCACCGTCAGCTAAAGTATTTAGGTTATCGGATATGAAGTTTTCAAAGAACAATTGGGGTATAAATAACCCCCTCACTACTAATCCGGTTTCGTGAGGGGGTCTACAAAAAATATTTTTATTTTTTCAATCTTTTTTTGGGGTTTCAATCGAATGTGAAGGTTCCTGCAGCTGATGGTTTACTGTTTGACACTGGTTCTCCCTGTTTCTGGAAAACGGTCGTTCCATAGGTTTTCTTCGCGAAAAAAAAAGTTAGTATTTCACTCCTGGCAAAATACTGACTTTTTTATAAGAGCACTATAAAATTGTATTGTTAGAAGGCGGTATATATGGACTGCACCGTCTTTATTTCCACCTCGCAAAGAAATAAAAACAGAAAACAATGCTTATAGGAGTACCCTTTTTTCACAGAGCGTTGCAAAAACTGGTATTATGTCGCCTGAATCATCCCTTAAAAACCGCAAAAGCCCGCCCCCATGAGAGAGGGCAGGCTTTGTGTCCCACCTTTTGATGGGTTTGCATTTGGCTGTATTTATTTCGTTATTCTGGTCTATAACGATTCTTCCGTGTTTCTAATTAAGTTTCCCGCCGCAGGCTCCGCAAAAGCGAGCGCCGGAAATAACACCGGAGCCGCATTTTTGGCAGAAATTTATTTGCGGGTCGACCTGATAGGTGGTGGGTAAACCCTCATCTTCACTGGAGCCTGTCAGAAACAGCCAGTCGATGTCCTCGCCGTAGTTGCATAAGCCGATGGCTCCAGCGGGCGAAACCACATAAAAGCTGTCCTCATCAATGGGATCTTCGCTGTCGCTTGTTTCGGCAAGCACCAGTAAACCTTTTACATCATATCTATCATCTGAAGTGGCAAAGCTCCAGCTTCCGCAACGTGTGGCGGCAAGCTGTGCCGCCTCCAGCAAAGTATTAAATTTATCTATTATGAAAAGCCTCCTTATTTGAATAATAAATTATTGCACCGCTTGCAGCGGTCATTTTGTATAGGGTTCATCATGGTGCAGACGTTGCAATAGATGATGCGGTCTTTGGATTTATCGTATTTCTCGTATGTACCGAATCTTGGATGAAACCGCACCCTGTCGCCAACGGAAAGATAGTTGTACATATGCCGCCCACTGTCCTTTTCCACGATGGTCTTTTTCTTGCCCGCATCGGTGTTGATGATTGTGGTATATTCCGTATAGGTTCTGTAATTATCATCCTCGCCGCCCCTATGCTCGCTTTTCTCCTTGCTGTACTTATTGACGACCACGCCCTCCCACATGGGCTGCTTGGTCTTTCGCAACGCCAGCAGATTAACGACCAGCATAACAAGAGCAATGCCAACACCGATGACAAGGGATTCTCCAAACGGGAAATCATCCATCAGCAGACCGGCGACGGGAAAGCCGATGAGCGGCACGAAAACCAATATCCACATACAGCCAATAGAGGATTTCTTGTTTTTCTGTGCGGCGGCCAGTATCTCCGGCGAATTACACCTGTTGGAAAAGCCGACCATCCCCGCGCCTCCCTGTGGGGGAGCGGAAGATGCCGCTTGGCTTACCTCCATCGGCTCCGGCGTTCTCAAATTCACCGCCTTGCCGCACCCGATGCAAAATTCAGCTCCTTCCGGCAGCTTTGCGCCGCAGGCCGTACACACGTCGGGAGCGCTGGCCTGTGTTTTTACGCCGCAGCCCGAACAGAAAACCGCGCCCTCCGGCAGCTTGTTTCCGCAGTTGGGACAAAACATATCCGTATCACTCCTTACTTCGAATATTTGAGGCGCGGCGGGTTTCCTCGCCGCTGTTTTCTTCTTTTTCCCGCCTCTGGCTGTGCGTATGACAAGCAGCAGCAAAAGCAGATAACCGACGGGGGCGAGGATATGGTAAATGATCGCCACCTCACCCATCTCGCTGAATTCGCACAACATGGCGGGTTTGTTGACGTAGGGGAAGAAGGACAGATAGCGGATGCGCTCGGAGCGTGTTTCACCTTCATCCAAGCTCGGCCACGCCTCGTCGCTGCTATATATCACATAACCCCGGTATTCCTTGCTGTTTACCATGAACCAATAGCCCTTGGAAACGGTGCGGGAGCGGTTTTGCTCCGCTTTTGTGTCGTCCAGACGGCTGTCATAGCTGTCCACCGTACCCATTACGCTGTCGCCCCATATCGCCAGAGCCAGCGTAGATAGGCTCAAATACATGGCAAACAGCAGCACGGCGTAAATCAGGATGAGGATGGGCAGGGGGATGTTTTTGCTCTTTTTCTTCTTTGACATCTCAACGCTCCTTTCATTGTTGTTCGCAATCCCGCTTTTCGCGCCAGCCCACGCCGACCAAATACAGGACGGTCGATAGGAAAAGCGGCGGTAACGTGATCGTGGCATAGGAGCGAAGCGAATATACCAGCAACACTCCCGCCGCCAGTTGGATATAGCCAAGTGTCCGGCACCAGCGATGTCGGTGGAGCCGCTCTGCAAAGGCCAGGCCCGCGATGGCCGTCATACATCTCTATGCCCATTTCTGTGGCAAAGGAACGCGCCTCTTCGAGAAAGCTCCGCCCCGAAGGAGATTCCAGACGTTTTGATTGTTGGTCGCTGGCATCAAAGGAATGAAGTACATATTCAATGGTTTCTCCAGTCTCATCCACCTGCCATTTGCCGGGAGAGAGCTGGTTTACTGCAAGGTATCTTATATATTCATACAGCATTTTTCCTGGCTGGTATTGTATGGGTAAGAACTGCTTGTAAAATCCGCGCAGCAAACTGTCACCCACCTCGCCGGGCTTGCCGGACGCTTCAAATTCCTGCAAAATGGCGAGAGCGGTTTCATCGTCCAGACGCTTGCTGCTGAATTTGGACAGCAGAGCGTAGGGCGAACCTGCGTCCCGCAGGGTGACGGTGCAGTATTCCGAAAGATGGTCGGTGGTGATGTTTACGGTGTTGTCGGTGATGTTTACGGTGTAGTTCACAAGCTCCCATTCGCCGGTTTCCCTGTTGTAATACTCCGCCAACACGGAGCCTTCCTCATCGGTGGAATCGGTTTCGCTTTCGTCATAGGGCAGCGTGATAGTCAAAAGCCCGTCAAACTCGGTGCGTTCACCGGCTGAAATGTCATAGGCCGTGCGTGTGCCGCCCTCTATGCTGTCGCTGTCGGCGGACAGCTCCTTTACCGACACCTTTTCTCCGTCCATTGCGTTATATGGGCCAAAGTCCACCGTCACACCGCCGTCGGTCGAAACTGCTGTCTGCCCCTCCTGCAAGGTAAAGCTGTCGTTTTTCAGCTCCCGGTCAGCGGGTCAATATTATCAATGATATTCGCATCGGATGGAACTCCGTCATAAACCACATCCTCTGTGTACCAGAGAAAGTCCTCCAAATCGGGGCGTTCCTCCGTGGATAAGCTCACGCCTGTTACCTCCGGCGCGGGAATACTGCCGCTTTCCGTGGCCGCAGGCGGGGTTTCTTTCTCCGATGCCGGTGTAACGAGCGCTGTTTTCTCATGTTGGCCGACATATCTTGTGCTTGGGGTCGTTTTTACCTCTGACAGGTAATCACGCCCCACTCTTTATCGTTGTGGTCTCGCATTGAGGCGCTGAACGATGTTCCGTCAGCGGAGAATACAAATTTTGCTCCCGCAATATTTGCCTCGCCTGTGGACCACCGCACAAAATAGCTGTTGTTGATATAGGTGCTCCCGGTTTCATCATTTGAGCAGACAATTTTGTAGTAAGAGCCGTCGCCAAAATCCTTTTCATAGGTGACTACAGTTGTCACATCAATATCCTTACCTGTTTCCGCGACATGAAGTACACCTGTGAAGGTTCCGGAATAGTCAACCTTTTCCGCCTGCGTTTTTATGGTGAAGGTTTTTTCGGTGCTTTTAAACGGTTTTAGCTTTGTACTCGCCGCAACCTTACCCTCCTCCCAATCTTTTTGCGTTTTATAGAATTCCAGCTTCATCGGGAATCCTGCTGTTTCGTGGGCAAGCAGAGTAAATTTTATCTGCCCGTTTGAATTATCGTTCAACTTGATTGTCCATGCTTTTGCGTCAGCCTTATCGGAAAGTGGCGCCAATTTGACATAGCAGTTTGCCCATTTGGGCTGCTTGCCCTCTATCTCCTGTTCCTTTATCGTGATGGTATAGACAGTATTCAAGCGATCCATGAGGGACTTATATTTTTCTTCCCGCTGTGCAAGCATATCGAAATATATATTACGACTCAGAGACTCGAACATCACCTGAAGGTAATCATAAATCTCGGCTTTGTGATTGCTTGATATTTTTTTGCGGTCGCTCTCCGACGGCCACGGATACTTGGACAGCTTGCCGTTCTTTTCATATGCGTCTACCCACGATTCCCAGTCACTTGCTGCGACCTCCCAGTATTTGTTTACATAGTTGTCAATCTCGCTCTGCATTTTGTCGAGAGCTGTCTGCGGGGCGGATTTATTTTTTTTGTATATCTCCTCGAATAAATCGTACCAATCCTTGACACGGCGCTTGTTTTCGGGTCTTGCGTAATAGGCGTCGTACATATTTTTTGTGCTTTCATACTTGGTGGCGATGGCGAAATTCATCACATCGGTAAGCGCGATGTCGATCACTCCGACGCCCATATAGGCCACCTGAAATGAATCCAACAGATATTTTTGTGACGACGCCAAGTTCAGCCCCAGATTCAACACGGTTTTCATTCCGCTGATCGACGTTTCTTTGCTTGTCAGCCCGTTGCTGTATGCGTCATACGTAAACTGCGCACAGGAGGTCGCGATGCCCAAAACCGTCAACGCATCGCCAAGGGGCTCGCTGATCAGCTCATCATACGCACCGCCAAGGCTCATGAGCGTGGGGACATTTGTTGCAGCGAACATGGGGAGAGAGTTGTTTGCCTCCAGAAATGCCGACACAACATCCTCTTGCCACGACACACCCTGCTCGGCGTAGGCGTTGAGCAGCCGCTGTGCCTGCCCTGTCGTCATATAAGCGGCGTAGGCGTTGAGATCGGAAATATATTCGCTGCGCTTTCCTTCGTCTTTAATTGTAAACACGCTGTAGGTGGAGAGGTGGTCGGTGAGGATATGCACCTGGTTGGCTTGGGTGTCCACCGTGTAAAGGACATCCTCCCATTGCTTTGTTTCCTCGTTTAGATATTTGCCGCAGACCGACAGAATTTCCTCGTCGGCTTCAAGCCCCGCATCGTCATAGGGTATGGTCAGTTCGACAACTCCCTCCGGCTGACCGGAGGACAGCTTGAAATCGTAGGCGTAGATTTCAACATCGCTGTCTATTGACGCGGGCGATACCTTTTGTATGGTGAGTTCCTCGCCAGCCTCCAGCAGACAGCCAAAGTCTATCGCCGCACCGTCCTCTGAGGCCAATGCTGTCTGTCCCTCCTCCACCGTAAAGGTTTCGGATTTCTGTATGCCGGGAGTCTTAGCCTGATTACCAGAGCCGCAGCCGGAAAGCCCCGCCATTAAGGACAACAGCATAGCGACTGCAAGCAAAAAGAATAGTATTTTTCGTTTCATTATATAAAGCCTCCTTAAAACTTACTCAACCGCAAATTTGAACCTCAAATCCGGCGCGACGTTGCCAAAGCCGGAGTAATAGTGCATGATGACCTCGCTTTTGTCGGTCTGCCGCTGATAGACCATCCAGCCGCCGGTGGATTCGCCGGGGGCAAGCTCTATGTCCACCATATACCGCTCCTTCCTGTCAGCCACATCCGACATCACCTGTGAATTTTCCTCCGAGGTCATGTCGCTGTCGTCCCCGGTGGGCCCTTCCTCGTAGATGATGTAGAGATCCTTCTTGTTTGGGGAGTCTATCGGCGCATCGGAAACATTTTTGAAAGTAAACCAGACCTTCACATATTCGAATCCGTCCTTCGGCCTTGAAAGCATACCTGTATAATCAAAAGGCTCCGCCCTGTCAATAGTGATGGAAAGCCCGTTTGCCTCGGCTGCTTCGCCGATTCCATAATACCTGTTTTCATCCGCTTTCGCCTTGTCGGAGGGAGCATTGACCGATTCGGTGGGCGCGGAGCTTTCTGACGGTGATTTACCGCCGTTCTTTTCACCGCAAGCGGCGAAGGTGAGCATAAGTAGCAATGATAAAAATATAATTAATGTCTTCTTCATAAGATTACCTCCTAAAATTCTTGTTATAGCAAGCCAACTTCCAGTCAGTCGATCTTGTATCCTTCATACCGGGGGCCATATTTTGTTTCTTCTTTAAATAATATAGTCGTTTCACCGTTTACCTTTGTACTCCCATCTTCAAGGGAAAAAGTATATTTTGAATCTATTGTAATTTCACTGTCTTCATGGGGAATCTTTTGAACATATGAAGCTGTTCCCGAAGCCGGATCATAGGATAATTCAAAAGGTTCTTCACCTTTAGCTTGCGATTCTTCTTCGCCTTTCTCGCCGCAGGCGGCGAGAATGAAAATCATTATAAACACCAGAAATAAAACCATAAGCTTTTTCATGATACTACCCTCCATTATTTATATTTTGATTTTCCGCACTCCCAGCCGATTAGAGAGTGCCAAGGCTCTTTTCGGGTAGATAGGGCGGGTCAACCGGAGGCGATTGTGCTGTCGTGGCAAAAGGCACTTCGCCAAAAAGCTCCCCGAAGAGATGGTCAAAGAACTTGCCTATAGCTTCGAATCTGAGATCAATGGAAATCAGGGAAGCTGTCTTTTGATCATTTTGATCAGTAAATTCACTGACCCAGCTGATCCGTGGCCATGCTGAAAGATCTATTGGGCTTGCGCTGCTGTCGTCGGTGGATTTTAGCCAATCTTGAGCAGATTCCGCTCCCATTTCTACCACCTTAACCGCACCAGCGCCAAAGGTTTCTTCCAGGTACTTCTTGATGATATCTGACTGCTTAAACTCTACGATTTTGAGCAGATATTCCCCTTGCTTATCGATGTCCCATCTACCCTTGAAAACATTAGGGGCGATATTCTGCATCCATTTGCTGATCGGTTTATTCAAAGCATTTTGAACAGCAGTGTTCTTCAAAGCCTTATCAAAGAAATTGCCGGCAATTTTTTTCACGCCCATAGCTGTCAAGTCAGCTGTAAGGGCTGTAATAGCAGAATAGATATCGACTTTCCCGTCTCGATCTCTATTCTCATAAATGTTCTTCGCTATCTTCCAAACCAGAAAGCCTGCCACGGCGGCACATGTCTGTTTGAAGGTAATATTTTTACTGCTCGTAGCATCATCAAAAGCATTTACTATGAGATTATCTACTCCTGCGGTGATATTTTTAATGGTTTCCAGTTCGTCTAAAGTAAACGGTTCATCATTGAGCAGATAGTCAAGAACTTCTCCCAAAAAGGCGGCGAAAAAGTCTTTGGCGGGGGACAGAAGAGCATCAGCTGTATTGCCGTAATATTTGCTGATCAGATAGGAAAAGGCCTGGTCCCCGAACCATTTGAGCCATTCGGCATAATAAAGCATGTTATCCAGTTCCGCGGCGATCTTTTCGTATTCGGCGGCATCCCGGGTGTAGTAGGTTACGGCATCTTTGCAAATCCGAAAAGTCACCAGACGAAGCTCTGCCGTGGACATTTTTTTACCGTTTTCCCGGAGCATCTTAGCCAGTTTCGGACTGATCCCGCCTACTTTGCTGACGACTTTTTTCATATGAGCAAAGGCCTCATCCCAGCCGGCCAGGGGTCCGGGTCCTCCGCCTAAGAGGCGTAGGGGCAGATCCAGGATATACTCCTCCTGTCCATATTTGCAGGAAATGGGCAAGGTGAGGTAATAGGGTTTGCCTTCTTCTTCCACCAGGGCTTCCTCGGGAGCAAATTTATATTCTTTGAGGTTGCCTGGAATTTCCTGAATACTATACCTAAACCTTTTTGCCAGATGAGTGGTGCGTTCCTCAGTTCCTTTTAAGCCCGCAAAGACAGGACTGTATTCCTGTGGTTCGAGAACCCGGACTGTGGGTCTGCCCTTATCATCCTGCTCAGGTACGACAAAGTCCAGGACAAAGCCCGTTGGTACCACGTCGCCCCATTCCTCCGTAGCTTCATTATCAAAGGTGTCGATTAAAACATAACCCTGATCATCAAACTTCACTTCCCGGATGGACAGACCTTCAGGATAAAGCTCTGCATTCAGGCTGTTTTCTGCTTTTTCCTGATCATTTTCAGCTATAATGCCGAAGCTGAAGGTTTGTTTTACAGTTTTCAGACCTTCCGGCTTGGGGCTAAGGTTTTTCACTTTCAGAATATAGCTTTGGACACCGGCTCCTTCTATAGCCCCCATATTTTCAATATCTTGGAACTCTTCCAGTTCACAGCTTAGAGGAATCCCTTCTGCTGCATCCAGTCGGACTGAAGCTGGTTTTTCCAAAAAATCATGGAGGGTAACAGGAGTTTCATAAACCTTGCCATCTCCTAAAAGTATGGGCAGAGTCATTGTCAGATAACCTCCCTGCTCGGGGAAAGCAATATAGGGTTTGCCGATTAAACGGAAGGTTACATTGTTCTGGAAGGAACCCTCCTCACCGCTAAAGCGGATACTAACTACTCCGGTGCCCGGATTTTCCTCGCCGAATACTGACTTTGCTGAAACAAGAGCGCCCATATAGTTCCCTGCCATGGAACAACCTTCCACAGCTAAATTTCCTCCGGAAAAAATCTCTATGGCAGAAGTCAAGTCTGGCCGGTCAATTTCCTCCCCTTCAGGTGTTAGCTCTACAATCCGGGCATAGACCGTTACTGGTTGGGTATCATAACGGATCCCATCGCCAAAGTCCTTGCGCAGGCACATTTTGTAGCGACTTCTCCTCTTGCTGTTATTGTCCCCTCCATCTCCGCCTCCTCCACCTGCACCGGCACCGGCCATGGCCATGGCTGCGGCTCCGCCGATGATGACTATAGCTAAGGCTTCAGGGATACTTACCCCTGTTTCGCCTGAGTCCTTGTCGGCTGTAGTGCCGATTACGATAGAGTCTGGCTTATTCGATTCCTCTTTCCCCACTGTCTTCCCTATGACTGGCTCTAAATAAATTACCTCAGGTTCGATATTTATCATTTCAAGCGCTACTTCATTATTGGCTGTCTCAAGCTGTTTTAGATAACCCTGATACAGATCTTCCGCATATTGGTCAATTTCACCGGATGCATCTGTTTTTTCGTAACGAAAATCTGTAGTTACCGTCGTAGTGGTGATTAAATAGATCTCGGGAAATTCTTCGGGCTCAATAATTGTGTGATAGCACCAACCTGTTTCGGAAGATTCCCATGTATATGTATGAGAATCTACATTATAGTCTTTGCCTTGTTTAAATTCCAATGGATAATACTGTTTTGTCAAAAGGACTCTTCTATTATTTATCCTGAGTTCTTCCACAGTCCTTTCTGCATTTTCAGGTCCACCTTCTAGATACGACTTTTTCACTTCTTTTAGATATTCATCTATAGGCTCTTTTTCTTTTAATTTCATAGAACAATTCATTTTCACATAAATATTATTGACAAACCAAGAGTTTGCATGTTTTCCATTGGCTGCATACCATTCTTTTCCGGTTCCGGTAAAATACCTGCCTTCATCTAAATCTATCTTGGTTTCCTTGTTTTTTCCAAGTACGTTATTAGTACCGTATGCTTTTTCAACCATAGTAAATGTTCGACCGGGTCCGAAATCCCGGAGATATGCGGGGGTTTTCACAAACCTGAATAATACTTTTTGAGCCCATGCTTCGGAAATCCATTTGTCCCCATCCATGTTATCTATTACATACCTTACCGACAGCGTGCCGAACGTGTTATCATCTTCAGCTTTATCATAGAATGCGCCGACGTTCGTTGCTTTAATTCTAAATTTTTGGGGGTCGCTGAAATTCTTGCGATCAAACTTTTCTACCGCAAAGGCGCTTATAGTTGTTAAAAGCATCAGGAGAACGATTAAAATGGTTGTTGTACTACGCATTACTGTTTTTCTTTTCATCTCGCTGATACCTCCTTGTTCAATTTTTTCGCTATAACAGCCAAAACACCACCGACAATTAGCAGCAAGATCCCAATGAAATAACCGTTTTTTCCGCCGGGCAAGAAGCTTACCGCCGCAAACAGGGCAAAACCCAGTGTCCAGCCCCGCATTAGGGTAGTAAGCGTAGTATTTTTTGCCTTTGGAAGCAAGGCATTGATAAACTTCCGCAAAAATCCATGGTGGGTCAAAGACTTGGCCGAGAGCAAAAAAGCGGCGATGCAAACTATTGTGTTTTGCAGATGGGAGGAAACCATCAGGTTGCAGGCAATCAGTCCGCTCCCCACTCCCAGGAGCAGCGGAGTATAGGCTTCTTTACCGCCTTTAGCTATGCCCGGCAATTGACTGATGCCGCCCTTTATGCCTTTCAGCATCCCTTTGTCGGCAATCATTTGCGCCAGCACGGCCGCGACCAGCCCTTTACCTATGCTGCCTCCGATCAGACTGCCCCGGGCTGCGGTCAGCCAGGAAAGTACTCGAACCGGCAAGGGAAAAATGTCTAAGGATGCTAAAAGATTGACCAGCAGCCAAACGACCGCAAGGGCTATGACAATCCCCAGCCGTTTTTTGTCGCCCAGCGTCTGCTTAAAGCCGTTCGCCAAACCGCTAAAGCCGCTTTTCAGCAGGGACAGCAGGTTTTCTGCTTCAAAATCTCCCGTCAAGGGGGTCAGTTCCGCCGGCAGAGCAAGTTCCCCCGCCGACTGATAGGCGGGGGTCGCCTCGGAGAACATGCTTTTCGCATAGGCGGCTGCCTTGATTTTTGCTTCGATTTTCATTTGTTTGCCAGCCTTTGACAGGATGGTCTCACTGTTCGGCGTTACCTGTTCCGGCAGCGTCCCAGCTTCCTCCAATACGTGGGAAGCATTGGCTCCGCACTTTGCACAGAATTTCGCTCCCTCATTCAGAGCTGCGCCGCAGCTTGTGCAGAATTTACCCATAATACTCACTCCTTCTTTCATTAATCACTCGCTTTTGCTGCGTTACCATCCGGTGATGTCTGCCGTTACGCCGGTTTCACGAAGCAGCTTTTGTGCGGCATCCAGTACCGCCTGCTTTTGAGTCATTCCGTGCAGCAACTCTACCCGCATGGTCTGGGCCGCGTCGCCAAATGTCAGGTACATCCGTTCCTGATCAATATGGGCGGTGTGCAGCCGCACGCCATGTACCCCATCGAGACCCCACCGGTAAATTTCACTGCCGATGAGGATACCAAAGGTAGATACTACAGTTTCCTCAGTGTCTTTTTTCATTTGGCGGCCTGGCATGGAGATGAGAGCAGATGGCACCGCAAGGATGCGATTATCCCAAATGAGTGTTGCGTCATAGAGCAGACGGCTCTGCCTCACCAATAACAGAAGAGAGATAAGGCTGATAGCTCCAAAGGCGAAAACCACTTCTAACATAGAAGTTACACCGAGCCACACCGCCAAACAAATACTGGCTGCGAACAATAAGGCATATCCATTGCGTCGTTTGCGGATTAATTTCATTTGCACCAACCCTCCTCTATCATAAATTTTAGGGAAGGATGCCTCAAAAAGCATCGTTCGAAAGGATGAATTTGCAGAAAAAAGCCCCTCATACTTTAGTATGAGAGGCCAGTTAAACCCTATATTTATGTGATTTTATGTATCATTCAACCCTTTGATTCTTCAGCAGGGTGCTGATGAGTTCTGCTCGACTACCTACATCATATTTTGAAAAAATATTCCTTGCATGTGTTTTTACAGTACTCTCACTGATAAACAAAGCCCCAGCAATTTCGCGGTTGGATTTTCCTGAAAGGATTAGCTGCAATACCTCTTGCTCCCGGACGGTCAGCGGATCAAGAGTTTTAATTTGACGAACAATATCCGTTTGCTGTGACTGGCTCATATTGTCATAAGCGGCAAGGTAAGCATGGCTTTTCAGCAACAGAACAAGCTGATGGTTGAGGGGCGGCAGCATAACCAATGTAACGCATACCACCGTCAGGGCAATCACCGCCATCTCCGCACCGGGAAGCCCCATGGATGTCACAGCCATCCCCAGGACGCCTCCGCAAAGGACGCCGAATACATTGGCGGAAAGGCCGATGCCAAAGGTTTGTGACGGGTTATCGCTATAATCCAGCATTTCTCCGAGGATGCTCCACCAAAACAGGTCAAAAATACCGCAGGCGCCGAGCATCAGCGTATCCACAATCAGATAGTCGGAGGTGTTTCGCCCTAACAGCATAAAGCTGATGAACGCTCCCATAATCATTGCCATTCCGATATACAAAATTCTGGAACGCTTTGCTTTCATAGGCAGGTTGCGCATAATAGCAAGCGCCACGATATAAGGCACTGCCCAATACCAACTCACCAGCCCTGTCAGATGCTCAAAAGCGGGGTTGATGACCTGATACATCAGTCCGGAATTAATTGTAATGATAAAGACAAAAAGACACAGCAATATTAGTGGGTTTTTAATGCCGCCATGCGTCTTATTTTTAAATGTTTTGTTCTGCTCATTCTCCTGCTCCAACGGCAGCATCCAAATGAAGACCATGCCGATCACAAGGCAAAGCACAGAGAGGGCAAGCCCGATAAAGGCTGACCTGTTCATGGCCACCACGTTGACTGCAATCATCAGCAAATTGGAATAAATCAGAACGTCGGCACAGGATTTAATGCGCTCGTTCTTGGGAGTAAAGGCCTTGAGAAAAA
>JAEAME010000981.1_pt1 | contig 23092 bp, 15 predicted proteins | sample 8958731 | NCBI WGS metagenome assembly JAEAME01 (sample SAMN16933194, study PRJNA681113) | bioreactor sludge metagenome | isolation source: anerobic bioreactor sludge (Control) | place: India:Bengaluru | collected 2018-10-24 | reverse complement strand
GCTATCTTGCCTTGAATCCCGGGTGGGCAATCCTGTTTTTCAGTTTGCTGAGTCTCATTATATTCTTGTTGATCGCTTGCTATTTGAAGTTTGTCGCTATCGTTACCAGAAAGCGATGTACGCTGGTTCAAACTTTAACACTATCCTTTTGGATCGGCGGAAATTTTATTATTTTAATTCCACTCGGCATCGTTCTGTTTCGTTTGTTGCACTATCAACAGCTAATCATCCCGATCTTAGCTTTTATATTTCTAATCGTCTTATGGTTTATGCTACGAATGGCAAAAGGGATGCGGGTGATTTATATCTGGGCGCTTCCTCGAGCGATGATTGTTCTGGCAGTTAGCTTACTGATTATCTTGGCTGGTGTTTTGTACTATTATCAATACCATCACGGCCTGATGGATTATATCAAATTTTACTATCAAATTTATGGTGAAAATGTCGTCACAAATTACTTTCATTGGTAGCCTGTGTGCCTTTTTGACTATGATGGGAGATCGAATTAATTTCATATTTTTTAGAAAATTGTTAAAAATAATAATTATGAAACAAGCAATTTTTTCTGGCATTATCCTCTCTTTGTTTTTCTCAGCGGCTGGTGCTTTTGAAAACCAGAGCAATAAACCTGATTCTGTGCTTAGTCAGGAATTGATTGATCAGGTTCATAATTTCGAGTCACAGTTATATGATTCTGGCAGGGTGGATGTCGCTAACTTCCAGCAAGGAATGGATCATTTTGATCAACTGATCGAGCAATATGTGTCACTTGATACTCAATATCCGGACAGCGATTTTGATCAAAAGGCGTTCACTTATCTGGAAAAGAAAAAAAATTTAAATCTAATAAGTCTTTTGAGTAACGGCTGCTTACCATCTGGAGGCGATAACGATTCCTGTATGATTCGCATTTTAGATAGCTCCACTCCTTTTTCGATGACCGGAAAAAAATTATTTGTCGAAATGAAGAAGACAGTAGATATTTCTGCATTGCAGAAATATTTTCTTGAAGATAAAGAAGCAATTTTAAATTTCTGGATGAGAGAAAATCAGATAGTTGTTTTTATTGTTACTCGGGATTCTTTAAAAACCGTCAAGTGGAGATGTTCCTTCAAACATATCAAATCGAAAATAAATTCGCTTCTCGCTCAATATTATCAAAATTTAGATCCATTAAAATTAGAATTTGATGCGCAATTATCCCATGAACTTTATAGGCAGCTGTTTCAGCCGTTAGAACTTCACATTCAATATTATAAGTTGATCTGTATTATTCCAGATGGCCTGCTGGTTGGCTTTCCATTTGAGCTGTTAGTTCGAAATCCCACCGTAACAACGAAATTCAATAATACGATTCTTTACCAGAATTATAGCAATCTGGATTACCTGGTAAAAGAATATGCTATCAGCTACAATTATTCCGCTGCATTTTTTGCATTAGCGAAGGAACTGGATCGCGCCACCAAAAAGCTCGGGCATCGTTTGTTGACGTTGAGCCATCCCATTATTCTGCAAAAAGCAGGCGACCAATCCACGGGAATTTACCAATTTTTCTCCCAGCCTTTGAAACATAACAACAATTCAGCCGAGGAGATCAAACGTGTTTCAAGGCTGCTATTTCGACACGATAATATAAAAAAAGAACAAGCGACCGAAGCGTACTTCCTGGAAAAAGGACGTCGGTATCGCTGGATTTATCTTGCATTGCCTGGCTTGCTGGATAATTCAAATCTGCTAAATTCGGGACTGCTATTTAGCCCGCAAGCTGGTGATACCTCTGGACTGCCAGGTTGGCTGATGATTGATGAGATTCTGCATAGCACTTTATCTGCTGATTTACTCACTCTGAGCTCCACTCAGGTGCAGCCGTTCAATGCGGAAGGAAATCCTGGTGTTATAGGTTTGCCTCAGGCATTTTTATTTACTGGCGCGAAGGCAGTGCTGTTCAGTCTCTGGCCGATCAATAATATCTCAACCAGCCAATTTATGTCTAAATTTTATTGGGAATTGAAATACAAGCGACAGACGAATAGTCAGGCGCTGCAGGAAGCGAAGATCGCTTCGCTCAAGGAAACATTTATTTTAGACGGCACAGAAATTTCTCGGTCCCATCCTTACTTCTGGGCGACATTTCAATTGGTTGGGAATCCCAAAATTCGCCCTCCTTCGCCAACAAAGCTGCCACCCTGGGGCGTGATCGTTATTGTTTATGTTTGCGTAATGTTGGTCGCTTTGTACATAACGAGGAAGACAATGCCTCGACATGGTAGATGACTTGAACAAACAAACCAAATTAAAGTTAACTCACTATCATGTCACCGCTGGATTGATTAGAAATAACGACAAAATTCTGATCACCCAGCGCCCTTTGAACAAAATGTTTGGAGGCTTGTGGGAGTTCCCCGGTGGCAAGCAACAAGATGGCGAGAGTCTGGAACAGTGTTTAGCTCGAGAGATTTTGGAAGAACTGAACATCGGAATTCAGATCGGTGAAAAGTTAATGAGCGTTCACCATTGCTATGATTCTTTACAAATTACTCTGCACGTTTTTTTGTGTAATTTTAAAAGTGGCGAACTCGAATGCCGGGAAGCTCAGAATTTCCGATGGATTGAATTTTCAGACTTCGATTATTATGAATTTACCCAAGCGGATCAGAAGGTGATTGAAAGATTGAAAGCGTTCCCACAAATTCCTTTACTAAAAAAATCATTGGAATAGCAGCGAATTTTCAATATATGACAACTGAACAAGGTTTAAAAAAACTCCGACTATTTATTGCTTCGCCTTCGGATATGATCAGCGAGCGTGCCCGTTTGGTGGTAGTAGTCGAGGATTTGAAGGCGTTAGCAGAGCATGTGGGCGTAACGCTGGATCTGCTCGATTGGCGACAGGTAATCCCGGATCTGGGACGTGCCGAACAGCTCATTCTCGATCAGCTTCAGCCAGACACATGGGATATTTTTATCGGAATTTTATGGCATCGTTTTGGCACGCCGCCGCAAAAGACCGATCCCGAAACTGGCAAAGAGTATCTTTCTGGCACTGAAGAAGAATTTCGGGTGGCATATCGGCTCTGGCGTGAACACCGACGTCCCCGGGTGATGTTCTACTGGTGCAAGCGCAATCCTCCCTTCGATGACCTCGATCCCATTCAATTGCAGCGTATAAAAGATTTCTTTGCAGGCTTCGCCGCCTCTGCTGATCATCCCGGTTTGTATCAAACTTTTGACAGCATCGAAACTTTCGAGCGACTGGTGCGCAAAAACCTATCTGACTTTCTCATTCAATATTCAGAACAGGTAAATCAACGCAAGGTTTCGCAACAGGAAGTCCATTCTTTTATTCCCGCTGTGCCAGTTACATTGCCGCGTCGTGCGGCATTTTTCGGACGTGAAAAGGAGATGGAAAAAGTTCAGCGCGCGCTCAGTCCTGAGGAACGCGGTTGGGGCGTGGTTATCGATGGAATTGGCGGCATTGGTAAGACGGCCATGGCGGTGGAGGCCGCTTATCGGTGCAAGGACCAGGGGCTGTTCGATGCCTTTATCTTTGTGAGTGCCAAGCAGCGGCGTCTGGAGCCAACCGGCATCAAAGCTGAAACGCGGGTTGCGACCACACTGGATGAGTTTATCAATGAAACGGCTCGTGCTTTTGGCCAGCCCAATATTGGAAAATTAGCCAGCGAGCATAAAATCAGAACGCTGTTCGATGTGTTACAACAGACTCGCGCGTTATTGATTTACGATAATCTTGAAACGCTTTCCAAAGAGGAGCAGGAAGCGCTGTCCGACTGGCTGCGTTTTCTGCCACAAAGCTGCAAAGCGATTTTGACGAGCCGAAGACGCGGCGGAGAAGGCGCACTCTGGTTGCGGTTGGAAGCATTGGATTGGGAAACCGCCCGCGCCATTATTCAATATGAATCCGATCGCGAAGGGCATCTGAAAGAAACGATGTTACTGGCTGGGGAAGCGCATTGGCGAGAATTACACGAAGAAACCGGCGGCTCTCCGTTGGCACTAATCTGGACATTGGGGTTGATGCGAACCCGAGGTCTATCGTTCGACCGTGCGCTGGAGATGCTGCGCCAGGGCGCATCGATGAAATCGCCGCTCCAAAAATTTATCTACAAAGAAGCACGCAAAGAATTGGATGTCAGCGATGAAGCGGCGCTCAACGCACTCTCATTATTTGTTCCTTCAGCAACTTTTGAAGCCTTGATGTCGGTCGCCGATTTATCACGCAATGCCCTGGAAATTGTGCTGGAGCGATTGAGCTCGCTTTCATTGGTGAATCGAGAGCTTGGCGCAGAACGTTACAGTTTGCATCAATTGACGCGCAATTTTGTTCGGGATGACCTGATGGCTGATCCGCTAATTGCGTATGAAACCAACATGCGTTTCGTCCGCTACTGGGTCGATTATGCCAAGAAATATGGCGGCTATGATAAAGAAAGCTATAAAACTTTTGACCGATTGGAGATTGAATGGACCAACCTGGAAGTCATCTCGCGATGGCTTTGGGAAACGGCTGAAGTGAAGGGCGATAAGGTCGGCAATAATGAAGCGGCGCGATTGCTGGTCGAACTGACCAGTTCATTATCATTTTTCTTATCCTATAGCGGACGATGGGACGATTTCATTCGGTTAAGCGAGCAATCTTATGCAGCGGCCTATACTTCAGATACCTGGCGGAATGCTGGCTGGCGCGCCTTTGATGTCGCCTGGATTTATTACAAGCGTGCCCGAATTGAAGAAGCATCGAATTGGTTGAAAAAATGTGTGAAGTCCTGGGAATTGGGGGGAACCAAAGGAGATGAAGCGTCGGCGTTAAGATTGGGCGGTTTAATTTCTCAGCAAAATAAAGAGTACGACCAGGCTGAAGAATTTTTAAAGAAAGCGCTGGCGATTCGTCGTGATCTGGGCGCTAATCGAGAAGTGGCATTCGCGCTGAACAGTTTGGGACAACTGGCGCGGGAACGAAAACAACATGAGGTAGCCGAGCAATGTTATCGTGAAGCTTTAGCCATAGCCAGCGGAATTGATGATAAAGCTGCTCAGTCGATTATTATCGGTAATTTGGGTGAGCTGGCTATCGATCGAAAAGAGTGGATTAAAGCATTAGAGCTGTTTGAGCAGGCGCTTCCATTAGCGCAAAAAGTAGGCAGTCTCGAGTTGATTGCAGATGCTAAATTTGGCATTGCCCGAGTCTGGCATGTGGAGAAGCGAGCGGAACACGATCTGGTGCGACAGTTTGCGCAGGAGGCGCTGGCGATTTATGAAAAACTCCAGCATAAAGATTTACCAAGAGTGAAGAAATTTGCAGCCAAGCTGGCGCTCAATAAAAATAAAACCCAAAATTTATGAATGATGATTTGGTGTTTATGGAACATTTGTACATAAAATTAAATGGAAGCATCATAATTTTTATTTTGTTCTTTATCTTTCTGATCGGCTTAAGTATCTTCGTCTATCGCCGAACCATCCCGCCAGTGCCGAATAGGCTTAAAAAATTATTGACGGCTTTGAGAATCGTTTCATTACTCATCATTCTTTTTATCTTATTTGAGCCGATCCTGAGTCTCTCCTGGAATCGAAGCGAAAAACCCATGATTGCCGTCCTGTTAGATAATTCCGCCAGCATGTTTTTAACCGATGATGGCAAAGCCAGATCCGATCGGGCAAAGATAGTAATGAAAGACGAGCTTTTCGATAAAATAGCCAAAGATAAAGTGGTTGAATTTTATCAATTTTCTGACCGACTGACCCCGCTGAATTTAAAGCAACTGGATTCAGTTCAATTCAATCATGATGGCACCGATCTGACTGCGGCGTTGAAGTCGCTTAAAGAAAAAAACATCGATCGCTATTTGAAGGGTGTGGTACTCGTTACTGACGGCATCAATAATCTGGGCGAGAATCCGGCTCGATTTGTGGAGGATTTTGATATTTCCATTTTTCCGATTGCCATTGGCAAGGCAATCGAACAAAAAGATGTGATCGTTTCAAAAATCACATCGAATCAGATCACTTATGCCAATAACAAAGTTCCTGTGGATGTTCAAATCCAGGTGTACGGTTTTCCCGGCAAAAAAATCGAAGTCCAATTGCTAAAAGATTCCAGATTGCTTGACTCTAAATTAGTCGAAGCGGCGCAGGATTTATTTGAGACCAGCGTCCGACTTCATTTTACTCCCAGTGAGCCAGGAGTTCAGAAATACACCGTACAAATTCCAACATTTGATAACGAGCTTACCTCGATTAATAATCAGAAGAACTTTTACACCAAAGTTTTAAAAAGCAAAATGAAGCTGTTATTGCTGGCTGGCGGCCCGGATCCAGATTTTAAATTCATCAAAAAAAATCTGGAAGCGGATCCGAACATCGAGATCGATTATTGGATTGTGAAAAAAAATGGGCAATTCTATCAGGGAAATTTTCCTGATGATATAAATAAGCTAAAGCAATATGATTGCATTGTTTTGCAAAACTTCCCCGGGAAAAATAGCTCATCAAACGTAATGGCGTTATTGAAAAATGTATTGGAATCCAATCAGACGCCGCTGCTGTTTGTTGCCGGTAATGGAGTGGATTTTCAATCGCTGATGCCATTAAAGAACTTTTTGCCGTTGGCAGTTCCAATCAATCAGTCTCAAGAGATGTTGATCGTCCCTCGATTGACCAATAAGGGATTGCTCCACCCGGTCACACGAATCGTTGATGACGAATTTGAAAATCAACAGCGATGGATGAATCTGCCTCCGATTTATTTATCCATTTTAAAAGCCCAACTCTATCCCGGTAGCGAGACCTTGCTCGAAGTCGATCCGGACCAGACCGTGATTCGAGGTATGCAGGAAGCTGCGCCAGTGGTGATTGCGAGAAAGATGGGGCAACAAAAATCGATGGCAATTCTGGGCTATGGCGTCTGGCGCTGGGATTTGTTGATGTGGGGTATTGGCAAATCCAACGAAGTATTCAATAAATTTTTGAACAATAGCATTCGCTGGCTAATTACCAAAGAGGACAGCAAGCCAGTTCGCATCTATCCGGACCAGGAGATCTATCGTAATGGTCAACCGGTTACTTTCACTGGCGAGGTTTATTATGAAGATTATCGACCGATGGAAGGTGCAGAAGTCAAATTGAAGGTTCGTAGCCAACAAAAAATGTATGAAATTTTATTGAACGGCATCGGCGAAGGAAAATATGAAGGCGTGCTCCAGGCGCTGCCTGGCGGCGATTATTCTTATGAAGGTGCCGCCACCTATAATAATCGTGAGATCGGAACCGATAAGGGAAAATTTTCGGTGGAAGATTTTAGTCTGGAATTCCTTCAAACCAAAATGAATGAGAGCCTATTGCAACAATTGGCGCTGAAAACGGGTGGCCAGTGTTTTACAGATAGTTCTTTTACTTCGCTGGCGGAGATATTAAATTTTCCTGTTAAAAAAACGCTGGAGTCCACCGAGCTGCAATTGTGGAATAAGCTGGTCTTGCTCATTGCAGTTATCGTATTTTTAGCTATCGAGTGGTTTCTGCGGAAGCGAAGCGGAATGCTATAATTTTTTGAATGAAAAATAAATGAAGTCCGATTCCAATGTGCCGCGATCAACAGAAGAAATCCCCCCTGAAACACAAAGACCCCCGGAATTCACAAAGCTCACCAAGCTCAATTCATTATCCCTTTTTGCTATTTTTAAAAAACGCTTTGTGTCATTTGTTTTCTTGGCGGTAATAGTGTTCAAAGTTGTTTGAAAAAAAATAAGACTGATTCCATTCATTTGAACGGATGGAATCAGTCCATTATGATCATTCAATTCTTACCAACTGAAAATCACCGACGCCAGATTTGTCTTGAAAGATATAGCGTCGCTCTATTTTGTCGTAGTACCAGATTTCATAAGGGGGCAAATTGAGCTGATCTTGATGGCGTTCGACATCGGTCGGGGGACCATACTTGATATAAATATTCCCGCGATCCGTTTGCCAGCCCTCTTTATCCAGCGCATTGATGGTAAAAAAGTTATTGGCAACATCGACTCGCCGATAAAACTCCTCCTGTAATTCATTTACTTTCGTATCCGGCGTTGGATCGCGTTGTTTCCAATAATTTTGAAACCATGCTTCTTTGGTACTATCTGAAGCTTGCTCTAAAATTTTATAATCTTTTTCAGTAATAAGCTCTTTTAAAGTTTCAATGGCAATATTAATATTCAGCTTGGAAAATTCAAAATTACTCCAGTTGGCAGAGAACTTTGCTTTGGTGATGGCGTTTTTGTCATTCTCGTCGATTTGAATGATAAGCGTGTAACGCCCTGGCGCTTTGACATCTTTACTGAGATCTAATAGGTATGGCATTATTTTTTTGTCAGCCCATAAAGTTCGCTCGTTTCGAATGACTGCCTGATCTGCTGCATCCATAATGGTATAGATCAGTTTTAATTCATGGCGGACCGATTGAGGGTAGATTTCAAAGTAAGCCCAGAACTCTGATTCTGGCTCGACAAAATTTCGATCGAGATTGGGAATGATTTCCTGGATGTCTTGCAATGAATCGAACACCACTTTATCGGCAAAGAGAATCTCGCTGACCGAGATTTTGTTCAGATCGAAGCCTTCGATTTTGAGCTCCTTTTCCCGGTGAAGGCTTTTTTGCGTGTCGAGATCGGTCAGATCCAGCGCTAATTTGTACTGGCCCGGAATCAAATTGAAATTCAACTGGTGTTTGTTGGTTAAATCTCGATCATTGGTTTCCTCGAACGTTGGAACGCTGATTTTTTTGCTGGTGGTTTTTTCGGCGATAAGATTCCGTTTGTGATCGAAAATGCTCACATAAAGGTCATAGCCGGCAGTGAAATGCCCCGGCCGTTCTTTGACGAATTGCAAAATATCATTGCTAAAAGCGACATAAATATCCAGCCGGTAATCAAAGCCATTGTTAGTGCTATCCGGGGAAAGGAAGCAATAAGTATCGTACAAAAATAGCGGCGGACCGAACATCTGTTTGGATTTCGAGGATGGAGCCTGCTCCGTCACGATCTGTCCGATCGCTGAATTAATAAAGCTGAAACCGTAAAATACAATCGCTGCGAGGATTGATAATCGATCTAATGTCATAATAGTTATACCTTTTTTATTAACCAATGTAATGTGAAACGTAATAAGCTGTCGAGAACCTGCTCGTGCTTGTTAATCCGCACTCTCCTTGACTCACCGTATGTTGCCACAAACGCAACCAGAAATAGAATTGCGATGACGCCAAGGCCGCCCTTCATTCTTAGATACGGATAAAATGGAATTACTCATCTCTATCTTAATGCTTCCTGAGCAAAAAGATTATTTTCAGTGCTAATATTCACAAAGAAAATGATGATGCAAATAAATATTATTTTTCTCATTTTTTCGGGTTGAAATATTATATGAATTTAGCAAGTATAAAACAAAAATCAGCGGATGGGACAACGCGAAGCGCTGGCACCGTTCGCTGGATTGATTTGTTAGGATAATTTTGAATTGGTTTTTCTTGATGGAATTGATTTTTTTAAATTTTCGGCCGCTTCTTCAAGCACAAAAACCGCTTCGAGAAGGTTTTCAACAATGTCCATGACATGTCCTATTTCTTCAGGGTTAGCAGCATAGCCACGATGAGCAGCAGCGCTACCTGCGTCTAGGGCCGCTGTTAAAAATTCCCTATTTTTTTTTCCTATGAAACCTTGAACTTCAAGGGCTTTAAGTTTTTCCTTAAAGCTTCCAATGTCGCCAACTTTATCGAGTATAACCATATCCACTATTGTTCTTGCTCCCATTACTACTAGACGACGACTATTGGCGTGAAGTGCATTGTAAATTTCATCTAATAGAGAACTGATTTGATGAGGCAATTTATATTTCCATTCTGGTATTCGACGAGAAACCGGTGGCGGATAGTTTTTTTCTACGATTTCATCAGTTTCGGAGAACCATGAAAGATGTTGCAGGGAAATGTTTTCGCAACCACAACATTCTAATAGATTGTATGTGTCTTGCCAGCTTACTGGGCCATATTGATCAATTGCTTCTGACCCCTTGATGACTTTTTGGATAAGGCGTAAGTGTTTAGTTACTCTAGCGCATTGATTGCAGTGAATTTTAATAATTTCGTTCTCATTCATATATTTAGCCTGACCATCAATTGAATATTTTCAATCAATCCATGACCGCCATTCATAATATCTTTTGCAGGTTGATAGCTAAGCGGAAAAGTTGTCGCCCGCCTTCATTATTTTAGATCTGATTGATACGTATTAGAATTCTGGTCCCAATGAAATATAATAAAAAGGTCCGTGCGTATAATTTGCCAGATCAGACGACCAGGCAATATCGAACCGGAACACAAAGAAACCGAGATTCATCCGCGCGCCAATACCGTAACCAAAGAAAATATCGTTTAAAGCCGGGACGCCGCCATCGGTCGCCTTAGCGCCGCGAAAGCTATCGCCATACCAGGCTGCGCCAATATCAGTAAACAATGAGCCACGAATGTCCTGAAAACCGAGGGGGAGCGGCCAGCCCATGAGAAAATATCGGATCAATGGAAAACGAAATTCTATATTATTGAGAACAAAACGATCACCATATCGCTCATAATAATAACCGCCGCGCATCGGCACTTCGAACGAGCTGAAATATATATCGTTTATATCTGCTACTCGCAATCCGCCCTGGGTTTTATAATTCAGCCAGCCAGAAGTGCCACCCAGGAAAAATGTATGGGGATTCTCGCCTTCACTGAGTCCACTGGAGAGGCGATAGACAAAATTATAGTCTCTGCCGACTTTCATGTATTTGCGATAATCTAATTTTGCGGTCAAAAAATTATAGCTGTTCGCGCCAACGCCGGGACTATAATTGAGTCCCAGCATATAACGATGTCCATTGACTGGTCCGGTGTAGCCCCACAGCACGGTATCCTTTACCAAATACAAACCAGCCAGAAGCAGCCGAATTCTTTCAGTGGGGTAATCCCATTGGATCAAATCCCGATCGATTCCCACCCATTGAAGCGTGGCATCGACCCGATTGAATTTGGAGAACGGATGAGACGCATAAAGATTGGCGCCAAAATAGCGATCTCTCGCCCAGGTCGGAAAGATGGAGTTATAGATATAATAAAAGTAGGTGTAATGATAAGCACCGATTCCAAAGTCGGTCTGCCTAGGCAGATAAAAATACATCACTTCGTAGTTGGAATTCCGGAGATCATAAAATAAATTGGTATAAATATCGACGCGATGATTGCCCAGCACATCGGAGAGTGAAACCTGCGTTAGACCCTGAACGCCATAAAATTGACTGTAATTGGCGGTTCCATAAAGGATGTCGGGTGAAAATTTAACTTTATATTTACTAATCCGATACTCACCGGCCGGCGATTTATAATCCGCCGAATCCAGAAAAACTGATTTTTTTGGTTCGGCAAGGGCGATTTTCCCCTCGGCAAAATCCTTATCAAAGATAAAATTTTGAAAAGCATTTTTATCTATATCACTTTGATTTTTCAGACTGCTGTTGCGGAGTGAAGCATAATTTTTATTGATCTCTGTATGGCCATGTTTGGCGATGAAATTGGTTTCTTCCAATTTGATATTGCCAGGCGTAATTTTCAAAGGATTTCTTAATAAATAGATGTCATAGCCGGCGTTATAAAAAGAAGAGAACGCCAATTTATTTTCATCACCCTGCCAGCTTAAATTGAAAATCCCGGTGATGACATTCGTGATCGGGTAATTCATGCCAGAATTCAAATCATAAATATAGATATTGAAGATGCCACTGGCATCGCTGATATATGCCAGTCGATCTCCTTTGGGAGAAAACACGGGCGATCCTTCGAGATTGGGAGTGTCGGTTATTTGCTCGATCTTTTTCGTTTCCAGGTTTTGAATATAGATATCGAGATTTCGAAATTCCTCGTGATAGATTTTAAAATCTTCAGCAAGCACATTTGCATCAGTAACAGCGCGGCGGTCGCTGACAAAGACGATTTTTTTGCCATCGGGAGACCATTGCGGCTGCAAGTCGCTAAATACATCGTCCGTCAATTTATTCAGCGTCTTATTTTTTAAATGATAGGAATAAATATCGCCCTGCCCTTCTTTGATTCCCATGAAAGCGATCTCGTCTCCATTGGGCGACCAACTGGGCGTAAAAATGCCATCCAGATCGAACTCAATTTTCTGGACGATTTTTTTCTTTTTGACATCAACAATATGAAGCACGTCAACGCCCAGCGATTTGGAAGCGAACACAATAAATTTGGAATCTGGCGACCAACTGATTCCGGCTCGAAGCCAGTGTAATTCCTCCAGATCACCGGATTGCTGACCGCTGACCAGCTTACTGAGCAGCTTGCCATCGATGGCGCTCATTAAATAAATATCGAAGTAACCAGATCGATCCGAAAGAAATGCCAGCTTATCGCCTTTGGGAGAAAGCGCCGGTCCGCTGTTGACAAAATTATGCCATTTATTATGGTCAGTCATTTTCTTGGCAATTTCCTCCGGTTCTTTACGATCCGCGATATCGGGCCAATACTCTCGCTTCAGGTGCATGTGCCATTTTTGGGTGAGATCCTTTGTCTCTACTCCAATCGCTTCTTTCAAGCCCCGCTCCGAGCTTTTCGTCAGCTTGATTTTACCCAGTAACTCCCCAATTTTTTCGCCACCATATTTTTGATCCAAATAATAGAGAACTGACTGTCCCCCTTTATAGGCGAGAAAACCATACAGGTAATCAATTTCAGGTACATAGCCATTCAGCGTGGCATCCCGCATGAACATATCGCTTTCCGTATCCCAGCCACGGCTTTCATACTCAGCCAGACCTTCGATTAGCCAGAGCGGCAAACGCAATCTCGCCATTCCCGTAATTATCGACTGAACGCCGGCGCCGTAAACCATTTGCAGCATCACTGCATGTGTCAATTCATGATGAATAACGTGTCGAAATTTTTCCCATTCCCCTTCATAGGGCACGACGACACGGTTCTTAAAAAATTCCGTAAAGCCGCCGACTGATTCTTCCGGCGGGCTAAGATCAACGTTGGTTTGTTGAAAATCATTGTGGCTGTTGTGGGTAATGATCATAATTCGATCGGTCAAATCGAACCGCAAATCAGCTTTCAATTGTTTATAGCTCGCTTCGGCCACTTCGGCGGCAAACTCTGCAATCTTTTCTCCGCCTTGGGTGAAATAAATATCGAAATGCTCGGATTGCAGATATTTCCACTCAAAATTTTCATATTGTACTTTGTTCTTGCCAAAGTACTGACTCTGTGACACCCGGGGCAGCAGAAGTGCAAATATAATAAAAAGTAATGCCAGCCGTTTCATTGTCTTCTCCTTAACAAAAATATCAAATCGATTCTGTAACGCCAGAATCGATTTTCAAAATCTCTATTTGATATGCCGATTCCATCCGCCAGTTTGCGGATGACATCAGTCTTAACAGCTATAAAATATATTGAGCTAAATCTCGAACGCCTTTTCTTTTAACGAAAGTTCAATGAAATTGTTCGTAGCAATATCCCACTATTTTTCCTTGCTCTTCCTCGAAGGCGTGGTCTGCTTTTGCGGCTTCGTTCGGGATGGCTGCTCTTTGGTTACAGGCCGATTGCTTCTGATATTGGGTTTTTGAGTCGGAGTCTGGCGTTGTTTTTGAGATTCTATCTTCGCCGGCTTTTTGATCTGATCAGCACTTTTTTCAGGCGTTTTTTTGCGTGAAATATCGGGCATTTGTTTGATGCGGGGTTTTTTGTCCATCGGTTTTTTTTCAAACTTTTGAAGCAAAGAGCTTCCCACTGATCTCATATCTTTATCGCCGTTGTTCGAAATTTCTTTTAACACCGGAATAGCCCGATCATCGCCTAATTTTCCGAGGCTGAGCGCTGCCTGATATTTCACATTTTTATTCGGCGATTCCAGATGCTCTGTCAAAAATGGCTTGTAGCTATCCTGTCCCTGTTTGACAAATTTTTCAGCCAGACCAATTTGATGCATCGTGGCATCATCAACCCACGTGCTTTCCGGATGCTTTTCTTTCATTTGCTGATACGCCGAAAATGCATCGGATTCCTTGCCCTGTTCTTCCAGAATATAAGCTGACCAGAAATCCGCATCGTCCACATATTTGCTGCTCGGATGTTGCTGCTTCAGTTGCTCGTATTTCTCCAGCGCTTTATCCCATTCCCGCTGAATTCTCAACTCCATGCCTTCATTAAAAAGCTTGAAATCATCCTGCGCTAATAAATTTGATGTCAACAACAAAGCTGAACAAATTAAGATGAAAATAATTGCTTTCAAATTTCTCATTATATCACCACTCCTGATTATTTGATGCGTGTTAACCAGATTTATATTCAAATCAGTAAAACAGAATTAAGCAATCGCTGATAATTTTAATTCCTTTTGAAAATATGGAGTGAATCCGCCGTGGCGAATTCAGTGCTTTAACACAGTCGATGCACTCCAAACTAAACATTGAAAGTTTGAATGATTTAGAATTTTATATTTAGAAATTCAGGTTATAATTTATATCTCAATTATATATCCATTTTGTTCAAAGATTTTATCTCGATCAACAGCGGCGTATCCTGCAACTGCTTTTTTATCAGCGACATCGTTTCAATGTAGCCGTTGGCTTCCAGGTTATCAAGCTCCAGCAAAATCAGCTCGATCTTGTTCAGTATTTGGGATAATTGCTGATCCTCTAAATCTTTTGCTTCCTTTTTGAGCAGCAGCGTCTTTTGGAGCAAATACCGATATTTAGCCGATTGAATCAAATTAAAAATCAATTCCTGATCTTCGATGGGATCGAGATTCTTTACATCCAATAATACCATTTCAGTCTGCTGAAGATAATTTTTCAGTAATAACGATTCAGTCTGTGAATAAGCAGTCGCATCGTTTAAAAGCAGGGGTTCAGTGACCCTGCCCGGCTTTTCGATCGAAACTTTGCCAATAAAAAATCCGACCAAAATTAGAACCGCAGCTTCAGCTAAGCGAATTGCAATCGAAGGTCTTCGGATTAATTTGTCAAGAATTTTATCCATCAGGCTGATGCTTTGACGATCTTCAGAGAAAATATTTTCTAATTGAAGATGATAATTCCGCAGTAATTCTTTTGCTGGCTTGGCGCGCTGTTGTCGTCGGGTCACTCGTGAAGTCGTTGTCAGCGCAGAGAGATGTTCCTGGCAAATTTGACAGCCAGCGAGATGGCTTTTAAATTGCCGTTTTTCATCTCCCTTTAGCTCATCAAAAAAGTAATCCACTACCTGATATTGTTGATCGCATTTGCTCATTTCTCATCCTTGAGTTTTTTTCGTAACTTTAAAGTCGCCCTTAAAATATGTCCCCGAACCGTCACTGGATCGCAGTCAATGATTTTAGCGATCTCTTCCGTGCTTTTATTGTGAAAGTATTTCAGAACAAAAGCTGATTTTTGTTGCGGCGAAAGGCTTTCCACGGTGCGGGAAATTAAGTCTCCCAGATCAGCATTTTCAATTTTTTTCTCGACTGACTGATACGGGTCTTCGATGTTTTCGATGGATAAATTTTGCTGATCATCGCGCAGTGTCGGATCGATAAAAATAGCTTTCCGCCTTTTTCGGCTGCGCTGAAAATCAATCGCCGCATTGGTTGTAATCTTATAAATCCACGTCGAGAAGCTCGCCTCGTCCCTGAAATAAACGATATTTTGAAATGCCTGAAGGAAAACGTTCTGGGCAACATCCTGAGCATCGGTATAATTTCCGATCAAATCATAGGCAAGATACAGGACTTTGTTCTGATATTTTTTGACTAATTTCCCAAACGCCCCTCGATCGCCCTGCCTGGCTTTTTTGACCAACCTTGTGTCGTTTTCCATTATCATTTCTGAAATTTTGACGGATGAACCTTCGTTATCGTTTAAGTTTATTATGGATTAAGAAAAAAATCTCGTGCGATTGATTTAGCTGGCTATAAACATCCAGTCCCTATCGGGACGAATTGCTTCCAATTACCCAATCACATGTCAGTCCCGTTAGGGACGAAATGTTTATAGAAAAAATCATTAAAGACGTCGTTCTGTCCCGTCAGGGACAGAATGTTTGTTATAGATTGCCCGCATCGCACACAGCCGATATATTCCATTTCGTCCCCAGGGGGACGAAGCATTTTTGGGGCGTGCCTTTGGCTATAAACATCCAGTCCCTAACGGGACGAATTGCCTCCAATTACCTCTTCCAACCATTTCACCTCAAAATCCCAGCACCGAATCCCCATTTTATCCAACAATTTTTTAGCCCGAACCAGATGTTCCCGTGCCTTTGCCTGATCCCCCTGCGCCAAAAACAAACCCGCATAGCCCAATTCCACCTCAGGATCACGACGGTGATAACCGGTTTTTTGCACCAATTCCGCCGCCTGGTTTAAATGATCATGTGCCCGTTGTTGGGACGGTTCATGTTGTTGGGATGATTCGTTTTGTTGGGATCGTTCATTTTGTAGAGATGTTTCATGAAACGTCTCTACAATATCAATATCATCGTCATAAAACGTCCCTACGGTGTGCGCCCCATTCCGAAATCCGAATTCCGAAATTAGCAATCGAGATGCCTCCAAATGATAATCCACCAGCCACAATTTCATCTCCCCCCGCTCGGCAATCTCTCGTGCCTCCTCCAAATCGTCCCAGGCCTGGGGAAATTGGTTTTGCATGCGACAATAAAAAGCACGAGCGAATAAACCAAGAGGAATAAATCGTTGTTCTCCTGCTTCCCGCAAGCCTGCCACCGCCTGGTTCAGATAGTCCTGTGCCCTGAGCAACGTCGAAGGGCGCTGCTCCTCTGACACCGCTTCCAGCAAATACGCCCGCCCCAAAGAAAGTTTATCCAATGCACGATCTAATAAGGCTGAATATTTTTCGGCCCATTCTAACGTCTGCTTCGCCCGCTCCAGCACCTCCCGCACCTTGCCCTGGGAGAGTAGCAGATTGCAGAACAAAAAACCACGTAGTGAATAGAGATATCTATATTCAAGTTGTCGTTTCTTTTGCATAGCTTCTGCTTCATCAAAAAAGCTTTTTGCTTCGGTCAATTCGCCTGCTTGATGTAGAGCATCGCTTATCTGACCTCGTGTAACTTCTCTTACAAAATCATCCCCACTGCGGTCGGCAAACTCCACGCTCTGGCGGGCAGACGACACGGCAGTTTCGACCTCGCCTAACGTCAGATAGAGTTCGCTGAGGTTACCTCCAGATAGTGCTGCTTGTTTCCAATCATTTTTTTCAATTAGATTTTTTGAGCCTATATTCATTAATCCCAAAGCTTCTCGCAATCTTCCAAGAGATCGAAGGTCTAATCCTGTCCAATTTAATACAAATGGCTTCACTTCTTCTGTTAATTTGAAATTTAAGTTATCCCAAATTTTATCATAAAAATTTGACAGAGCCGAAAGGTCTGCTCCAAATGCTCCTAATTTGTGCCAACTATAATGTTCATATTTTCTTTTAATTCTCTCCCAATAAATATCATCCAATGCTTCCTGATGCTTTCCCGCCCGACAACCATGCGCCACTGCCGCAAACAGCGGCTCCATCTCTTCCAGGGTATCGGGCAGTTCTTTGCCGTACAATTTTTCGGGAAGGCTCTTGTAGTATTCATACAAACGGCGGTGCGCCTCTTGCCAGGGGTTTTCGCCTTTGGCTTTTGGCTTTTCGCTGCTGGCTTTTAGCTTTGCGCCGAAATGTTCTCGGATCAGAGGATGGCAGTCGATTACATCGGGTCGGTGTTTGGATTCACGGGCGATGAGCTTGTAGTCCCGCAGCTTTTGCAGCAGGCGCAGCCAGTCGCTTTCGGATAATTTCTTCAAAGCTGCTGTCAATCCTTTAATCGGCTCGCCTGTTATCACGGCATCGATCGCTGCCTTTGCCGCAGGTCGGTCGAACAATCCCAGCAGGCAGAGCAGCTCCAGCTCGGCGCCCTCGCCAAACTGGGCGACAAAGGCTTCCATCACACGGCGGGGATGCTTGCCGTCCTTTTCAGGGATGTCCAGGTCGGGAATCTGAAGCGCCGCCTGGGCAGGATGTTCTGGGATGGTATGGAGATATTCAGCCAGCAGATTAATTGCGAGAGCATGGTTGCCAAAGCCACGAGTCACGCCCTCCAACTCCGCATCGCTGCCTCGCACGCCCCTGACCCGCAGCAATGCCCTGCCCGCTTCATCGGATATTTGCTCCAGATCGACCTGGCGCACCAGGGACGGGTAACGGAGCATTTCAGGGATCGCCACTCGGCTGGTGATGACGCACAAGCCATGATTCGCTTTTGCCAGCTCCGACACCAGCACGGCAAGGGCAGCGTCTTTGATTTTGCCGTATTCAAAGCGGAGATCGGATTGCAGCGGCTCCAGTCCGTCCAGGATTAGCAGGGTTTTTTCGGCACGGATCAGGCTCGCCAGTCGTTTGCCTTTATCCCAGGCTGAGCCCTGCGTGGGATCGGGATCGCCGAAAAATTTCAGGGCGTGGCTGATAAATTGATCAGCCGAAGTGACCCGCTCGCCAGTGCCCTGGCTGTAAAACGACCAGGCATAGACCCGTTTGGCGCTGCGGTATGAATCCGCTGCCATGCGCTCCACCCATTTATTCACCAGGGTTGATTTTCCCACGCCGCCCCAGGCGACAAAGCTGATGACATTCATCTCGCCAGATTCCCAGGCATCGTCCAGAATTTGCAACTCTTTTTGTCGGCCAAATAACTCGGCGCCTGTCACGGGGAGTCGTTCGACATAGATTGGAATCGCTGGGGGAACTATGGGCTTAATTTTTTCAGCTGGCTTCCCACGCGTTGTCGGCATGGATGGAGCGGCAGGCTCTTCGTGTTCAACCAAAGCAGGAGGTTTGAAATTGTCAATTTGTTCGGCGACGCTGGTGAATATTGTATCGTAATCTTCTTTGAAATCGACAGCAACGGATTTGCCATCACGGGGGATCATTTGAATGGCTTTGAGCCAGTCAATCGCCTTCCAATGACAGGGGCGAATCAAAATCGGGATGATCAGCACGCCCTGTTTGGCTCGTCGCTCCAGCAGGAAAGGAATTTCTTCCTTCACACAAAAGTCAGAAGAGAGATAGTTCGCCGAAATGAGGAGGATGGCGACGGTCGCCTGTTCCATGGCAGCCTGGATTTCAGGATACCAGCTTGCGCCCGTATCGATTTTTCGGTCGTCCCAATATTTTAATCGATCACATTTTTCCAGCATTATCAGATGCGGCTTGAGACGATCTTTCCACTCTTCATCTTTGTGGCTATAACTGAGGAACACGTGATTCATGATCTACCCCGATTTTTTTCAGAACCAGCAGCGAAGTCAGCAGAAAATGACGTGTGATTGATAGGTTTGAATCTAATAAAAAAAATAAGAATAGTCAACTCAAAAGTTTGAAATAATTCAAAAAATTCAGGATTGCCAGATAATTCAATCCGTACGGATTGAATTATCCCTACGAATAACGGAAAAAAATCCTTGACATTGTCAATTATCATTTCTATATTTAGCGAAATGAAAAACGAGGGTTTGAGGCAATGGACAAGTTAGTTAAAATTTTCAAAGCACTGGGCGATTGGAATCGGCTGCGCATCGTGAAGATGCTGCAGTACCGATCGTTGTGCGTGTGCGAAATTACAGCGGTGCTGGAACTGGCGATATCGACGGTTTCCAAACACCTTAGCATTTTAAAAGGTGCGGAAATTATCAGCGATAAAAAGGATGGCAAGTGGGTGGATTATTGCCTGGATACCAATCCCAAAAATATTTTCGTCACCGCCTTCCTGCCGCTCATCACCTATTGGCTTAACGATGACGAACAGGTAAAAGCCGATCTGGAAAAATTAAAATCGACTGATCGGATGGAATTGTGTAAAGCATCGAACGCGGATTGAACAGATTTAACGGATTAAAATGGATTTTTTAATTAGTATCTTTATCCGTTCAAATCCCTGCCTGCGGCAGGCAGGCGTTCGATCAGTTAAATCCGCGTTCCATAGCGCCTAATTACCCAGTTACCAAATTGCCCAAGCAACATTTCGGTATTTGACGAATCAATTCAAAGCGAATTTGATGAACCAAAAAATACTTGTTCTATGCACTGGAAATTCGTGCCGCTCCCAGATGGCTGAGGGCTATTTGCGACAGTTTGCTGGAGAAAAATTTGATGTGATCAGCGCCGGCCTGGAGCCGAGTGTTGTTAATCCGAAAGCCATTCAGGTGATGCAGGAGGATGGCGTGGATATTTCGAGCCATACTTCCAAAGATGTGGAGCAATTCATCGGACAGAAATTTGATTATATCATCACGGTCTGTGACAATGCGAAGGAGCGGTGTCCCTTTTTCCCAGGACAGGCGGAGCGGATTCATTGGAGCTTTGAAGATCCTGCGGCGGCGAAAGGGACGGATGATGAAATTTTAGCGGTGTTTCGGGGGGTGAGGGATCAAATTAAAAATAGGATAAAAACATTCATAGCTCAAAATTAATTGTCAATTGACAATTCACAATATGCCAGAGGCAAATCTGCCTAAGGCATGATTGACAATTAAAAAAATGACGGAGGAACAATGAGCACAGACGTTGTCAAAAAACTTTCCTTTCTGGATCGGTTTCTGACGCTGTGGATTTTTCTGGCGATGGCGATCGGTGTCGGATCAGGTTATTTCTTTCCCAAAATTGTGGATTTCTGGAATAAGTTTCAGGTGGGAACGACCAACATTCCCATCGCCATCGGCTTGATTTTGATGATGTACCCGCCGCTGGCAAAAGTGAAGTACGAAGAGCTGGGCCAGGTCTTTCGCAACTGGAAAGTGCTGGGATTATCGCTGGTGCAGAACTGGATCGTGGGTCCGATCTTGATGTTTTTTCTTGCCATCATTTTTTTGAACGGTTATCCTGAATACATGTACGGCTTGATCATGATCGGATTGGCTCGCTGTATCGCCATGGTGATCGTCTGGAACGAGTTGGCAAAGGGCGATACCGAATATGCGGCGGGCCTGGTGGCGTTCAATTCCATTTTCCAGGTGCTGTTCTTTTCGGTGTATGCGTATGTGTTTATCACCATTCTGCCGACCTGGTTCGGCTTACAAGGAACGGCTGTGGAAGTTACCATCGGGCAGATCGCTGAAAGCGTATTTATTTATCTCGGCATCCCATTCATCGCAGGCATCATCACCCGCTTTGTTTTGATCAAGCTAAAAAATAAAGAGTGGTATCACACCAAGTTCATTCCTAAAATTAGCCCCATCACCTTGATCGCCCTGTTGTTCACCATCATCGTGATGTTTTCGCTTAAGGGTGAATTCATTGTCCAACTGCCGCTGGATGTGGTGCGCATCGCCATTCCGTTGTTGATCTATTTTGTGGTGATGTTTCTGGCTTCATTTTTTATGAGCAAAAAGGTCGGCGCCAATTACGCCCAGTCAGCGACGTTGTCGTTTACGGCTGCCAGCAATAACTTCGAACTGGCAATTGCTGTGGCCGTGGCAGTATTTGGCATTCAATCAGGAGAGGCATTCGCCGCAGTGATCGGTCCGCTGGTGGAAGTGCCTGTGTTGATTAGTCTGGTGAATGTAGCATTGTGGTTTCAGAAGAGATATTTTAACGAACAATAAAAACCAGGTGTTTAACTTGGAGTATTGATAAAGTTTCACCCGCCAACTGGCGGGCCAAGGCGCAAAGAAGTCTAAAGAAAAAAAATGTTTTGAAAAACTCTATTTTGAATCCAACTCCAAAATCAATTTTGAAAGCTAACAGTTTTAAAACTTGGCGACTTTGCGTCTTAGCGTGATGAATTATTCAGGCTTAAAAAGGGAAATTATATGTGGAATCGCATTCTAAAAAATAGTAAAACTCAATCACTCGGCTTTATCGAAGGCTGGCTGTCGATTATCATCAACACGTTATTGTTTGTTTTAAAATACTGGATCGGCGTCAAAGCCGATTCCGTTGCCATGAAAGCCGATGCCTGGCACACCTTATCGGACACGTTCACCTCATTTGTTGTTTTATTCGGCTTCTGGGTCTCACGGCGCAAACCCGATGAACAGCATCCCTTTGGACATGGCCGAGCCGAAGCCATTGGCGCCGTTGTGATCGGCACGATGCTATTTGTGGTCGGCGCCACGTTTTTAAAAGAGTCAGTTCATAGACTGATCGTCCAGCAGGGTTTAAAATTTAGCTCCCTTGCTATCATTATCTTTTTGGTGTCCGTAGTCATCAAAGAAGCCATAGCGTCATTTTCTATCTGGGCGGGCAAAAAGATCGACTCCCAATCGCTAATCGCTGATGGCTGGCATCATCGCAGCGATGCCATTGCCTCAGGCTTGATCGTTGTCGGCGTCGTGTTGGGACGCTATTTTTGGTGGATTGACGGCGTGGCAGGAATCCTGGTTTCACTATTGATCTTTTATGCGACGTATGATATTTTAAAAATCGCCACTAACACTTTGATCGGCGAAAAACCGCAGGCTTCGCTAAAGAAAGATTTGATCAAGATCGTCCAGACTGTGGCGCCGGAGGTGACGGACATCCATCATCTGCACGTCCATAAATACGGCGATACCATCGAGCTGACGTTTCATATTTATCTTCCCGAACAGATCAAGCTGAAAGCCGCGCACACGATCGCTACCGCCATCGAAGACGCCATTAAAAAAGATCTCAAAATGGAAGCGACCATTCATTTCGAGCCGCTGCTGTCCCAAGGCCAACAACTATCCAAAATCTCTGCCATAGAAGTGCAATTTTTTGATGGCTGTCCCCACGTGACAAAGGCATTCGACCTGGTCAAAAAATATCAGCACGAGCATCCCGAAGTCCTGGTCAGTTACACCCAGGTCGGCAATAATGACCAGGCAGAAACTATCGGGTTCCGTGGCTCGCCCACGATTTTAATCGATGGCAAAGATTTGTTTCAGCAGCCGATTCCCGATCAGCCCAGTCTGGCGTGCCGCTTTTATGCTGAGGGTTTGCCAGAGTATGATCAGTTTGTAGAGCTGATTCAGAAATTAGCATAACATAGCGCAGT
>JAEAME010000980.1_pt1 | contig 23140 bp, 17 predicted proteins | sample 8958731 | NCBI WGS metagenome assembly JAEAME01 (sample SAMN16933194, study PRJNA681113) | bioreactor sludge metagenome | isolation source: anerobic bioreactor sludge (Control) | place: India:Bengaluru | collected 2018-10-24 | reverse complement strand
TTACTGTCGCCATGTTCAGATTGATTGCGAAGAAGGATACGATAGGAGTTGAAGAATTCCGTCAGCCCCTTGCGCATTGCCATCTCGTTGGGCGGATTTACCAGCGCTGGACCCGCCATCAATTTCACCATCCCCATGCAGAACTCAAACTGCTCATCCGGAACCGGCAGGACTGGATCTGTGATTTGAAAGGGATTGAACTGGAAATTACTCTCTCTTTTGGAAACACGCATGATTGCCGTCTGAGTTGGCATTTCCTCTCGCAGCAGCTCAAACAAATCCAAATAGGAGGCTGATAAATCCACAACCCAGATCATTGGATTGACCACAAGGTGGGAGAGAAGGTCTTTGATGACGAAAAAGCTCTTTCCACCCGAGGTGGGTCCACAGATCGCGCGATGATGTGCTTTTAACTGACTTGTAAAAGGATTGTAGGCATAGACACCCTGGAGCCGGTCCTGGAGGTAATCCACTGGATCTTTATCGCCTTGAAAAAGAACATATGCGCTGAGGAGGTCTCCAACATTGGCGGTCCCGAGCAACGATTTGCGAAGGTAGAACCTGTCATGCCCAGGCAGCATTGAGAAGAAGGCTGCCTTCAGGTTTCGTTTTTCAGTGATTCCAAAGGAACCGATTTCTTTGAGCAATGAAATCACTTCCGCACGCCGATTCCGCAGTATCTCCTTATCCTCTGCACGAACCGCAACTGAGAAATGCCACCATATCGGGAGTTCTTTTTCGTTGTTGATTCGAGCTCGGAAGGACTGAACTTCCTCGACATATTTGAGATTTTTCGGGTCCATTGTGGAAAGAGCCATGGCGATTGGCAGATTGAAGTCTTGCTCTTTGAAAAGCTGTTGTTTATTGGCAAAACCGATTGACTGTCGCAGGATCAGCGGAAATCCCAGCTCATAAAAACGACGGAGATACATGGCGACCGAACTTGGCGGAGGGTATTTCATGCCGATGATCGAAATGTATTGGCTGTTGTTAATGACCAGGTGCTCTTCGGTTGGCCGAAAAACGTAGCTGCTTTGTGCAAGCTGAGCATTAAGGGAAAGATCGGGGCGATATGCCGGCGCCGGCGAGAAATTGATTAGCTCATAGAGAGCTTCAAACGATTGCTCTCGATCGAGAATACGGAATCCAAAACGGCCCAAACCACTGGAAAGTGAAAAAATGCCCTGTTCAATCTGTTTGATGCACTCTTTGAGTTGATCGCGGTAAAAGCGCAGAAGCTTGGCTTCCTGAACGAGCATTCCCCAATTGGGGTCTTTTTTCTTTGAGGGAAAATAGCGCAAGCCGCAGAGAATCCGATTCCCGAAGCTTTTTGAGATCAGATCATCCCAAAAGCTCTGCTTTTTTGATTGAACGAACTGGATAAGCGGCGGCGCATTGGGATTCTTTTTGAGCGGCAATGGGTGAGGTGTGTCCCGAATCAGGAGGTTCGATAGCATGAAGCCCGCTCCCTCTTCCGGCAGTTGCTCCATTGCCGAGCGGGCAAAATGAGAGAATTGTTCCTTCACTTCCTCAGCCAGACCCTCATAATCCAATCCCATGAGTTGAAAAAGGACCAATAGCGAGCCGTCCTTCATCAAAATAATGGGCAGCTCATTGCTAAGAAAATCAACGTAGAGCAGAGCGTTTTCGAGCTTTTGCTCCTGCCGGTTCACGTTTCGCAGCAGATCGCGATACCGCATTGACAGCCTCCTGGTTTAAAAACTGAATGTGCTGGAGAGAAAGCGATTGAGAGTTCAGGTTCGCCTTTAGGAAGCAGGCCGAATCCTTTTCAAGATGGTCTGTGTTATCCAGCCAGAAACAAATTGCGAAGATTATCCCTGTGACAACGATGCCCAATCCGATCACCATCACCTTGATTACTGTGTTTGCTCCGGATGTGAGCGAAAAGCCGACTGTAGTAAAAAGCAGCCCAGCGCCAAGCGTTGCAAACAACTTGATATAAGTGACTCCCCACACTTTGGGGATATGCTGGATGTTCCGGAAAATGTCTCTTTCTTTCATGGCCTTTATCGATAGGTTTGCCGGCGCTCAGCCAGGCTGAGCGCCTTGGCAGGGATTCTTTAGGTGATGAACGTATTTGCCAAAAAACCGAGAACTATTCCGACGATGGCAAAGATGAGCGAGGTCATAGAGTCGTTATCACCCTGGCTGAGTTTGTAGGCGGTGCGGCCCAACCCTATGAGGCCCACTATGCCGGCAACCAACGTACCGGCGGCAATTGCAATTGTGCGGATATCGGTTACTGCCCCCTGGAATGTGGGAGCAACCGCCTGCTGAGCATGAAGCAGGTAGGGCTGACCAACAAGCCAACCTGCAATAATTACAAACGAGGCTTTTAGGATCTTTCGTAGTTGCGATGTTCTTAGTTGCTTCATTTATTGAGCTCCTTTTTGATCGGAAAGGTCGTGGATGACCGCCTATTGACTGTTTTCTTTCCGTTTCTTGAAAAACCAGAATCCGATTCCGCCGGCTACTACCACCAACCCAACAAAGAACCAGTTCATTACCTGTTGAAAAGTCTCCATTTCATATCTCCTATAAAGGTTTGAATCGATCCGGGCACAGCTTTTCCTTCTACATTGCCCGTGGTAAGAGCGATGCAACATGCTATAATCAGCCCTGCAATTAGAAGTGTTACGAAACGCCAAAAAACTTATAAACTTTTTTCATTTTTTGCATTTTTTTGGAATCGGCTCCCTAAAATGGAGGATTCAAATGCGAGCCAGCGAAAAAGAATACGCGTTGGCAGGAAACGAATTTGAGGATCAAGCTTGCGTGCTAATTGAGCAATTAAAGCCATTTTTGCTGGAGTATGGAATTGAGTCGGTAGCGTTGGCAGATGCCTGTAGAGAAGCTTTGCTTGAAGTTAGCAAGAATGGAATTGGGAATTCTTCCGAAGAGTTTCGCTCATATACCACGGAACTCGTTTTTTGGAATCTTTTTGCGCGAGGAAGCTCGTTTTGGATAAATTCGCGAACGCAGGCTGGGAATTCAGTACTGCCGGAAATTATGTGTACGGGTTATGCACTGTGGAAGGACGGATTAAGCCTTGCAACTCGTTATGGCGTTGATTCGGCAGCGGCAGCGGAGATATTGGCTTTGGTCACGCATCAGGCTGCTGATAAGATGACTAGCTATGCGGAAGATCCTGAGAACGAGCCTATTCGGGATATCCGAAAATATGTTTTCACTGCTTTCAGGTACTCGATCTATATCATCTCGAAAAAACAGGGTTTACCTCCGAGGGATTTCCTTGATATGAACAATTTAGAAAAGAACTGGGAATCTTGACTGACAGGAATTGAGAAACAAATTTTCTGTGAAGAACTATTGAAAGCCATGCCCCAGAAAGATCAGAGGATTTTCATGGCTTACTACATTTCAGAATACACCTGGGAGGAAACAGCGAAGAAGTTGGGCCTTACTGTCGGCGCAGCCCAGCGCAGGTTGAGCGACGCGATGATAAAGACGTTCGGAATACGGATGCAGGATTTGCGAAGGATAGGGTTCCAGCAGGTGACGGAAATTGAGAACTATTTGAAGAAAAAGCGCAGAATTCACTGATACGGAAGCAGGCAATTTCATGACAAAGAGTGAAGAAGAACTGCGAGTGGAAATCCTGAAAAAAGCTTATATTTCCGCCAATCCTAATCCTGAACGCAAAGGCTGTCCTGAGCCCAAAGTGCTCCGCGATGTTGCATTTCACAGAGATATCGGCACCCAGGAGCAATTTGAACAGATCATGGATCATCTAACGCAATGCTCTGCGTGCGTGCGCGATCACATGGGGTTTGTTGAGGAATACAAGGAAAAGAAAAAACGGAACCAACACATCAAGCAAACTTTACTGGGACTCGTAGCAGTTCTGGTGATTTCGCTAGCAATTTGGGCTATCTGGCTTCGGCCCAAGCAGGAGATTGCCGGTAATCCTCCGGAACCAAAGCATCAGGAATCCGCGAATCCAGTCGCACCCGATACAGGTAATCATAAAATCAATCCTCCCCAAGTTGCGCAACTGGAATTGGTCACGATAGAGATCCCCGCAAAATTGAGAGGCTCCGCTGAAACTGCGAATCCCATTGTCCTTAATAGAGGAAAGCTGAACGCCGAGTTCCGAATGCCGATCGGCAGCCCTGAAGGAAAATATAAGCTGCGAATTTTGGACAATTCCGGCAAAACGCTTTTGACTGTGGAGAGAACTGCCTCCAAGGTGAATGGAATTACTAGTTTTAAATCCCCATTGGATACTTCCAACCTGCCATCAGGCGACTACAAAATCAGTATCCAAGAGCCTGGTTTCACAGAGTGGACGGATTATCCGCTCGCGCTAAAATAGATTCACATCGACTGCCTTGTTAAGAAAAAGAATTCCTGCGTTTGAGTCTAAATGCTATCTTCCGAGTAGGCGACTTATCAAGCAAGTGACAGATCGACAGAACGGTAACAACTCTGGAAGCAAAGCAGCTGTACAGTATGCAGCGCGCTCCCTTGTGGAAAATCATTTTCGAATTAACCAATCATCCTGTACAGCACCTTTTGATTAGACGATAGAGCTAACTACATGCCATCAGTTGCTGGAATGGAGGATTTTTAATTGTAAATTTATCAGGAAGGAAGCATGCCTGAACAACTTCTCATTATCGCGGCAGTCCCCCTGTAGGGTTGCTATTTCGCTTTTCCCTCTAATCCAGCGGCTTTGATCATTTTGCCAATGGCTGCATCGCAACCTAGGAACCCCATGTTGGAGCCGACGTTGGTGGCGGCCATGAGGGCTGTGTTGTGCTCCGGCGCTAGCCAGATGACGGCCATCCACATCGTGTTGGTGCCCGAATGCCAAATCGCTTTGTCTCCGGCCCAACCACGATCGGCTATCAGCCAGCCGTAGATGGTGACCGTCCACATTGTGTTGCTGCCCATGTGCGCAAGCACTTTGCCGCCGGCCCAACCAAGATCGACTGTCATCCAGCCGTAAGCGTAATGTTTCGGACCATCCGGCGCGGGCCTATGCAGTTTGTGAAACACTTCTTTGGGAAGTGTAGATTCATCGCCGCGAGCACCCCGCAGATGAAAAGCCGCGTATTTAGCCCAGTCGCCCATTGAGCAGTGGACCGTGCCGGCTGGACCCCAGACGGCCGGATTGTCGGCCCAGAGATCGGGCGGCATTGATTTCCACACTCGTCCGCTGACAATGTGCCCCCATGGCTGATCTACTTTCTCGGCCGAACCTGGCGGACCAAATCCGGCAGTGGTCATTCTCAGTGGTGTGAACAGGTGCTCGCGTATCAGGTCTTCCCATGTCTTGCCGGTGACTCGTTCACACATCGCGCCTGCGATTATGTAACCGGCGTTTGAGTATTGGAACTTTTCGCCGGGAGCAGCGGTTGGCTTCTGAGCAAGCACGAGCTCGATGAACTTCCGCCGCTGATCGAGCATCGGTCCGGAAAGAGCCCAAATCTTAGGCCATAGTATCGGGTTAGGGACGAGATCTGCCGGTAAGCCTGAACGGTGTGTAAGCAGTTGATTCAACGTAACCGCGCGAAATGCGGGCGAGATTTTGTCATTCTGATCGGCGAATACTTCGCCGATTGTGCTTTCCCACCTAAGCTTCCCCTGTTGGATTAGGATCGCGCAAAGCGTGGCGGTCATCGACTTGGCGCAGGAGCCAAGGTGAAATTGATCGTTGACGGTGACACGCTCGGTGCCGCCGGCGCGGCGGGCGCCCACGGCGCCGAGCAGCACGGTCTTGCTGTCTTTCACGGCAGCAACGGCTAGCGCGGGCAACTTAAATCTCTTTCGAATGGGCTCGATCAAGACGCCCACGTCTTTGGCGCCAGCTAGCTCGGCTTCGGTCGCAACCACGGGCAGGTCTGCCTCGGCCGAGGGATCGGGGAGTCGCGCGAATTGTACGACATAATAGGCCAGGATCGCCACCACGAGTCCTAGCAACACGATCATCGGGTAGCCGAATACTTTGACACATTTGCGCATGTTGAGAATCGCTCTTTGCGGTTAGTATAAACAGTGCCACGCCAAGTTTATATGAAAATAGATCATTTGGAATTATGCCAGCGAGTAAGAGTGAATACCCGGATCAGGTAAGCATCAAGGATCTCGGGTCTCTGGCAAATAAGGTATCTCACTGGACGATAAACGCGCTTAACCGTAGATGTGAATTATCCGACATTCTGATGTCAAAGCTCGCATCTGAGATGAACGACTTGATATCCTGTTAATTCAGGGCCACATGCATCTTTCGTTGGATGGCATTTTCCTGATCACGGATTTGCAAATCCACTGTTGAGTATGTTTTAGACAAGCCAATGTCAATTACAGAAAAATTCTTCTCACAGAAAAGCTTCGCGGCCCTGTATCGATTCTTCTCTGGTGAGAAACAAGCTCTCAGGTGATAAAAGTAATCGACATGGTGAGTAAGGCCGCTGCTAGTGACATCATAAAGAGGATACGGCAAGCGCGGATCATCCCATTTGGATATCTCTGCAAGGTGACGATCGCCGCTTAGGATAATGGTAAGTTTTGGTTTTACAGCTGTGAGCAACTGCAGCATCCGCTCTCTGGATTTCGGATAGTTGTTCCAATGCTCATAAGGATGTTCATGCGAAAGCATTTGAATGCTTGATCCCAGCAAAACGATATCATCGCGGCTGTCCCTTAATTCATATTCAAGCCATTGCCATTGCTTCTCGCCAAGAAGATCGCTCTCAGATCCCGGTTCATCCGCGTTATAGCGAAGATCCAGAAGAATTATCTTGATTCGATTCCCAGGCTTTCCATACACATAGGAGGCATAAACTCCTTCCTGTTTCCGGCGCGGGCTGTCTTTCGGTTCATCTATGAAATCAAGGAAAAGCTGTTGGCTTTCGATTTTCTTTACGTAATGTCGGGTGCCATTTTTCATCCCATAATCATTGTCATCCCAGGTGCCAATGATGGGGCATCGCTTTCTCAGCTCTGCGTATCCGGGATTCTTTTTTTGTTTTTCGTACTGGCTTCGCAGATACCCCATATCCTCAGTCGCGGCATCGATGCTGTCCCCAAGCCAGATCCAAAGGTCGGGCTTGCAGTTGACAATGGCTCGCCACATATAATTTGGCTTCCATTGTTTGTTGCAGGAACCGAATGCAATTCGGAAAACGCCAGGCCCAGCCGGGTTACGATCGATTTGATCTCCCATTGGCGCAATTGTCCGCGTGGAATAAAGCTGAGCAACCAAGATGACGATCACAATGAGCGCCATTAACAGCCCCAAAAGTTTAAAAGCAGATCTAAGCTTCACTGCAATTTCTCTCCCGTTTCAGCAGGCCTGTATTCAATAAAAAGAGAATCGGAACTGTCGCCAATCATCAGCATTCCCGCCCAGTGTTTCGGAAGTGCATTGTCCTTGTATTCCCCAATAAAATCCAATTTCGCTTGGCGCAGAGCAGATCCCTTGTCCATCCCATGCGCCAAATATGAATAGAAGCGAGTCATCAGCTCTGCTGTGGAACGATCCTCGGTAGGCCAGATGCTTGCCACCACAGATCGCGCGCCGGCCATCAGAAAGGATTTAACCAAATTGGAAACTCCTTCCTGGTCCAATACTCTTCCCATTGCTGTATCGCACGCGGAAAGAACAACCAAATCGGTTTTTAGTCGGAGCCGGCTGATTTCCCATGCTTGAAAGATACCGTCATCCTGTTCATCAATCTGAGGACCAAATAGAAGCGCTGACCTGGCAGGAAAATTCGGATCTGAAATGCCATGGACTGCAAAATGGAGGATATCGAAACTTTCCAGGCCAAGAGATTTTATTGCTGATTCACTGACAGATTCCCCCAGTAACGAAACGCTCTCAGTAACGACTTTCATCTCTTTAGCTATCGCTGATATTTCAGTAAGCGAACCTTCCAGTCGGGATGGCCGAGGCAGATTATTGAAATAGGTGAATCCGGGCTCATCTGAAGAAGGGTATCGAACATCACCTACACCTAAAAGCCTGCGCTTGCCTGTTCGCATTACCGGAGTTTTCCGGAGAAGGTATGTAATTGTTGCCGATGGGCTGTAATCAATCATGTGCAGTTCCAGAAAGAGCCGCCCGGAAGGCGCAGGAATTGCCTCGAAGGGAAGCAAGTGCAGCAATCCATCCGGCACAATTGTAATTCTCAGCCAATGATTGATATCCGGAAGGGGGCGGATCAACAGGTCATAGAGCCTTTGGGCGAATTGAGTTCCCTTTCGGTTTTGCAGAATATCTTTGCGATAGTTCGACACAGCCTCTTCAATCACATGCCTGGGAGCAAGCGTGATGCCCTGAACGCCGGATTGGCTGATTACCACACAGGTAGATGAAGGTTCTCCCAACACATATTCAAAAATGGCTTCCGCTGAATATAGGCTCTTTTGAATCTCTGTCAAAGGGATTGGAGAGAATGTCAGCGCTTCGATATTGTGCCGACCAGCTTCTCGGCTGGATCCAAGATGCTGTTCCAAATCGAAAATATCGCTTTGAATTCGATGCTGTTCCAGCGGATCTTTCCTTTTCCAAAGCTCGGCCTGGCGGCGAGTGAGAGCCCTTTCATATTTCTCAAAAGGATTTTCATTCTTATCTTCCATTGCTGGAGAGGGATCTAACCGTCGTCCTCTAAGAGAATCTGAAATGCTTCTGCCACGAGCCTGCTCCAGAATTGTGAAGGCCTTTGCCGGATCTTTGAGTCGATGGAGTGAAAATGAGAAATAGTCAGTGTAAAGGCTGCTCATCCTGGCAACGAGGAAAGCACGAGCGTGGGCGCTCGTAAATTTCCCCAACAGGCCATTTAGGGTTTTCATTGCTTCATTGTAAAGGAGATCGGCATCAGCGATCCGGCCTTGACTCGCCCTAATTGTTGCCTTGTTCTGAAGATGGAGAATGGTTTCCGTTGGATCTCCAGATTTCAAACTCGATTGGAGACCCACCTCGGCACAATCAAGCCCTTTCCACAGTTCGTCTTGCGTGCGATGAATTTGTGAAAGGTCCAGAGCTATCTTTGAAATTAGTCTGTGATAACTAATTTCCGAGGAAATATTGAGAGCTTGTTTCAGCAAATCTGTGGCTTCAACAAGTCGGCCATTCTCGAAATGAACATGCCCCTGCAGGTACAACGCTTGGGCATTCTGAGCGGGAGCGCCGGTGAGTCGCGCCTGAGCTATGCAATGCTCAACCAAAGGCGTTGCCTCCTTAAGTCGATTGGATGCGATGAGAATTATTGCCTTCTCAAAAAAGGCTGGGGAATAGGAGAACGCTTGTTCGCGTTCTATTAGGTCAATCGCGCGATCAAGATGGCCAAGGGCATCTTGATTCTTTCCTGCACTGCTATAAAGACAGGCGATGGCAGTCCTGAATCGCAGTTCATTCATCCCATCGCCGATCTCTGCTGCGTGCCAAAGGATTGCAGAGATTTCATCTGATCCAATTGGATCTCCATCCAACACCTTCAACAGGCCGAGCTCTCCCCGTGCGCGGTCCTCCAAATGCTTATCCCCAGCCTTTTGAGAGAGCATGAGGACTTCCTGCCAATCCCGCCGGCGTTGAGAGGCATTAAAAACGAAGGCGCTTAGGGCATCGGTATCAGATTCAGCATCAGCTTTTAAAAACAGTGCTCTGAGACGAATCGTTGGATTGTTTTTTGCCGGCGAACGCCCAATCTCTCTTCTTAGAGCATCACAAATTTGCTGGAGAGAATATTCCTTAATAGAAGCTCGAATGCTTCCAAGCCTGGCCATTGCTGCGCTTTCAATGTCACCTGCCACAAGAAGCTGCTTCTCTGCTTCCTGGTAAAGCGGCAGTGCTTTGCCCCATTGGTATCTCTCTGCATGCAGATCCGCCTGCCGGAGCATTTCATTGCCAGACTCCAAAGACCAAGCTGTCCGTGAACAGCAGATGGCTGCAAATAGCAGGAACCAATAGATTGCTTTCATATCTGGCCGCTAAAACTGGTATCTCAGAGCGAGCTGAAGCTGAAAAGGCGCTCCGGCATAAAGCCCGTTTGTGTTGAGAGATCCGTTTGGCAGGTATTTTGTCCGGAAGGTTGGCAGCGGATTCTGCCCTGGTCCCCACAAAGAGCCGATAGCACCGGAAGGTCCTTGCTCATTCGGATTAGCGGTGAATAAAAGGTTCTTGGCATTCCAAAGATTGAACAACTCCGCGCTCACATGCAATTTGTTAGTTTCTCCAATACTGAACATTTTTTGGACCCGAAGATCATGCTGGAAATGGTTTGGCTGGCGGAAAGAATTCCTGAGAAGTGGAATCCCATTGATGATCGGACGATCGGTAAGCTGGCCATCTCCATTGCTGTCCATGCCGGTAAAAGCGCTGAAGGGTGTCCCTGTGCGCCATTCTACGGTCGAGCTCGTCGTCAATCCCCAGGGCAGTTCCCATAAACTATTGAGAATCCAGCGATGGCGAATATCGTTCCGGCTCCAGCGGTACTCGGATCCAAGATCAAATGCGTTTTCGTAGTTGATTCCGAGATAGTTGCGTTCGTTTGAGTCGTCATCTTTGTTATAAGAAAGGACATAATTTGTCCGAAATTGCATCCTGGAGAACCTGCGTTCAAGCCCCACTATGAGAGCATCATAATTTGAGCGAGCGTTGCTTTCCTGTTGACGAAGGATGCCGAACGCCGGGTTAGGTCTGGCGCTGAGATCGAAGTGCGGCCGCAGTACTGACGGGATTGAATTGTCAGGTTCAATCGTTGGCTGCGGCAGATTTACATCTCGGATTCTCTCCAGGTGGACAGTGTGGCTGTGAACAAAAGAAATATTTCCAACAAAGCTATTGGATAGCTGTTGTTCAAAGGAAAAGCCGTATTGGAAGGCTCTTGGGTTCCGAAAGTCGGGTGCGAAAAATGAAGCGTCAGGTCTGACGTTAAGGCCCAGAGACGTGAAATAGGAAGCATCTTGCGCATTCGCGGTTTCAGGCACGAACGGGAAAACGAATTCCGGACGAACTCTCTGGATTGCGCTTATTTGTGGAGCGACCAGGTCGAATGTGACTCCGACCTCAGGATTGCCGTTGGAATTGAACGTCTGGTTGACCAACAAATAGGGAGTCCGCGCATTAAAAAGGCCGGCACCGAGACGGATAACCGTTCGGCTACCGGATCCGGGACTCCAGGAAAGCCCCAGACGAGGCTGCCACATATTTAAGTCGCTGGGCACTTCGGAAGTGTTGTGTAGAAGTTGATTGGGCTTTGAAGGCTGAGGCATTAAGGCGGCTTCATATCGAAGTCCGGCATAAAGGCTCAAATTGGAACTCAGCCGTATCGAATCCTGCAGGTAACCGGCGAAATCCCAGAATCCGGCTTGAAATCGTCCATTGCCGAAATAGATTCTCATGAAATCGGCAGGATAGGGCTGTCCGGTTGCCGGATTAATTTGTCCTTCTGATGTGCGAATGTAGTTGTTCAGGCTTGTGAATAAGTAGAGACCCCGCCAGTTTCCGCGAAAGGTTTGAAAAACGGAGGTGCGACTTACATCTAAGCCCAGTTTTACATGGTGTCTGCCTTTAATAAAGGAGACGTTATCCGCAAATTGCCAACGCCCATCGTGCTGAATCGCGGGAAGTGTTGCCAATCCTCCAAATGCACAGCAACCGACAATTCGAATTTCCGGCCCGGCGATACTCCTGAAATCATTCCGCTCCAGATTGTTGGTTCGCGGCCGGGATTCATAGGAGTAATGAGCCCGGAATTCATTGAAAATGCCCGAACCGAAACTGCTGTTTAGCGACATAACGACTGCATGTGTTGAGTCGCGTTCTGTTCCATTGTTTTCAAGAGAACTGTCAGTGACGCCAAAGTTGGTAGCGTTTGCAGCCTTATTTGTGCTGAAGCTGTACCGCATGCTGAGTTCGTTGCGTGATGACAGTCGATGATCGATCTTGGCCATATAGGTGGCCACATTATTGGTGGTTTTGAATGTGCCCTGCTTTCCCATGATCTCAGGGGGACCACTTGCCAAGTTAAAACGGACTGTTAACGGCTGCTGTTCACGCTGACCGTCGAAGACTGTGAAGAAAAATGTTTTGTTTTTGATCAATGGCCCGCCAAGGCTGGCGCCAAATTGTTGCCGCGTTGGGGCGGTATCAAAACCAAAGATGTTTTTGGGGGAGAATTCACGGTGGCGCAGGTAATAGAAAGCGCTTCCGTGAAAATTTGCGGATCCGGATTTGGTGACGACGTTTATCACTCCGCCGGCACTTCTACCGAATTCCGCCGAGAAGTTGGAATGAACGATGCGAAATTCCTGAATGGCTTCCTGACTTAGGATATAAGCGAAATTGGACCGCTCGCCTCCGCGTTGTCCACCAAAGAATGGCTGATTAAAATCTGCTCCATCTACATTGACGGCACTGTTGATGCCTCTTGCGCCGGACAAGCTTAGCTGCCCGCGCTCATGTTCCTGATAGAGACCTGGAGACAATAGTGCAAGATCCAGGAATCTGCGGCCGTTAAGCGGAAATGCGCCGATCTCAGATTGGTCAATAACACTGCTGATTTCAAATTGTGAGGGATTGGTGATGGAGGCTTTACTTTGAACTTCTATATATTCCGATAAGGATGATGGCTTCATGGTTACTTCAATGGAACGAGTCTGTCCGACAGTTACCGTAATGCCGGTAATTCTGATATCGGCGAATTTCAATCTCTGAGCCGTGATCTCATAAGTGCCTACTGGTAGCTGAGCAGCTGTAAAAAATCCTTCCACGGAAGTGGCGCAAGTTCGCGTCATACCAATCTCAATATTCCTGGCTGTGATTAGCGTTTCAGGAAGAACGCCGCCTGTTGAATCTCGGACGATGCCTTGAATCACTCCTGTGCTTATCTGAGATTGCGCCGCAAGTGGGGAACAGAGCAAAACAATCACCACAATAATCCTGTATGGTTGCATGACTATCTTTCTCCTTTAAACGGTCATGGTTGAAACGGGATTAAATATTTTCTAAGCGGAGACTTTCAGAAGGTCATTCCGATGAAAGATCGTGAGCGCGGAAAAGCAATGCGGCCACACCTACCGCTATCTATTCAGAATTATTAAAATCATTTTATTTGCTGCATTGAATCCGAAAAGCTTTTTCTGCCGACCCTGATATTAAGTCCGAATCCAAGCGGAGCAACATCCTATTCACATATCAGGGCTGATTACGCAGTAGCAATTTCCTTTCCACATTATCTTTTAAAGACTAACTGAAATTATTATTCAAATTAGCGCTGGAAATGGATTCCTGCCGTGAGAATATATTTGAGGATAGCGGGGAAAATTTCCCCGGAAAGGGAGCATATGAGCTCATTTTATCCCTCTTAATTTCGGCAGCGTTGATGACTGATCAAAGGGAAACGAAAGTCCTAATAGCAAATAAAATGAAGTTTTTAAAAAAAAGTCTGTAAGTTTTTTGGCGTTTCGTAACACTTCATATTGGACAGGAAAAAATGGAGAAAAGAGGGAAAGGCGAAAACCGTTTATGAACAGTCAGAAAGTGAAATCAATAATGATAGTGCAACCTTTGTGGAAGATCTCAGATGTTGCTCAGTACTTGGGTATTCCTCTGAAAAGTGTTTACAGCATGACCGGCCCCAAAGCCGTTTTTCAGATTCCCCATATCCGGATTGCCGGCAAAGTGAGATTTAGAAAGGAGGATATCGATCTATGGTTGGACCAATGTATGGTCGCAACCAGCAAATTTCTTAAAAGGATACCTGCTGAAATAGGCGGGAAATTTAATCGGAACTGATCCCATCCACAATCGGGAATCGCAATATGTTCCACATTAAAAATCCATTGCATTTTATCCGGCTAAATTGATAGGCCAGATTGGAGAGTTGCGAAATTGAATAAAGAGAAAATCGTTTTCCCGGATCCAGGCGCGATCGCACCAGAGAATATAGCAACTGTTATGGCTCAGGTGGCAGCAATCCAGATGAGCTTGGCGACACGACTTGTTACGGAAAACACGGAGCGTTCGCAAGGTGATGCAGACAATCTTCTTACCGTAGAAGAAGCTGCCATGAAGCTAAAGTGCTCAGAAGATTGGCTATACAAAAGAGCTAAACGATTACCGTTCACAATCCGAGTCGGTCGGAACCTGCGCTTTAGCGAGCGCGGTATCGAGGAGGCTATTCGCGCGGGGATGCAGTTTGCCTGACCCGTTAATTCAGCAGCGATATTGGAGCGTGACATGAAGTATGGAGAAGGAAGCCTATTTAAAAAGCCCAATAGCCCTTACTGGTACATGTCGTATTGGTTGCGAGGCCAACAACGACATGAGAGTACAAAGGAAACCGATTATAAAAAGGCGCGGAGGAGATTGAAGCAACGAATACGCCAGGTAGGAGCAGATCTCATCGGCGCAAAGAAATTTATCGGATCCAGGGCTGAAAAACTAACAGTGAGTGACATGCTTGATTTCCTCGTGAAGGACTTGGATATTCGCGAAAAGTTGTCCAAACAAGCCATATCGAAGATGAAACCGCTTCGCGAAGCTCTTGGTCGTTACCCGGCGATCAGCGTGACGGATGATGTGATTCGTGATTATATGAATTTTCGTTTGAAAGGCCCTGGAAAGAAGCCAAATCATCCAATGGCGCGGACTCTTGTTCGGATCGGGCGAACAAGACCTATTGCAAATGCAACTCTAAACCGGGAGCTTGAATATCTGAGACATGCTTACAATCTCAAGGTCAAGGACTTCATTTACGGCCCGGCCATTCCAAGACTTGAAGAGCGTGTTAGAGAAGGTTTCTATGAAAGAGCCGATTTCGAAGCGATTGCAGCCCATTTACCGGAAGATTTGGAGGATTTTGCCCGCTGGGGATATTTTACAGGCTGGCGGAAAGGCGAAATCGCGTCTTTGCGCTGGAGTGAATTAAATATGGAAAACCGGCAACTGCGTCTGCGAGGTCAGTTTTCCAAGAATGGCGAACAACGCACCGTACCGCTTGTAGGAGATCTTTGGGACATAATACAGCGTCGATGGAAAGCTCGAAGGTACAAGGGAGAGAACGGCGAGGTGATAATTTCGCCTTTCGTGTTCTCGCGCAAAAGAGGCCGGGGAGTAACAAAAAGCGGCATTCAGATCGCTGAGTTTCGAAAAACCTGGAAGGCTGCCTGCATAAAGGCCGACAAGCCGGACGCCCTATTCCATGATTTCCGGCGGACGGCCATTAGAAATATGGTTCGTGCCGCTGTCCCTCGGAAGGTTGCAATGCTCATTTCCGGGCATAAGACCGAATCAGTATTTGAGAGATACAATATTACCGATGACAACGATCTTGAAGATGCTGTTAGGAAAACTCAGGCGTACGTCGAGCAACTGCCTAAGAAACGTGAAGCAGTTGTCCGCATTAACAGCCGCAAAAAACGCGCAGGGCGGTCAAAATGATTCGGTTTTTTCTCAAACCGTTGCACAACCGTTGCACTTTGCATTTTGGGGCTGTTTTTAGCTCGAAAAGATCGTCTATTTTTTCAAGTCTGAAGTGGTTGGAAATTACTGATTTATTTAAAGTTGTTGGTGGTGTGGTAATTGGTAGCGACGGGTGGAATCGAACCACCGACCTTGGGGTTATGAATCCCTAACCTGCCTGAACGTTGTACTAAACGGTACTAAAACTTCCTATAAATCCTGGATTCGGCGGAATTCTTTTAGGACGGTTTCGGCTCCAGTAGGATCCAGAACCGCCACACAACCGTCACACTCGCTGCTTTTGGATCAAAAGTCCACCGGCTGCGCCTGTGACAAGTTTGTTCCGACGAATCGAGGATACAAAATGGCATATACATTCACGCTCACTAATGCAAAGGGCGGCTGCGGTAAAACCACAACAGCTCTAAACCTGGCAATCTGCTTTGCAAAAGCAGGGTATCGTACCCTTGCCATCGATTTGGATCAACAAGGAAATTTGAGTTCCGGCCTGGGGGTTGATCTCAATCAATTGAATATGACGGTCCATCGTCTGCTGATCAACGAGGTGCCGGAGATTGGGAAGTATCTCGTCGAGGTGCGTCCCCAACTGAAGCTTTTGCCCAATTCCATCGACATCGAGGCCGACGATCTCCTGGAAGCCAAGAAGGTCAATCGGGAAGTTCTCCTGCGCCGACAACTCAAACCGATCAGATCGGACTTTGATGTCATCCTGATCGACACGCCGCCGGCAATGCGCGCAGCAACAGTGAACGCCCTGGTTGTTGCCGACTCAGTCATCGTCCCGATCGATAGCAGCTCATTTGCTCTTCTGGGAATGACTCAGCTGCTCAAGACGATTGCTGCCATCAGTGAGACGCATAATCCCAATCTGAAAATCCACGTTCTGACCACGATGTTCAATAAGCGGCAAAATCTGGACAAAGTCATCCGCCAGCAGGTTGAAGAGTTCTTCGGTCAGAGTCTTGTGCTGGAATCAATCATTCATCGATATGTCGGCGTTGCTGAAGCAACGGCCATGAAGAAAGGAGTAGTAGAAAACACTGCTGCTACGTCCGCTACGTTCGACTTCACGAAGCTCTTCAACGAACTCAAAGAGGAAATGGATCATGAACAAGAGAGACATGCAGCAGTTGAAAGCATCAATCGCTAAGGATTTGATTCAAGGGCAAAGTGACAACTCGGCAACCAGGGACCTATTAAAGCAGTACGTTCCACTTAATGGAATAGTCAGCAGGCCCGAGCCGGAAATTCGACAAGAAATACCTGTGGAAAACTGCCTAGCACCATGTGCCACGGTGGCACAGAACGACATTCCTGCCTGGCACGATGCCACGGTGGCACCTCATGCTACCCTGGCATCACATGCCACCGTAGCACGATATGCCAGGGTAAAGGGAGAATTGCGCATACCAAATACGATCAATTTCAGCCTCTTTCCAACGCTCGATCCATTCGCAAAGGCGGTCTATTACCAGCTATTTCTTTTGTCTCATGGATTCAAAAAAGATACCTGCCTGATTAACCTCCCAACACTTGCGAGATTGGTTCTTATGTCCCAGCGAAAGGTACAAAACACAATCGTTTATCTCGAATCGCGAGGATTGATAAAACGGATCGGTACCAGACTCGGGGGAGAAAAGCGCGGCAATTATTACCAGGTGTTAATTCCGGAAAATGTGCCGCCAGGCAGTCCGAATAATCCACCGGAAAACAGCGATGAAAATGAAGATGATTGCATAGCACCTGATGCCACCGTGGCACCACGTGCCAGCCTAGCACCACATGCCACGGTGGCACGAGGTGCCACCATAGAAAATGATGATGATGATATAAAAATAAAAAGCAAATCATCATCAAAAGGCGAAGAAACGGGAATTGGCTGCCAGCCTGTGGAAAACCACACCGGCGCTGCTGCGCCGCGAGAGAAAGAAACAGCGGATTTTCTGCTCGTGCGCGAAGCGTATGAGAAAGCGACCGGGAACCGCTGGAATCAATCCGATTCTGAAGCTTACATGCAAAATAGCATCGCCGATTTGCCGGCAACCAAAATCGTCTCGGTGTTGGAGACCGTCGTTCGGCGAACACCGACAAAGATCAACAGCTTCAAGTATTTCGTAAAGGAAATCACCGCCCAGCCGGATCCACGCAAACGCGCTTGGCAGAAAAAGCGCCTTGAGAAAATCGTGCACAAAATTCGGGATATTTCTGTCGGCCGCTCCGGCTATTTAATGGCCGATTTTGTGGAGGATGTGAAATGCGGCTGCGCTCGGGAAGGCGTTGTGTTCGAGAACGATCTGTTTAACGAGTTAGTGAGTTGATGCTCGCCAGCGGCTTTCTGCAAACAAGCTTCTTGTCATTGTGAAAAAAGCGGCAGCAATTCTTGCGCGAAGGAGGCTGGTAAAGCTTATGTTAACGGCAATACGAATCATCGGTCTCGGTATATGGGTTGCGATCCTAAGCATGGCAATATCGGCATTTTTCTTTAGGCATGGCTCTGAAGAAGACACCACGCTTGTATTTGTAACAGTTATGGATTTTATCCTGATAGTAGTTGTTGCAAGAGCCGTATTGAGAATGCGCAGCAAACACCGAGGCTGAGCAGTTTTTCGCAGCCAATCAGCTTTATTAGGTTGCAGGCCTTGTGCGCCATTGCCGGCACGTGTTTGGTGAAAAGGATAGGATCAAGGGTCGGAGGAGAAAAGCAAGGCAACCATTATCAGGTGTTTATTTCAAAAAGTATCCCAGTGAACAATCCGAATATTCCGTCAGTAAAGTGCTATGAAATCGAAAATTCCTGCATGGCACCTGATGCCACCCTGGCACATCATGCCAGCCTAGAACCACATGCCACCGTGGCACGTGGTGCCACCACAACTAAATAAATCATCATCAACAGGCGAAAATGATGGGCGACAATTACACTTCCCTGCGTATTGCCTCATAATTCGATGTTACCCGGTATCTTCAGAATAATATTACCCGAACGGGGATTGACATCATCATCCCGTCTTTCCTTTCAGCCTCTGCTGGTTACTTTTTTGCGCCAGCATTCCGCGGTTTGATGGAAACGGCCCGCCTCATAGCGATTGGCAAGCGTCCGGGGCCCTGGTGGAGCTTTTATAAAAGCAGGCAGTTCTGCCAAGAAAAAGCCCCACCAGAGGCTCGCCGTTAAACGATTTACGACGAACGCATATCTGGATACCCTTCTTTTCGAGATCCATTCCCTGATTTCCTCGACTCGTTCCAGGCCTTGGCAAGCTGGTCGACTTTCTTGCGCAGGTATGTAGAGTATTCCGGAGGAAACGGCTTTGCCTGGATTTCAGCGATCAGCGGCTCGAAGTATGCCAGCGTCCGGATGGGCTCTGCCGCCCGGCCCTCGAACCACGACGCATATTTCCGGCACGCTCCCATGAACATGGCGTCTTGAATCAAACCCAGAGGAATGCCACGGCGATGGAGATCTTTGGCCGCTGCTGCCTCAGCGGTCCCGAACTTGCCACTTCCGCAACTCAGGGCCAAGAAGTATTCACGTACCGAGTCCACATATGACTTTTGCTCCGGCGATTCCGGGATATCAGCGGTTCGGACATACGGCCAATAGCTATCGGAGATCTCGAAGATCGTCCCTGCAAACTGGTTCTTTCCGGTCTTCACATGACATACACCGCGGGCTTCGAGCTCAGCAACGTAAGTTCCTATCGCGCGTTTTGATTTTCCGAGAGCTGCCGCGAGTTCCTGATGTGTTGCCCGAATGCGCCCACTGTGTCGGTCGGTCTCAAGGCAGAGATACGCGAAGAGTTTGAAGGCGCCGTCGGAAAGCAGGGACAATGCCTTTCGTAAAGCGTCCCCGGCGGCAAACCAGCCAGTTGCCTGCTTTAGCCGCGAGCGCTCATTGGTTGAAGGGTAGACTTGATCCGTCATTTCGGCTTCCCTCATTGGAATCAGGCACTGGCCATAGAGGTTGAGAAAAAACAAGTCGACGGGCCGCAAGTTGCCGCCACTGTTTAACGCGCCTTTGCAGTGTTCGAAGTTGTCCCTGAGCGAACGCGCCCGTATCTTCGTCACGAAGGCGTTGAAACAGTTCTTTGGCGGTACGGTCTGGTTCAGACTCAAGCCAATTCACCACGCGCGGCCAAACGGCCTCGAAGGGGTCCTTGCGAGTCCGCCAATATCGAGAAGGCTTCGGACCAGCGCGATGCGTCGGACGAACTTCGCCATCGCGCCAGGCAGTCGCGAGACTTCTGAGAAACCAATCAAGATCGGCATCACGATGCGGCAATACGTGGACGGGATCACCGGCGGCAATTCCAGCAACGTGGTGTTGGACCGTTCGAATCTCATCCAGCAGGCGCAACGGGTCGAGCGTTGCCAGCACCGCGCGCAGGCGTTCCTTGGTCGAATCTTTGATCTCCGGCGAGGCAAGCAATCGAGCACACGGTGTTTCCGGTGCATGGTATCGTTTGCTGACGTGCGCCCCGAGTCGCTTTTTCTCAGCAAGTTTGAACGAAGGTTGAAAGAAGTTTACGAATAATCGTGAAGCGGAGTACAGACGAGAAAGAGCAGCGCCGGCAGCTATACCTTCAAGGCGGCCATAACCGACTAATCGTCGCACGACCGAACCATTCTTCTGTTCCACCCACGCTTGATCGTTTTTGTGATACGGCCGCGACCGAGTCAGCTCGATACCATGTTCCTTGCAGAACTGAAACAGCGGGTCATTGATAAACTCACTTCCGTTGTCCGTGTCAATGCCGCGCATTAGAAAGGGCAAACACGTACGGAGCTGTTCGAGTGAATCGACAATCAGATTTGCCTCCCGAACAATCAACGGCACGCACTCCGTCCAGCCGCTGGAAATATCGGTGAGGACCAGCGTATGAGCGAAACTGCCCGCCATGGTTTCCCCGCTGTGCGCCACCAGATCCGCCTCAAGGAATCCCGGAACCGGATCCTTCCAATCTGCAAACGTGCGGACCGAAATGCTACGCCGGATTGCTGGAATCGCTTTCGGACGACGTCGGCGACCGGTCGCCGACTCTCTCACTGGAAAAAGAATGCGGTCTATCGTTGATGCACTGACGGCAAATACGCGTTCGCGAACGGCGGTGTCGAGTGTAAGATGCCCGTGCCGTTCGAGGGCCGGAACAAGAACGGGCAATAGCGGCTTGAGTCGCTTTCCGCAGACGCGATCCGAGGCTTCCCACAAAACGATCAACGCCTGATGCACAGCCTCATCATACAGCTTCGACCGTCCTCGTTTCTTGTTCGGGCCAAGCTGCGCACGACCGTTCAACATGCGTAGCACGTGCTTGCGGTGGTAACCTGTCACGGCAACGAACTCGTCCAAGATCTGTCCCTTCGCCTCCGCTGGCGAGCTCTGATAGCGCAGCCTCACGGCCTGCACCAACTCCTGCCTCGCACCTGTACTGAGCTTGTCCATAATGTTTCCTCCTTTGGGTGTGAGATAGGGTAACAGTTTTTATGAGGCAACGACCTTCGTCCGGTAGCAGATTAAGCGAGGCAATGCGGTAGGGAAATGTAGTTGACGTCAATCACGAAAAACCCCTCATTCAGACATTCTCATAAAATTTGCGTTATACTGTCTTCTGGAATCCCAGACAGCTCGCACTACAAACTGCAATTGATTCTAGGTCGTAGTGTAAAAAGGTTGCGGGGGAATTCACAAAAACGACTGTTCCGACGAGGCACACAGATGATGTCCCGAGATATGGTTTTCGTCAGCCATGCCAATCCCGAGGATAATGAGTTTGCACGATGGATTTCACTTCGACTAGCAAATGAAGGATATCCGGTCTGGTGCGATCTCACCAAGCTATTGGGGGGTGAGACATTTTGGGATGATATACAAGATGCTATCAAGGAACGAACCATAAAATTCTTATTTATTTCATCCCGTAACTCGAATAATAAAGATGGGACTCTTCAAGAACTTGATTGTGCCAAGGGGATCGCGAAACGACTCAAATCAGCAATTCGAGATTTCATCATTCCACTGAAAATAGACGATCTGGCTTACGATGACGTCCATATAACAATTCGCCGTCTCAATCAGATTTCATTCCATCCATCATGGGCAAATGGGCTTGCGCAACTTCTTCAGAAGCTTGAGCAAGACGGTGTTCCACGCAATCCTAACTTCCATCCATCCGCCGTCGGCACATGGTGGCGAAAACAATTCAGTGCCGACATGGGTATCGTGAATGAGCCCGAGAAATATATTTCAAACTGGTTCCCAATCAGGAATCTTCCTCGAAAGCTCTTTCGACATATTGTGACCCGCGATAGCAACGGCAAGATAGAAGTTAATATTGAACAGTGTCCTTACCCAGTAGTGAAGGACAGCGATACCACAGTATTGTCCTTTGCTAATGCTCAGGATCTCGCTGGGAAATTGGGGCCCAATCTATACATCTCCAATTCTCAGGAACATGAAATATCCGCCATTCTGTCAGGCGGAGCTCCTAAAGGACAAAAAAACCATCTCACCCAAGTGCTCAGAATGGGTTGGGAGCAGATGATGGCTGATAAAGGTTTCCCAGCACATGAAATGGCAAATAAGGCAAAATGCTTCTATTTCAAGAAGGACTTAATCCCAGATGACATGGTTCGCTTCATAGGAATGGCCGACAGCAGCGTTCGCCGAAATGTTGTTGGTTTCAGAACAGTATCCGGCCGGAAACGATACTGGCATTTCGGAATTCAGGGCAAGCCAATGCTTCATCCGGAACCGGTTTTCCTCATAAAGACGCACGTACTATTTTCAGACGATGGGAAAACAATCTGGAGCAACCCGGATCGTCTGCATAGAGCGCGTCGCAGCCAATGTAGGAATTGGTGGAATGATGAGTGGCGAGATAGATTACTTGGCACGCTAAAGCACCTTGCCGGCGACGGTGAAATCTCAATCCGAATGGGAAGCGACGTTTTGCTTCATATATCTCCCCATCCACTTTCTTTCACCAGCCCGGTATCCTACACGGTACTTGACCAGCCTTCCTTCCCTGATGAAGACCTTCTTCGAGATTTGGATGATGATGACGAGGCCGCAGATCTGGATGAAGATGATGAATTGTTAGCTGCCGAGGAGGATCAATGAGCACAATTATACGGCTCCCGGAACCATCTCTCCTTTTCAATCACAATCAGTGCATGGAGGACCCCCGTGATGGATTAACCCTATTTGGTCCGCTCGATAAAGGTAAACCATATGGAATTCGTTCTGGCCTTATTGGAACGAAGAGTGGCATTGAAAAGTTTAAGCGATGGCTAGACTGGTTGCAGGGACCGATCCGCCCTAGAGAACCACAACTTGCGAGGCCACCGTTTCCGGGATTCGAGTCTGCCTTTCGAATTCCCTGGCCAGCAAGCCCGATACAAACAATCGAGGTTGACGAGGACCAACTAAAGCAGAAGCTATATTTGGACGATCGCCACCAACGCGTATTTGGGACGGTAAATCTCTATGCTGAACCAATAGTAAGTGCCCTACAGGAAGAGGAGAGCAAACCGGATGTTTGGTTTGTTGTAATTCCTGACGAAGTTCGCAAATACTGCAGCCCCGAGGCGATAATTGAACCGGATGTCAGATTAGAAGCACGTCGGCAATTCAGTTCAGTGCGGTCCGCCAAAACCTATTTCCAT
>JAEAME010000976.1_pt1 | contig 23190 bp, 19 predicted proteins | sample 8958731 | NCBI WGS metagenome assembly JAEAME01 (sample SAMN16933194, study PRJNA681113) | bioreactor sludge metagenome | isolation source: anerobic bioreactor sludge (Control) | place: India:Bengaluru | collected 2018-10-24 | reverse complement strand
ATTCTCGAGCGCTATCACCTGATCACCAAAGCGCCTCATCCATCTACCCCTGCCCGGCCAAAAACGCGGCCCCAACCGACGGGGGCATGGGTACAGGGTGGAGTACCGACGCGGATTCAACTGGCCGGCAATTTCTGGGTCTATCCCTGCGGCCCCGGGGGCATGCTGGATTATCTGATCGCTGCCCTGCGCACGGGCTCACGCATCGTCCGAGAAGAAGGCATTCAGGTTGTCTCAACCCAGGATCCTTTCCTCACCGGTCTGGTGGGTTACCTCATCGCCAGGCGCTTCGGGCTGCCCCTGAGCCTGCAGTTTGTGGCTAATGCGGTGGATAACCCGTTCTGGCTGCAGGAAAAGCGGGTCTACGGGCTTTTGAACCGCCTGGCCCACTGGCTGATTCGCCGGGCCAGCACCTATCGCGTGAACAGCGAGGATGAGCGGCAGAAACTCATCCGTCTGGGTGTGCAGCCCAATCGCATCTGGAACCTGGCCTCGATTACCGACTTTGCGCGGTTTCTGCAGGCTGATGGAACGGCATTGCGCCGGCAGTACCTGGGGACGCGTTTCCATCGCCTGGTGCTGGCTGTGGCCAGGCTTGCACCGCAGAAGGATATCCCCACGCTGTTGCGGGCCTTTGCCCTGGTGCGGCGGGAACACCCCGCGGCCCTGCTGGTCGTGGTGGGCAGCGGCCCTTTGGAAGGAGTCTTGCGACGGCAGGCCAGACAGATGGGGCTGGACGACCATGTTGTCTTTGCCGGGACGGTGCCTTATGAGCAACTGTCTGCCTACTACGCCGCCTGTGACATCTTTGCTCTCTCTTCGGTGTATGAGGGCAATGCACGAGTGCTGGCGGAGGCGGCGGCATCGGGCAGACCCGTGGTGAGCACTGCCGTAAGCGGCGCCGGCGACACCATCGTGGAGGGAGAGACCGGCTTTATCGTTCCGATTGGCGACCACCGGGCGCTGGCTGACCGGCTGGGAATGCTCCTGAGCCAGCCGGAACGGGCAGCACAGATGGGTGAGTCGGCCCGGCAGCATATCCTCTCTCTGTATGACCCGGACAGGCTTCTGGCCGGATTCCGCGACCTGTGGGAAACAACTGCTTCCATGAAGACGAGGTAGCTGGTGTGGTGAGCAAGCCGAAACTAGTGTACGTTCTGCCGACATACGATGCAGACTCACAAGAGCACATGTTCCACATCTATGGCTTCCTGGAGGCCCTGGCCGAACATCTGGACGTGCTGCTCATCATCGAGCGTGCACGGGGGCAGCCCGGCTTCCGCAATCTGCGCGTATACCAGAGGCACCTGCATGTTCCCATCATCCGGGCACTGGAGGTCCTTGCGGTCATGCTATGGGCGCGGGCCCGCGGCTACAAGCGATTCTACAGCCACTACTCCATCTCGGCAGCGATCCTGTCGGCTTTGGTTACGCGTGTTTTGGGAGGGGTGTCGTACTATTGGAGTTGTGTGGCCGCTCTGGATTTCGTGCCCACACGACCAGCAACCTGGGCCGACTGTAAGCTAAAACTCCGCAACCAGTACTTGCTCGGCCTGGCTTTGCGTGCGGTGCACCACCTGGTCACTTGCACGCCAACGATGGCTCGCTACTACAGTGATTTCTATGGTCTCTCCCTGGCGACTGTGCGAATTATGCCCAACTGGGTGGATCTGGAGCGATTCAAGGCTCTGGCGGACAGGTCAACGCTGCGGGCTCAGCTTGGCTGGCCGGCCGACAAGAAGGTAGTATTGTTCCTGCATCGTGTGGTTGAGCGTAAGGGCGCACAGTTCATTGTGCCGATAGCGCAGGAGGTGGTGGCCAGCTATCCCGGACCCACTCAGGACCTCGCCTTCATCGTGGCCGGCAGCGGGCCGTATGAGGCGATGCTCAAGCAGGAAGTGCAAGCGGCAGGGCTCGGGGAAACGATCCGGTTGGTCGGTGGTGTGCCGAATCGCGAGGCGATTCGCTACTTTGTTGCCGCGGATGTCTACATGATGCCTTCTACGGAGGAAGGTTTTGGGCGCACGCTTCTGGAAGCCATGGCTGCCGGATGCCCCATCGCGGCGAATCGTGTCGGAGGTGTTTCTGATGTCCTCACTACGAAACAAGCGCAGTTTATGGTGGATGTGGGGGATTGCCGCGCAATGGCCACTGCGATCATTCGCCTGCTGACCGATCCTGTTCTGCGCGAAGACTTGATCCGCGATGGGCGTACCCGCGTTCAAGACTTTGCGCAGAACAGGGTAATACAAACCTTCATTTCGACGGTCTCGGAATAGGGCGCAATGCTCGCGACCCGAGCTCTACCTGCGGTGAACCGGACATGGCTGCGGAGTATTTGAAGGAGGGCCAGATTATGCCCAAGGAAGTCTATGTACGAGCGCTGCCGAAGGCTGAGCTTACGGCAACCCTGTACACTACGAGGTACGCCGTGCAAGCCTTTGATAGGAACTCGTGTGAGCGCATCCTTGATATAGGGTGTGGGGATGCTTTCTTTGAAGAGCGTTACCCACGGCGCTTTGTCGGTCTGGATGTGGAACCCACCAGGTTATCCGAATCCCACAAGCGCGGAGTCGGCAATCTGGTCCTCGGTAGCGCCGAAGCACTGCCATTTGCCGCTGCCTCCTTCGACGGGATACTGATGAAAGATGTGTTGGAGCACTTGTACCTCGAGCAAGTTTTTTGCATACTGGACGAAGCAACCCGGGTGCTGGCAGCAGACGGCCTGTTGGTGATCACTACAACCAAGGATACGCAGAATTTCTGGGACAAGCCGGATCATGTACGGCCTTATTCCAACCAGTGGGTACGTCGAGTGCTGGTGGACGAGGTGAAGCGCTACAGGTTTATTGCAGCACGAGAGTTGTCCGGTGGGATCCGAGGGTTTGGCAAGTTGCATCTAGAGTGGCTGACGCATGCCCTGGCGCACTATCTGGGCATCCGTAACACGCATGGCATTGTTGTGCTGCAGAAAAACGAGTAGTGCAGGAGGAATATGTCCAAGCGGTGTTTGGTGACTGGAGCAGCCGGGTTCATCGGCTCGCACCTGGCTGAGCGACTGTTGCGGGAGGGTCACGAGGTCGTTGGTATAGACTGTTTCACCGACTATTACGGCCGCGCGGTCAAGGAATCCAATCTTGCGGGGTTGCTTGAGCACCCCCGCTTCCACCTCGCCGAGATGGATCTGCGCTTCGCCGAGCTCGAGTCCTCCCTGGAGGGCGTGGATGTTGTGTTCCATCAGGCGGCACAGGCCGGCGTGCGCGCCAGTTGGGGAGACACCTTTCGCATCTACGTTGAGGACAATGTGTTGGCAACGCAGCGCCTGCTGGAGGCCTGCAAAGGCAGCAGGGTGCGCCACTTTGTGTTTGCTTCGTCCTCCTCCGTATATGGCGATACGACCGACTTGCCGGTGACGGAAAACACCCCGACTCGTCCTGTGTCCCCCTATGGGGTGACCAAGCTGGCGGCGGAGCACCTCTGTTACCTCTACCGGGCCAACTTTGGCGTTCCAACTGTCGCCTTGCGCTACTTCACGGTGTACGGCCCACGGCAGAGACCTGACATGGCCTTCCATCGCTTCATCGAGGCCATCCACAGCGGGAAGCCCATCCAGATCTACGGAGATGGGGAGCAGAGCCGGGACTTTACATTTGTCGCCGACGCTGTTGAGGCGAATATGCTGGTGTTGTCTCTCGGGCCGGCGGACAGCGGTCCTGTGGATTCAGCGCGGTCCGGATCCCTTGCCGGGGGGAGCGGGTGCGAGGGTTGGCGGATTTGGAACATCGGCGGCGGCTGCCGCGCCAGCGTGAATGAGATCATCAGGATTCTTGAGCGGATTTTGGGCCGAGAGGCGGTTATAAAGTATACTGCTGCCCAGCACGGAGATGTCCGGCACACCTGGGCTGATGTCAGCGCCGCACGTCGCGATCTGGGCTTTGCGCCGCGTGTGGAGCTGGTGGATGGGTTGCAGGCCCAGGTATCCTGGCAAAGAAGGACGATCGAGGAAGAAAGGCGTCCCGGACAGGAGAGGTCCTGAGGTGAGGACGTGTTAGCCCGCAAGTCGCTGCTATTGTTCACCGTGAATATGATCGGGTCGGCTTTGGGGTTCTTGTCCACGATTGTCATTGCCAGGTGGATGGGTGCCGCGGCGCTCGGTACGGTCAGCTACCTGCTGGGGCTGCTCGGGATGCTGTCTGTGCTGCTCGACATGGGTTTCCACGTTGCCCACCTGAAGCGCGTATCTGAGGCCGATGAAGATTCTGCGCCTTTGATCGGCACATTCCTGGTCATCCGAGTCGCGCTCATCGCGCTGTTCCTGGTCGCTGTTGCTTTGCTGCCGCTTGTCAGAAGCTACCTTGGTCGGCCCCTTTTTGAAAGCCGGGCTGAGCGCAGTGTCTACTATGCCATCGCCGCCTTCTACGTTCTCCATGCTCTGTCCAGCGTTTTCCTGCACACCTTCGAGGCTAACCAGCAAACTGCCAAACAGTCGCTTGCCTCGTTCGCTGGCAGTCTGGCCTCGTTCCTGGCCAAGGTTGCTGTGGCAGTGCTGGGTTTTGGAGTTGCGGCTCTGGGCGTGGCTTACCTGGTTGAGCCGGCCGTACTGGTTGCTGCGGGGATTTTCCTTTTCGGTGGTTATCGCGTTGCCCGCCCCACGCGCCAGCATCTTGCCGGATATGTCACTTATGCCTTGCCCCTGGTGCTTAACACTGCGGTCAGTATGATCACGGCCAACGTTAATCCGGTGCTGATCCGGGCCTACTGGACGGCGGCGCAAGTGGGCTATTATTCTTCGGTGATGGGCTTTCAAATTGTGCTGGAGCGTGTAGGTCTGGCGGTGATGGTCTTGTTTTTCCCCCAGGCATCCAGTGATGCGGCACGGGGCAATTGGGACGAGATACGTCGCCGTCTGTTCGTGATTGAGCGTTACCTGCTGACGATCCTGGTATTCCTGGGAGTGGTGCTCATCGCTTTCAGCAAGGAGATCGTCGCTATTGCGCTGGGGAGCGAGTTCATGCCGGCTGTGCCGGTGCTGATCTGCCTGGTAATCAGCAGCATCCTGGCCGCATTCTTTCAACCCTACCGGACGGTCCTCTATGCCATCGAAAAGCAGAACTACCTGGTCCTGAGCAGCGTGTTGGGCCTGCTGGTGCTGCTCGCGGCAGATATTGTGCTAGTACCGCGCCGGATCTGGGCAGTCTCCCTCCTGGGACTCGGCGGGGTCGGTGCTGCACTAGCGCTGACAGCGATGACGCTGGTCGAGGGTGTGGTTCAGGCACGGGCCGTGCGGAAGTATGCGGGCATCGGGATCTACTGGCAGGCCCTGTGGTACGCACTGGCGGGCGTAGTGGTATATGGGTTTCTCGCGGCTGGCAACCAGGTCGTGTCTACTACCATCTGGGTCCGCTTCCCTCTGCTGGTGTCGGTGGGTCTTGGGGTTTACCTGGCTGTCCTGGCCCTGTGCCACCAATTCACGCGGGCCGACCTGCAGGTTTTTCTCAACGTGCTCCATCCCCCCAAGATGATCGAATACGTTGCCACAGAATTGACCAGGCGTTGATGAGGCAGACACCCTTCAGTCCTGGCAGGCTTGAGCGCGACCTGTCTTGTGCTTGTGACGAGACTGGCGCAACTGGACGAGGATGACGATAGTATGCACCTTGAATCGACCTATGCTGCCCACCACGCCGGACGAGCCCGGTATGGCTTCGGGTACCGCATGGCGGAACGTGGTCCGCAGTTTGCCGCCTGGATCGGTACTGGTAAGCGTGTGCTGGACCTGGGTTGCCGTGACGGCAGTCTCACCCAGCACTATGCTGCTGGCAACGATGTAACCGGAGTGGACATTGACCGGCAGGCGCTCGTCCTGGCGGAGCAGAAGCTGGGCCTTGCCACCGTGTGGCTTGATCTCAGCCGCGGGCAATTGCCATTCGCAGAGGGCTCATTTGATGTGGTTGTCGCTGGTGAATTGCTGGAGCATCTATCGTATCCGGCGTTGGTTGTGAGCGAAATCCGACGCGTTCTGGTTTCAGGTGGGATGTTTGTGGGTTCCGTGCCGAACAGCTTTCACTGGCGCGCCCGTCTCGCTTTCTTACGCGGGCGGAGCCTGGAGGATCCTACTCACCTACACCTCTTTTCTCTATCCGCGCTCCGCGAGCTCTTGCGAGGGTTTGTAGAGGTGGAACTGCTGCCCATTGGCGGGATCGGGGGACGTGTGCTGCCAAGGATCCCGCCCCGGCTTTCGGGGCCCATCGTGCGCGCCTGGCCCCGACTATTGGCCAATGACTTTTTATTCCGTGCCAGCAGAGGCGGCGGAACGGAGAATGAAGACCCAGGAGGCAGGCATTGATGAGTGTTCGGTTGGGGCTGCGACATCTAAGGTCTCTGCTCATGCAGAAGGCTGCCTTTCACGTTACTCCAAAGCGGCTCGCCTATTGGGCCTTGAGCCGCACTTCCTTTTTGCTTGCCAGCCGTCGCGACCTGGGGCTTCCCCGCAATCTCTGGATTGAGGCGACAAATGCGTGTAATCTGCACTGCCAGATATGCCCGACAGGCTCCGGAACGCTCGGCCGCCCCACTGCTCGCCTGAGTTTCGCCCGTTTCAAGCAGGTTGTGGACGAGCTGAGCGGATCGTTGATCCATGTTATGTTCTCAGGGTATGGTGAGCCGCTGTTGAATCCCGAGATCTACGACATGGTTGCGTATGCGCATGACCGCAAGATCTTTACCGAGATATACAGCAACCTGCTCTTGCCGGATGACGCGGCGTTGCGCAAGCTCATTGAGTCGGGTCTGGATCTCATTGTGGTGGCGATCGATCTGGCTCCTCAGGGGCAGAACTGGCGTTACACACGTACCACGGCCGAGGACATCGCCAGAGTCAAAGACCGTTTGTTGCGGCTGGCCGAATTGAAGAAAGAGTATGGTAGCAAGTTGCCCGTCGTGCGTGTCAGTTATCCAGTCACGCGTGACAACGCTTCCCTGCTAGATCAGGCAGCGCAACTGGCGCAAGAAGTCGCGGCTGAGGAGTTCGTTCCCAAGACGGTGAACACGATAATCGCCGGCAAGAGCCCGCAGGAAATGAAGGACAAGTATGTTGCCGAAGGATTCGACCGCTACTCACGAGCCAAAATCGGGAGCGGCCGCTGCCGCTGGCCATATGCCGGCTTGCTCATCTATGCCAATGGCGAAGTGACGCCATGCTGTTATCTGGGGCGCAACCAGCACATCATGGGTAACGCTTTTGAAGAGGGCGGGGTGAGGGCAATATGGAACAACGAGAAGTACTGCGAATTCCGCTACCGCTTGATGCACGACCCCTCATCAGTGCCGTACTGTGCCCAATGCGTGGAGCGCTTTGAGACCGTCTAGGGCTGGCGTGCAAGGCTACGGGGGGTCTTTGACCCGGTGAATGGCATTATCATGTTAGTCTGCAAACTATGAACCGTGTGCCACTGGAGAGAGGGGACGCATCCCGCACAGAACGCGGGACGGAGTACCATAGGGCAGGCAGCATCCTTCTACTGGCTGGCGCTGCCCTGTATGGCCTGACGCTCGCTCCTACTGTCCTGTGGGGCGACGATGCCATGTTTCAACGGGCACTGGCGACCGGTGCTCTGACCAACCATCCGCTGTGGGGCCTGCTGGCCCGCCTGTTCGCACAGTTGCCCGTGGGCGACCTGGCCTTTCGCGCCAATCTGGCCTCGGCCGTCTATGCCGTTGGCGCGGTCGGTTTTCTTTTCCTGGCCACGCTGGCGTTGACGGATAGCCTGCGCGCCGCGGTGGCTGCCGGTGCGGTGCTGGCCGTCTCCCATACCTTCTGGCTGGAAGCGGTGCGCGCCGAGGTCTATACCCTGCATATGCTGCTCTTCCTTGGCGGCCTCTGGGCCTTCTTCCGCTGGCGGAGGGCGCGGTGCATCAGATGGCTAATCCTGGGCCTTCTATTCTGGGGCGTGGGCACGGTGAATCACCTTCTGCTCACCGTGGCCTGGCCGGGTGGATTGTGGCTGGTCCTCAGCGCGCTTGCTCGCGCCGCACGCAGAAAAGTGCTGGTTCTCTTCCCCTTTGTTGTGCTGGCCGGAGTGTTGGTCCTGTCCCTGGTAGAGCCGGCGTTTCTCACCCGGGTTGTGCCTGACGCGGCGAGGGTCGTCCTGGCTACGTTCAACCTTTCATTGTCGCGGCTGGCCATGCATCTGGTTATCCTGCTGTATCAGTTTCCGCTGTGCGGTGTGTTGGCCGTCCCGGGGTTTGTGCATCTGTGGCGGCAAGACCGCGATGCGGCGATCTCGTTGTGCCTGATGGCCCTTTTCACCGCTGCCTTTGCCTCCACCCACAGCATCCTCGAGTCATACGTCTTTTACCTGCCGGTATTTGGCTTGATTGCCCTCTGCGTGGGGATGGGCGCCGCCGTTGTGACTGCCCCCGCACAAAACGCGGGACGGAGCACCAGCCATTGGCCAGCTGGCCGCTGGCTCGCAGTGGGGCTCGTTCTCATGGCTCTGCAGGTCGGGATCTATCGTGTCACACCGGCAGTTGTCGAGCGCGTTGCACCCGGCGTCATCCCCTCGCGTGACCTGCCCGGGCGCCGTGCCAGCACGTTCTTCCTCTGGCCGCCCAAGCGGGGTTATCTGGGTGCGCGCCAGTTTGCCCAGGATAGTCTGAACCTGTTGCCGGCGGATGCGATCCTGATTACGGATTGGACGATCTTTGCGCCCCTGCAGTATCTGCAGGATGTCGAGGGGCTACGGCGGGATGTGCTGGTTGTGCAGGTGGATCCGGCCGGTCTGCGGACGGTCCGCGAGAATCAGGGGCGTCGTCCGCTTTTCCTGGCCAACGCGGATCCCCGCTACTATCCGATGGACGAGCTCAACACCCGGTTCCGGCTGCAGCCCGTGGGCCAGGTCTGGGAGCTGCGGTGGCGGGAGGACGGTAAGTGACGCGGATCTCTGTGCTGGAACTGGTGGCTTCGTCGCGCGGAGGCGGGGCGGCGCACGTGCGGGACCTGGTGCTCGGGCTTGACCCGGCACATTTTGCAGTGCAGGTGGGCATGGCCGAGGATGGCGGCAATGTCGGCCGCGAGGATTTCGCGGGTATTCCTTTTCACCCGCTCGACATCGCGGCCGGCTTTTCCCTGCCGGCGATTCGCCGGTTGCGCCAACTGCTCCCCGGTGCGGGTATCGTACACCTGCACGGCGCTCGCGCGGCCCTGTTTGGGCGCCTGGCCGCGCTCTCTCTGCCGCGTCGCAATCGTCCCGGCGTCATCTACAGCATCCATGGCTTGGCCGCGCCCCACTACCCTGCGCCCAGGAAGCAGATTCTCCTGGGGGTGGAACGGGCGTTGGCTCCTATCACTGATCTCTGGATTTGCGTCTCCCATGCCGAGAAGGAGGCCCTGCTGGCGGCAGGCGTGGCCGATGCCAGGCGCGTCCGCGTCATCTGGAATGGCATCGAGGTGCAGCGGTTTGGCGACACGACCGTGCAACCTCTGGAGGTGCGCCCGGCTCTGGGTCTGCCGGCCGATTCGTTCGTGGTGACGACCATCTGCCGCCTCTTCCGGCCGCGCGACTTTCCGACGCTGCTCAATGCCTTCCAGCAGGTGCGGGCCAGATTGCCCGCCGCACATTTGCTGATTGTTGGCGATGGCCCCCTGCGCCCGGAGGTTGAGGCGACGGTGGCTGCGTTGCATCTGGAGGGTGCGGTGCACCTGTTGGGTATGCGTCGCGATGTCCCGCAGCTCCTGCGCGCAACGGACGTGCTGGTTCTTTCGTCTAGAGGGTGGGAAGGCCTGCCACTCACGGTGCTGGAGGCGATGGCCTCCTCTTTGCCCGTGGTCGCCAGCGACGTCGGGGGCACGCGTGAGGCGGTGGTGGATGGAGAGACCGGCTTGCTGTTCCGCCCGGCCGATGTTAACGCGTTAGCGCAGCATATTCTGGCTCTGGCCGCCGATCCCACGCTGGCACAACAGATGGGACAGCGCGGGCGGGCCCGGGTCCAGGAATTCTTCACGCGCCAACGCATGGCGCGTGAGACGGCGGCAGAATATGAGCAAGTGTCGCAAGGAGTTCGATGAGCATCGGCCGCGTTGTCAACTGGATGGGGGGACCGCGCCGGGCCAAGATCCTTCTCGGGGTGTTGGTGATCTCGGCCATATTGTTGTTTTTCGATCTTGGCGCCAAGAGTATGTGGATTGACGAATACAACAATGTGGACATCGCCGCCCGGTCGAGCCTGAACGCCGTGACGCAGGGAGTGCTGGAGGGCTTTCAACGCCAGCCCCCCGGCTATTTCTGGCTGCTGCATCTGTGGATACAGTTGGTTGGCACGGGGGATGCCGCCGTACGAGCCCTGAGCGTCCTGATGGGCCTGGGGGCGGTGCTGCTCACGTTCGTGCTCGGACGCCAGCTGGATGAGCCGGATGTGGGCCTTGTCGCTGCGTATTTGCTGGCCATCTCGCCGACGCTCGTGCTGTACGCGCGCATGGCACGTTACTACCTGCCTACCTTGCTGTTTGCCCTGCTGTCGTGCTGCCTGTTCCTGGCACTTACTGGCCCGGCGCGCCGGAACAGGTTCTGGCTATGGGTGCTCTATATACTGGCTAACGTTTTGCTCATGCTGTCCAGTTATGTGGCCGGTGCGGTTCTGCTGTGCCAGCTGGTCACTATACCGTTCCGCAGTAAGGCGGAGCGCACGCAAATCAAGCTCTGGCTCGCGGGCTTGATCGTCAGCATCGCGCTCGTGGCCGGATGGTTCGTCTATGCCTTTCCTTCTATCGCCAGCTATCCTCTTGCGCCTGCCGACCTGGCCAGTGGCCTGCCCGGCTATGTAGTTAAACTCGTCTATCCGCTCTATTCGTTCGCCGTGGGCGAGACGCTCTTCCCGTGGAGGGTGCCGGCCATTCTCGGTGGCCTTGCGGTGCTGGTACTCTTCCTGGTCGGGATGGGCCGCCTGCGTCACCGGGGGGGCGCTCTGCCATTGGTGGTCACCGGCCTGTTTGCGAGTCTGTTTCTGGTGGTGCTGAGCACGGTTTTGTTTGTGGTGGATGTTCCGTTTGTGAATATCCCCAGCCGGGCCATCTTTGCCTTGCCCTTCTTGTCTATCGCCATTGCTGTTGGCATTGCCGCCGTGCCCGCACGCTGGCTCAGGTGGGTCTGCATTGTGCTGTTGACGATCTGCGCCGTGGCCGGCTTGAGCAACTATTACCGCGGGCTCGAGTTTCACAACCCGATCTATGCTGTGCCGGTGAGAGAAGTGGTCGCGCAGATCCGTGCAGAGTGCCGGGCGGGGGATGTGATCATCAGCGAGTTTGATACGGGGTTTGGCTACTACTATCGCCAGGCGGACCAGCCGGTACCGCTGTGGACCAGCGATACGGCTCTGCCTTCGCTGCAAAACGAGCGGCCCAGCCGCGTCTGGCTGGTCACATTCGGCCGCGATGCTACACGGTCGACGACGGATGAAGCACTACAGGAATGGCTCTGGCAGGAATACCAGCTGGCCTGGGAAGAAGGGTATGTCGAGCAGGATCCGCTGTACCAGCGGGTGAAGGAAAAGCTGCTCCACCGCCCCGCTTACCGCTACAAACTGGTCGTGCAGAGATATGAACAGGGGAGCCCATGAGTTGCTCCCGACGCGCGGGCGTTGATCCGGTCCGCACCTCCTCGATCCCGCCCGAGCGGGACGCCGGCGTAACGGCGGTGATTCTGGCCGGCGGGCTGGGCACCCGCCTCCGTCCCGTCATCGGTGACCTGCCCAAGGCTCTGGCACCCGTGCAGGGGCGCCCGTTTCTGGCATATCAAATCGGTTTCCTGAAGAGCCAGGGGGTTGCCCGCATAGTCCTGTGCACCGGCTACGGCCACGATTTGATCCGGCGGTACTGCGGGGATGGTGCGGCTCTGGGAGTGCAGATTCTGTATTCGGTGGAGGGGCAGCCGCTCGGCACTGCGGGTGCCCTGCAGCTAGCGCGGCACTGTCTAAACGAGACTTTTTTCGTCATGAATGGTGATACCTATTTTGTCGCCGACCTGCGCGCCCTGCTGGCGAATCACAGACGGGGAGGCGCTCCGGCAACCCTGGCTCTGGTGAAGGTGCCGCAGGCGGGACGTTTTGGCGCGGTGACCCTGGATGCGCAGGGCTATATCACTGACTTTGCCGAAAAGAAGCGCCGCATGGGTGGCCTGATCAACGCGGGCATCTACGTTTTTGAGCCGGAGATCTGGGGGCATTTTCCGCCCCGGGTCCCTTTGTCGCTGGAGAACGACGTATTTCCCCTGCTGGCCGAGCTGCGGCTCTTGCGGGGTGACGTTCTGGAGGGGTATCACATGGATATTGGCACGCCACAGAGCTACGCGCAGTTCCGGCAAGACATGGAGCTGCGTCTGTTTGAGGACAGGTAGACTATGGGCACCATCGTACGCAGTAAGGCACCCTTGCGCATCAGCTTTGCCGGCGGAGGCACCGATGTGCCTCCCTATCCGCAGGAGCGGGGCGGTGCCGTGCTTTCGGTCACCATCAACAAGTACGCCTATGCCAGCCTGGTGCCGACCGAGGACGAGGCCATTACGGTGCAGTCGCTGGACTATGACATCGTGGCCAAGTATCACACCCAGGCAGATCTGGCCTACAATGGCGAGCTGGACCTGGTCAAGGCGGTGATCCGTCGGCTGGTCGGTACTCCATCCCGCCTGGAAGGCGGGGCCGTCGAGAAGCGCGGGTTACGCCTTTTCCTGCACAGCGATGCTCCCCCGGGATCGGGTCTGGGCTCCTCCTCCACTCTGGTGGTGGCCCTGGTCGGGTTGTTCCGGCACTGGCTGCGCCAGCCGCTCACCGACTACCAGATCGCCGAGTTGGCCTATCAGATTGAGCGTGTGGACTTGAACATCAAAGGTGGGATGCAGGACCAGTACGCCGCCACGTTTGGCGGCGTCAACTTGATCGAGTTCTACGACAAGGCGGTGATTGTCAATCCGCTGCGGGTCAGCGCCGAGCGGCTGAACGAGCTGGAGTACAACCTGCTCTTGTGCTATACGGGACGCACCCGTCTCTCGGCCAACATTGTGGCCCGGCAGACGGAATCCTTCATCCAGAAAAAAGAAGAGGTCGTCCGCGCACTGGATGCCCAGAAGGAAATGGCCATCCAGATGAAGAATGCACTCTTGCAGGGCCATCTGGATGACTTTGGCCATCTCCTGCACGAGGCCTGGCAGACCAAGAAGCACATGGACCCGGCTATCACCACGCCCGAGATTGACGAGATGTACGCTGTTGCTCGCGGTGAAGGGGCCATTGGCGGCAAGATTCTCGGCGCCGGTGGCGGAGGATATCTGCTGCTGTACTGCCCCTTTGACCGCAAACACCTGGTGGCCGCCGCGCTGGAAAAATTGGGGGGGCAGGTAGTGGAATTCGGCATCGAGTCGCGCGGGCTGCAAACCTGGGAGCTGTGAGCGGCGCGAACGCGCCGGCCACACCGGGGAGGTAGGCATGGGACAGAGCGAAGAACGCATACTGGCGAGTATCGTGAGCCAACTGGAAGAGAGCGCCGCTGTGAAGCGGCGCATCGTGGAGACCTGCCTGGATGAGATGGAGCGAGCGGCGGGCGTGCTCGTCACTACCTATCGCCAGGGGCACAAGGTGCTGCTGTGCGGGAACGGGGGCAGCGCTGCGGATGCGCAGCATCTTGCCGGAGAGCTGGTGGCCAAACTAACCCGCGACCGGGATGCGTTGCCCGCACTGGCCCTCACGGCGAACGCTTCGTTGCTCACCGCCATTCCCAACGATTCGTCCTTCCAGCAGGTCTTTGCCCGCCAGGTGGAGGCATTCGGCCAGCCCGGGGATACGCTCGTTGCTCTCAGCACCAGCGGGCGCTCGGCAAACGTGAATGCCGCTGTGCTGGCCGCCCGGGAGCGTGGCATGCACACGATTGCGCTGACGGGCAGAGGGGGCGGCGAGCTGGCTACTCTGGCTGAGCTGTCCATTGTTGTGCCTGCCGACAACACGCAGCGTATTCAGGAGGGACACATCACCATCGGCCACATCCTGTGCGATATTGTGGAGGCAGCGCTGTTTGAGTGAGAAAGTTCAAGCGCCGGCTGGCCGGGAGAAGGCCGTTTTTCTCGACCGGGATGGTGTTATCAATGAAGAGGTCAACTATCTTTGCCGGCCGGAGGATTTCCGGCTGATTCCCGGGGCAGCGGCCGCCATTCGCCTGCTCCGGAAGCACGGCTGGCGAGTTATCGTGGTCACCAACCAGTCCGGGGTAACACGCGGATACTACACGGAAGCCGACGTGGCGGCTATTCACGAGTGTATGCGCCGTGACCTGGCCCGGGCCAGAACCGGGGTGGATGGCGTCTACTTCTGTCCCCATCACCCGGATGAAGGCTGCGCTTGTCGCAAGCCCGGGACGGCGCTTTTTGCGCAGGCGGCCGCCGATTTTGCCCTGGACCTTACGGCGAGCTACTATGTCGGTGACAAGCTGACGGACCTCCTGCCAGGCAAGGCTCTGGGTGGCCACACCGTCCTGGTGCTGACCGGCTACGGGCAACAGGAGCAGAAGCTTGCCCACGAGCAAGGTTTCCGGCCCGACTATGTCGTTGACGACCTTTACGGTGCTGCCCGATGGATCGTTCTCTGTAATCGTTCGTAGTGACGCCGTCGCTACTGTACCCCCTCTGGTGGGGTAAGGCGTTCTCCTGGCGAGGAGTCTTTGCTCCATGAAAGTACTGTACGTCTATAAGGACTATTACCCCGTAGTAGGGGGTATCGAAAACCACATCCGCCTCATCTGCCGCGGCCTGAAGGCCGGCTACCCGGATATCGAGCCCACTGTGCTCGTCACCAACCGTGCCCGGAATACGGTGATTGAGGAGCTGGATGGGGTCAGGATCATCAAAGCGGGGCGTCTGGCCACCGTCTCCTCCGCACCGATCAGCCTGAGCCTCTTTACCTGGATTCGCCGCCTTGAAGCGGATATCACTCACCTGCACTTCCCTTACCCCGTCGGCGAGCTGGCGTACCTGCTGGGTGGGCGCAGTCGCAAAATGGTCATCACCTATCATAGCGACATCGTGCGCCAGAAATATCTCTTGCAGGTCTACAAGCCTTTTCTCTATCGCCTGCTGGAGCGTGCGGACAGCATCACGGTCTCCAGCCCGAACTATATCCAGAGCTCAACCTATCTCCGCCCTGTGGCGGACAAGTGTGTGGTCATACCTCATGGTGCCGACCTCACCCGCTTTGCTGCGACACCGGACGTGCAGCGCCGTGCCCGGGAGATCCGGCAGCGCCACGCCCCACCGCTGGTCCTCTTTGTCGGGCTGTTGCGCTATTACAAAGGGCTTTCCTACCTGATCGAAGCTATGCCACAGATTCCGGCCCGGTTGCTGGTGGTGGGCGAAGGGCCGCAGGGTCAGGAATGGCGCGCGCTGACCCGCCAACTGGAGCTGGAGGACAAAGTCGCCTTCCTGGGCCGCGTGAGTGACGAAGAGCTGGTCGACCTCTACCATGCCTGCGATGTCTTTGTCCTGCCGGCCATCCACCGCAGCGAGTCCTGGGGAGCGGTGCAGGTCGAAGCGATGGCCTGCGGCAAGCCGGTGGTGTGCACCGAACTCGGTACCGGCACGTCCTTCGTCAATCTGCACGGCCAGACGGGCCTGGTCGTGCCGCCGCGCGATTCTGCCGCCCTGGCCCGGGCGATCGGCATGTTGCTGCAGGATGAGCGATTGCGCCGGCAGATGGGGCAACGCGCCCGCGAGCGAGCCGAGAACGAGCTCACGTTCACTGCGATGGTGAGACAGCTGGTGGACCTCTACAGGGATGCTCTGCGCACTTGATTTTTGGCGCGGAGTACGGTAAGATTGCCTCTACCTGCACGCTTAGCTTTGACGTAGAAGGAACAAACGTATGCGGACCAAACTGAGTGTGTTCTGTGACAAGGTGCTGGAAGCAGGTTGGCTGCTGGCCGTGATTGTCGCTCCGCTGTTCTTCAACGTGTATTCCAGCCGAGTCTTTGAACCGGACAAGCTCTCCCTGGTGCGCTCCATTGCCCTGGTGATGGTTGTGGCCTGGCTGGTCAGGGTGATTGACGCCGGTGCGTGGTGGGGCGTGGCACCGCGCACCCCTGTGGGGGCGCATCCGACGGCCGGTGTGAAGGACGACGTAGGGCCAGCGAAGCCTGGCCTGTGGCAGCGCCTCTCCGCTGTGCCGCTGGTCGTGCCTACTATCCTGCTGGTGGCCTCGTACCTGCTGAGCACCATCCTGTCCATAGCGCCTCAGATCAGCCTGTGGGGCTCGTACATGCGCCTGCAGGGCACGTACACCACGTACTCCTACATCGTCATCTTCTTCCTGATGCTGGGCACCTTGCGCCAGCGTGAGCAGCTGGATCGCCTGTGCTCGACCGTCATCCTCACCAGTTTGCCCATCTCCCTCTATGGTATATTGCAGCACTTGAATCTGGACTCCTTGCCCTGGAGTGGTGAGGTGACGTTGCGTGTGGCCTCCAATATGGGCAACTCGATTTTTGTTGCCGCCTATCTGATCATGGCCGTGCCGCTCACGCTGGCCCGGCTGGTCGATTCCTTCTCGACCCTGCTGAAGGAGCAGGAAGGCACCATCTCCCATGCCCTCGTCGCCGGCTGCTACACCTTTGTGATGACCGTGCAGCTGGTCTGCATCTTCTTCACCCAGAGCCGCGGTCCCTGGCTTGGCCTGCTCGGAGGGCTGTATGTCTTTATGCTGGTGGCGCTGATCTCCCTCCGGCGCAGCCTCAGTGACCAGAGCCCGGTGAATACTCGCGATGTCGGACGGGCGGTCGCCTTTGCCATTGGCAGTATTCCCGTCGGTATCGTGCCGGCCTACATCGGCGCGGTTGTGGCCAGGCGCGGCTGGCGCTGGCTATGGCTTTCCTGGTTCATCCACATTCTGCTCCTCGGTGCCTTTTTGCTGCTCCTCAACGTGCCGAATTCGCCCGTGTCTTCTCTGCGCGAATTGCCATACGTCGGCCGGCTGGGCCGCGTCTTTGAGCTGGAGGCAGGAACCGGCAAGGTGCGCGCGCTCATCTGGGAGGGAGCGGTCGAGCTCATTACGGCAAACCCGGTGCGGGCGCTGATCGGCTACGGTCCCGAGACCATGCATGTGGCCTACAATCCATACTACCCGCCGGACCTGGCTTATTACGAAGCGCGCAATGCGTCTCCGGACCGTTCGCACAATGAGACGTTCGATGCCCTGGTCATCGGGGGCGTGGTTGGTTTTGTGGCCTACATGCTGGTGTTTAGCAGTATTTTCTATTTTGGTCTCAAATGGCTCGGGTTTATGCAGACTCCTAAACAGCGTAACCTCTTCCTGGCGCTGGCGATTGCAGGTGCGATTCTGGGCGTGCTCGTACCCAGGGTCATTGAGGGCACCTACAAACTGGCCGGAGTGGGCCTGCCGTTCGGGTTCATCGTGGGCTTGGCGCTATACCTGGTCATCGCTGCGGCATTCTTCTACAACAAAGAACAGCCGGCGATGGACACAACCAGGCAATTGCTGCTCATCGGGTTGCTGTCGGCGGTGGTAGCGCACTTTATCGAGATCCACTTTGGGATCGCCATTGCCTCCACACGCGTGCATTTCTGGGTCTATGCCGCTCTGTTTGTTCTGCTCGGCCTGAACAAGATCAGCGCGAAAGCTCAGGCACCGGCAGCAGCGCAGCCACAGACCATCTCCATCCCTGCGGAGGAAGGCGACCGCCCCCGTCGCCAGGAGCACGAGGTGGAGTACCAGCAGGACCGGCAGAGCAAGCGCTCGCGCCGGCGGGCCAGGAAACAGGCCGCGCGCCAGGCGGTAACCGTGCCGGTTCTGGAAGCGGGCCAGCAGCCCTCATTAACCGTCAAAGTGATCATCGCGTCGCTCGTGGTGTCCGTGATCCTGTTCACCATGGCGTTCGAGTTCGTCGCCAATCCGATGGGCGAGGCCGACTCGTTGCGCATCATCCAGTTGTCGCTGACTACGCGCATCGCGCGCGGCATCAGCGGCACCTCCCCGGGCACCCTGTGGATGTTCTTCATGACGTGGTTGGTGGGTGCGATCGTCGCGCTGGCCGAGACGGAGCGCGGTTCTTCCTTCCGTCAGTCGCCGGGCTGGTGGCTGTCAGCGCTGGGCGTCTACAGCGCCGTTACGCTGACCGTCGTGATCCTGGGCATGGCACTGCATACGGCGCACATCAAGCCCGGGGTGGACATCGGCAACACCATTGTCTTCTATTACCAGGCGCTGGCGTTCCTGGGCCTGCTCCTCGCGCTGGCGTTGACAGTCGATGCTCCCTTGCCTCCACGGCTGTTGCGGTTGGCCAACTCCTGGGTCTATGCTATTGCGCTCGTCGTTGCCCTCTGGGGTATCAGCCAGACGAACATCAACGTGGTCAAAGCCGACATCTACTACAAGCAAGGCCTCAAGCTCGAAGAGGAAGGACGCTACGACACCTCCCTTCAGCTCTATGACCGTGCCATCCAGCTGGCACCCGACCAGGACTACTATTATCTGTTCCTGGGGCGCGCGCTCATGGGCAAAGCGAGCACGGTTACAACCAACGAGGACAGGATCGCCTGGTTCAACCGGAGTTTCGAAGCCTTGGATACGGCACGGCTATTGAATCCGCTCAACACGGACCACTATGCCAACCTGGGCCGGTTGCACCGCAACTGGGCTGATGTGGCGACGACGGCTGAGGAGCGTGAGCAAAAGCTGGAGCTGGCGCACAACTATTACGTGCAGGCCACCACGCTCAGCCCGAACAATGCGCAGCTATTCAATGAGTGGGCGGCGGTCTACCTGGCCAGGGGTGATAATGAGGGTGGACTGGAAAAGATCAACCATTCCCTGGAGCTCGACCCGCGCTTCGCCGCGACACACCTGCTGCTGGGCAACTACTATGCCACGCAGGGCAACCTCGAAGAAGCAGCCGTATCCTATCGCAAGGCGGTGGAGTTGAATCCGGAGAATGCCGAAGCCTATAGCACGTTGGGCTATCTCTATTTCCAGCAGGGCAACATCACCGATGCTCTCACGTACAACGAGCAGGCGGTGCAACTGGATCCGACTCTGGCACGGGCGCACAGCACTCTGGGTCTGATCTACTATCGCCTGGGCCGGCTGGACGAGGCGGTGGCGGAGAACCTGCAGGTATTGGCGACAGTCCCTAACGACTTTATCAGCCATCGTAACCTGGCACTGCTGTACCAGCAGCTTGGCAAAATCGATGAGGCACTGGCGTATGCTCAGACTGCCCTGTCGCTGGCCTCTGAAGAGGATAAGCCAGCTCTGCAGACGTTTGTCGAGCAACTGCAAGAGCTGAAGACAACACCTTAGTCGCTGTGGGGCTACCGGGGCTGCGTAAGCTATAGCCGGAGCCTGTCGGGTACGGGAGACGCCGTGACACAGTACATGTTGATCGTTGTGGGCGCGCTGGTAGTCGTGCTGGTCAGCATGCCTTTTGTGCGCCGGGCCGCCATCCGCTGGGGCTTTATGGCGCAGCCCAGTGCCAGGGGCGTGCATACCCGCCCTACTCCTCGCCTGGGGGGCGTGGCAATCTACCTCGGCTGTATGGCTGCACTGCTGGTGTTCAGTGACCGTTTCTATGTGGCGCAAGTCGTCAGCATGCTTGTTGGGGCCACCATTGTATCCTTCCTGGGTGTGTGGGATGATCGTCAGGGCCTGCGGCCGCTGGTCAAGCTGGTGGGACAGGCGCTGGCAGCGGGCATTTTGTACGCCTCTGGTGTGCAGGTCGGCTTCTTGCACAATCCCGTGCTGGATTTTGGGGCTACGATGCTCTGGGTGGTCGGCATTACCAATGCGCTGAACCTGCTCGACAATATGGACGGGCTTTCCAGCGGGGTGGCCACGGTCGCCTGCATTTTCTTTCTCTTGTTGGCCGTTATGAGCGACCAGTACCTGGTCTCGAGCCTGGCGGCAGCTCTTCTGGGCGCTTGTGTGGGATTCCTCTACTACAACTTTAACCCGGCCACCATCTTCATGGGTGACAGTGGCAGCCTCTTCATCGGTTTCATGCTGGCCGCATTGGGCATCAAGCTGCGTTTTCCTGACAACGTCGCTTTTGTGACCTGGATGATCCCTGTGGTCGTGTTGGGGCTTCCTGTCTTTGACACCACTCTGGTGGTTATCTCGCGCCTGCGCCGTGGCCTCAACCCCCTGAGCTCACCGGGAAAGGATCACGTGTCCCACCGGCTGGTGGCGATGGGTGCCACGCAGCGCGAAGCGGTGCTCATCCTGTACCTGGTGTGTTGCGCCCTGGGAGTGATCGCCATGTTCCTGACTCAGGCCAGTGTCGCCGAGGGCTATTTCATTGGCGCGCTGCTGTTCTGCTTTGCCGGCTATGCCCTGTGGCGTCTGGAACAGGTCAAAGGCGATTATCAGGCGCGTGCTCCTATCCCGCCGACCCCGCGGGACGGAGGACCGGATGGGAAGGAGTGACAGCAGCCTTGTCGTTGACCAACCGTATCGAAGACAAGTCAGCACGGATCTGTGTTCTGGGGCTGGGGTATGTGGGCTTGCCCCTGGCGATCAAGCTCGCGGATGTGGGCTACCAGGTTACCGGCCTGGACACGGATACGGCGAAGGTGCAAGCCCTGCGTGAAGCTCGCAGCTACATCCAGGACGTGCCAGCGGATGATATTGCCCGAGTTGGCACCAGGTTCTCGGCCACTACGGACTATGAAATCATCAAGGACATGGACGCTGTTTTCATTTGCGTCCCCACGCCGTTCGATGCGATGAAGGCCCCTGACTTGTACCCGATCGAGTCCGCCGCACGAGGCATCGCCCCGCGGCTGCGGCCCGGCCAGCTTGTCATCTTGCAGAGCACTACTTACCCCGGCACTACGGAGGAAAAGGTCCTTCCCATCCTGGAGACAAGCGGACTGAAGGCAGGACAGGACTTTAATCTGGCCTTTTCGCCGGAGCGTATCAACCCGGGTGACAAGGTACACCATGTTGGCAACTTGCCCAAGGTGGTGGGTGGGCTCACGCCGCAATGCGCCGAACTGGCGCGGCGGCTGCTGGAGCAGGTCTCCCCTGCTGTCCACGTCGTGTCGTCACCCCGTGCCGCCGAGATGTCCAAGCTGCTGGAGAACATTTTCCGCAGCGTCAATATTGCCCTGGTCAACGAGTTGGCCCTGCTGTGCGAGCGGATGGATATCGACATCTGGGAGGTTATCCAGGCCGCAGCCACCAAGCCGTTTGGTTTTATGCCCTTTTATCCCGGCCCGGGCACAGGCGGACACTGCATCCCGGTGGACCCCTACTACCTCTCCTGGAAGGCGCGCGAGTACGACTTTTACACCAAATTCATCGAGTTTGCCGCCGAGGTCAACCAGAGCATGTCGTACCATGTGCTGGACCTGGTGACCAGGGGCCTCAGCCACCAGGCCAAGGCGTTGTGTGGAGCGAAGGTGCTCATCCTGGGCGTAGCCTTCAAAAAAGACGTGGATGACGCCCGCAATTCTCCGGCCGAGCGCATCATCGAGCTCTTGCTGGAACGCGGGGCCGAGGTCAGCTACAGCGACCCGCACGTGCCGCGCTTCCGCATCGGCCACAACGTGTTCTACGGCGAGGAAAAGCTGCTTGTTTCTCAGGAGCTCACTGAGGACCTGCTGCGCGATACGGATTGCGTGGTGATCGTGGCCGGTCATCGCGCTTTTGATTACCCGTGGATTGCCGGCCATTGCTCGCTGCTGGTAGATACGGTCAACGCCACGCGGGGGATTACGGATTCGCGGGCTGAGATCGTGCGGCTGGGCACCCGCTGGCCGGCCAGCCGCCCCGGCGTGACGTAGATGACAGGACTCTGCTAGAGCCCGGCGCGCAGGTCTCGCAGCGACCGGAATCCGCTCCCGGCAGAGGCGAAAGGGATAACCGGATGGAAGCAGGGACCCCTGCATCAAATTCCAACACTCAAGCCAAGCCGATGCTGGGGTGGCGAATCGCCATCCTCTTGTTTTCGCTGGCCATCAGCGTATTGATTTTCCTCTACCGCGACCGGTTGGCCGAGTTGGCCTCCTATGGCTACCTGGGTCTTTTTATCATCAGCGTGGTTGGGAATGCTACAGTCCTGCTGCCGATGCCCAGTCTGGTCGCCACGTTTATTACCGGCGGGGTTCTCAACCCCTGGCTGGTCGGCGTTGTGTCGGGTGCGGGCATGGCTTTGGGTGAGCTGAGCGGCTACCTGGCGGGCTATGGCGGCGGCGCCATCGTCGAGGCCAAGGACAGGGAACGCTACGAGCGCCTGGAGGGCTGGATGCGGCGCTACGGGGCGTTGACTACTTTTGTTCTGTCGGCCATACCGAATCCCCTTTTTGACCTGGCCGGCATCGCCGCTGGCGCATTGCACTATCCGGTGTGGCGTTTCCTGCTGGTCTGCTTTCTGGGCAAGACGGTCAAAGGCCTCGTTCTAGCCTTTGCCGGCGCTCAGTCGCTGGAGTGGATCGACCGACTCTTGCAATGAACCGCAAAAACCGGACCCGTGCCAAGAGCTTCTTATAGATGCTGAGGGCTCCAATGCTGGAGGGACTGCGTGAAGGCTACGCAAAATCGACTCGATCGTGAACGGCACACCATCCAGGTGATGATCGAGCTCCGTTGCCGCCAACAACATCATCCCTCCGGGAGCCTTTGTGCCGAATGCCAGGCATTGCTAACCTATGCGATGCAGCGTATTGACAAGTGCCCTTACCACATGAACAAGCCTACCTGCGCCCAATGTCCCATCCACTGTTATCGACCGGACATGCGAGAACAGGTGCGCCAGGTGATGCGATATGCCGGACCGCGGATGATCTTTCATCATCCTGTGCTGGCTCTTCTGCATCTTTGGGATCAGCTAACCAGGTCTCGCGAATTGCGCAGTAGCAAGAGAAGAGGTGAAGACTAGAGCCATTTCAGGGAGATCAGTACAGACCTGGTGCGTGCACCCCGCACTCGGTTGTAGCAAGACTATCTGGTAAATCAATCGCTGGAGGAGAAGGTATGAGACTCGATTATAAGAAAACGTTCCTGCTCGGCTTTGGCTTCTTCGGTATTAGTGTCATCTGGTCGGTGTATAACTCGTACGTGCCCATCTTCCTGCGGGAGTACAGCCTCCCCCTGTGGCTGGTCGGGGCGATCATGACTTTTGACAACATCGCCGGGATCACCCTCCAA
>JAEAME010000975.1_pt1 | contig 23197 bp, 17 predicted proteins | sample 8958731 | NCBI WGS metagenome assembly JAEAME01 (sample SAMN16933194, study PRJNA681113) | bioreactor sludge metagenome | isolation source: anerobic bioreactor sludge (Control) | place: India:Bengaluru | collected 2018-10-24 | reverse complement strand
TTTGATTAGAGGAAATGATGTCGCTATCTAAGCGCCATTCGACCCCGACCCCGATAAAATTTCGCAATTCGATGTAAGGTGTATAAAGGAACGCCGGAACGGCTTAGCCTTTAGGGGTCACACGGCCTGAGGCCGTGGATTTAGCTTGAATTAAAGGATCAAAGGATCAGAGGATTAGGGAATTGAGGGATTCGGGGCCCCAATGGATTGCCGAATCGATTGCAAATGGAACATAGACCGTTTTTCTCCTTAATCCTCTAATCCTTTAAATATCATGGAAATCTTGCCTCACCGGTATTATCATCCTTTGCGCTTTGCCGAATTTGCCGGTATTTATGAGGATCCAAGGAGAAACCATGTCGAGCTCAAAAAAGGTTTTAAAGCTGGGATTGCCCAAGGGAAGCTTGCAGGAATCGACTGTGGAACTGTTCCGCAAGGCGGGAATTCGCATCAATTCCAGCGACCGTTCCTATTTCCCCTATTGCGAAGACGATGAAATCGAGATCATGCTCATCCGTTCCCAGGAAATGGGCAAATATGTTCAAGACGGTCTATTTGATGCCGGAATTACCGGGCAGGACTGGATTCTTGAAACCAGCGTTCATATCAGGCAAATCTGTGAACTCGTCTACGGCAAATCCGGCTTTAAACCCGTGCGCTGGGTTCTTGCCGTCCCGGAGTCATCCAAAATACAATCGGTCAAGGGGCTCCAGGGAAAAACCATTGCCACGGAACTGGTTAATTATGTCAAAAAATACCTGGCTAAAAGGGGAGTGAAAGCCAGGGTGGAATATTCCTGGGGAGCCACGGAGGCCAAAGCGGGCATTTTGGTCGATGCCATCGTCGAGCTTACCGAAACCGGAAGGTCTCTCAAAGCAAATCAGCTGAGAATCGTGGAGGATGTGCTTTTTTCGACAACCCGCTTTATAGCCAACAAGAATTCATGGAAGGATCCGTGGAAGCGGGAAAAGATGGAGAGCATCGCCATACTGCTGAAAGGAGCGCTAGCGGCGGAGGGGATGGTCGGTCTCAAGATGAACTTGAAGGAACTGGATCTTCCTCAAGTGATGCGTATACTTCCCTCCCTCAAGCAACCGACGATCAGTCCACTCACCATCCCTGGGTGGATGGCGCTGGAGGTGGTTGTTGAGGAAAAGGTAGTAAAGCGGATGATACCCGATCTGAAAAGAGCCGGAGCCCAGGGAATTATCGAATACCCGCTCAACAAACTCATCCTCTAGCCCGAATTGTTCATGAAGGTTCGCGGCAAGCGGGCGCAGACGGGCATCCCGGATTACGGTTTCATGAACATTTCGTGCAGGATTCTTCCCTCCGCCCCGCTCGGTATTTCAACTCCCACCAATGTCACCAGTGTTGGTGCAACATCATTGATGGCCACACTGCCGTGAAAGCGTCCCGCCTTGATCCCGGCGCCCATGAAAATGAGCGGCACGTGCGTGTCGTATCCAAATGCGCTGCCGTGATTTGTGCTGCCCGATACCGTAAGGTAGTACGGCTCCAGGAGTACACACAAATCCGCTCCGCGCTGCTCCGAATAGCTTTTCATCACCCGCCGTCCCACGATGTCGTCAGGAACCATGCCTCCCAGCAACTGTTCCCTTGTGTAGATGCGGAAAACATGGGGAATTGTCCGAGCAGCCTGCGCAGGATGGTCCAAACGGGCAAAAAACTTGAAGTATTACAGCAATTATTGCGATCGAAACCGTTTTCTTCATATATAATTTTGGGATAGCCCAAATTGTGTTGATAGCCGATCAGCCGTCAGTGAATCACCACGTTCCAGGGACGGATTTCCCATTTTGCTATCAATCCGTTTTGCACATAGGGATCTTCGCGAACGAATGTCTCGACAACCTTGGGATCTTCGCAGCTAAATACCAGCAGGGCTTTGTCAACGGGATCCTCCAATGCTCCGCCCAAAACTATTTCACCGCGATCGTGGGCCTCGCGCGCAAGGCGAATGTGCCGTTCACGAAAAGGCGTCCTTCGCGCCACATAGTCGTCAACTACATGGTATATCAGGAGATAGTACTTCATAATATCCGATCCTTTCCAACCTGCCTGCAACGAAACCGCTGTCAATCCTGCGCTGCAAGGTTCATATCAAACAGCATCGCGGGCCGCACGGTTTTCTTTTAGTTTCCGTTGAATTTGGCAGATGCCTGCGATACTTTATGACGTCCGCAAATTACAACCAATTGTGAAACGGAGCAAGCCCATTTACCGCGAAAATATCCTAATTCTTGATTTTGGTTCTCAGTACACCCAGTTGATCGGGCGAAGGGTACGGGAACTGTCGGTATATTGCGAGATCGTGCCATTTTACGCTGCGCTTGAAAAGATCGAGTCGTCGAAACCATCGGGAATTATTCTGTCCGGGAGCCCCGATTCAGTGTGCAGGGAGGGGAGTCCTTCCCTTGCGCCCGAGTTTTTTGATATCGGATTGCCCACGCTCGGAATCTGCTATGGGCTTCAGCTGATATCTCACTGTCTTGGAGGGCAAGTGGTTCCCGGTGCGGACCGCCGCGAGTTTGGCAAGGCTCTGGTAAGCGTGGCAGCAAGGGATCTGCTTTGGGACGGTATTCCCGGGGAGTTCCAGGGATGGATGAGCCACGGGGATAGAGTGAATGCGCTGCCGCAGGGATTTCGCGTCCTGGCCCGATCTGGCGGCATGATTGCGGCAGCGGGTAATCCCGTGCGAAGGATCTGGGGATTGCAGTTTCATCCCGAGGTGGTTCACACTCACCATGGCGCCAAAATTCTGGAAAATTTTTTGACGCAGGCCTGCGGATGCAGGCGGGATTGGACCATGACCGCGTTCATCGAATCCACTGTTCATTCCATAGCGGACCAGGTGGGAGAGAATCGGGCCATTTGCGGACTCAGCGGCGGTGTGGATTCGACCGTAGCCGCGCTTCTCGTGCACAAAGCGATTGGCGATCGTCTCACCTGCATTTTTGTGGATAACGGCCTTCTGCGCAAGAATGAATTCGAATCGGTGCTCGCCAATTCCCTTGGGCGCCTGCGTCTCAAAGTCATCGGAATCGATGCAAGCCGGCGTTTCCTCTTGCGGCTGCAGGGCGTTGAGGATCCGGAACAGAAGCGAAAGATAATCGGCGAGGAATTCATCCGCGTATTCGAAGAACAGGCGCATCTCCTTGGAAATCCGCCGTTTCTCGTCCAGGGTACGCTGTACCCCGACGTCATTGAATCCACGTCGGTCCGCGGTCCGTCGGCAGTCATTAAATCGCACCACAACGTCGGCGGCTTGCCCGAGGATATGACGCTGAACTTGATCGAGCCCCTGCGGGAGTTGTTCAAGGATGAGGTGCGTAAAGTGGGTGAAGAACTTGGAATCGACGAGCAGTTTGTTTATCGTCAACCCTTCCCCGGTCCCGGGCTGGCGGTCCGCATACTGGGATCGGTAACTGAGGAGAGGCTGGCGCTCCTTAGGGATGCGGATGCCATTGTCCAGGAAGAAATAGAAAGAGCGAAGCTGACCGGCGAACTCTGGCAGGCGTTTGTCGTGTTGTTACCGATCCGCAGCGTCGGAGTCATGGGGGATGACAGGACCTACGAAAATGTCGCCGCATTGCGCATCGTCACAAGCATGGACGGCATGACGGCCGACTGGGCGAAAATTCCCTACGGCGTTCTCGAAAATATTTCAACGCGCATCGTCAATGAAGTTCGCGGGATTAACCGGGTTGTATACGATATCACGTCCAAACCTCCCGGAACTATTGAATGGGAGTAGCGATCCGTGTCCGAAAAGCCGCAGTTTGTACATCTGCACAACCATTCAGACTACAGTCTGCTGGACGGCGCATCCAAGATCGAAAGCCTTGTGGACGCGGCAACGGCCATGGGTATGCCTTCCCTGGCTCTCACGGATCACGGCAATCTTTTTGGTGCCATCCAGTTTTATAATATCGCCCGTAAAAAGGGCCTGAAGCCGATTATCGGCTGTGAAATTTACGTGGCCAAGGAAAGCCGGCACAAAAAGACCGGCGGAGGCGACCAGTCCAACCACCTGGTTTTGCTGGCCGAAGATCTTAGCGGCTATCACAATCTCAGCCGCCTCGTGTCCTACGGATACCTGGAGGGATTTTATTACAAGCCGCGCATCGATAAGGAGCTGCTTTCGCAATACAGCGGAGGGCTGATCGCGCTGTCTGCCTGCTTGAAAGGAGCCGTGCCGCAGAAACTGCTGATGGAACAGCCGGATGCGGCCCTTGCAGAAGCGATGGAACTCCGGGATATTTTCGGTACAGACCGCTTCTATCTCGAGTTGCAGGACCACAAGCTGCCGGCGCAGCAGCGCGTCAATCCATCCATCGTGGACATGGCCCGGAAAAACGGCATCCCGCTCGTCTGTACCAACGATTCGCATTATCTGCGCCGTGAAGACAGCGTGGCACATGACGTGCTTCTGTGCATCGGTACGGGCAAGGTCGTCTCTCAACCCGACCGCATGCGCTATGAAACCGATCAGTTCTATTTCAAATCTCCCGAGGAGATGCACGAACTCTGGGGAAAATTCCCGGAGGCCTTGCAGAACACCGTCCGAATCGCCGAGCGCTGCAATCTGGAGATCGAAACCACGCAACCGTTGCCGCCGTTCGAAGTGCCTCCGGGATACACGGCGGACAGCTATTTCGAGAAAACCGTCCGGTCGGGCTTCGAGGAACGGCGCAGACATCTCCAGGCCCTCCACGATTCGGGACAACTGAAATACCCGCCGTCGGCGTATGAGGAGCGCCTCTCATTCGAAATTGAAATGATCAAGCGCATGCGCTTCTCGAGCTATTTCCTGATCGTCTGGGACCTGATCCGGCATGCGCGCGAGTGCTCCATTCCGGTCGGTCCCGGGAGAGGCTCCGTTGTCGGCAGCCTGGTGGCGTACAGCATGCGCATCACCGACATCGATCCGCTGCAGTACGAGCTTTTTTTCGAGCGCTTCCTGAATCCCGAGCGCATTGCTCCGCCCGACATCGACATGGACTTCTGCATGAATCGCAGGGCTGAAGTCATCGAATACGCTGCGAAAAAATACGGCCGCGACAACGTATGCCAGATCATCACCTTCGGTACCATGGCCGCAAGGGGCGTGATCCGCGATGTCGGAAGGAGCCTCGACATTCCTTACGGAGATGTGGACCGCATTGCCAAACTCATTCCCGAAGAGCTGAACGCGACCATAGATAAAGCTCTCGATCAGGAGCCCCGCCTCAAGGAGGAGATGAAAAATCCCGAAATCGACAAATTGATCGGGATCGCTAAAAGACTCGAGGGAATGTCGCGCCACTCCTCCACTCACGCCGCCGGCGTTGTGATTGCACCTAAACCGCTTGTGGAGCTGGTTCCCCTGCAAAAAACAAACAAGGAGGAAATCACCACCCAGTACAGCATGAAGGATTTGGAATCGATCGGGCTGCTGAAAATGGATTTTCTCGCGCTCACGACATTGACTGTGATCGACAATGCCGTGCACCGCATCCGGGAGGAAATGCACATCGATCTCGATCTCTCCGCTATTCCGCTGACCGATCCTCAGGTGTTTGAGCTTTTTTCGGAGGGCAGAACAAACGGCATTTTCCAATTTGAAAGCGGCGGCATGAAGGCAGAGTTGCGCCGATTGAAGCCGGAACGGTTTGAGGACCTGATTGCCTTGAACGCCCTTTACCGACCCGGCCCGATGGACATGATTCCCGATTTCATCAGGCGCAAGCAGGGCAGCATCGAGGTGCGCTATCCGCACCCCGTGCTCGAAGAAATCCTGAAAGAGACCTACGGCGTGATCGTTTATCAGGAGCAGGTGATGCAAATCGCCAGCAAGATGGCCGGTTTTTCGCTTGGAGAAGCGGACATCCTGCGAAAAGCGATGGGCAAAAAACAGGTTAACGTCATGCTGTCCATGCGGGACAAGTTTATCGAGGGTGCGCGCAAAAATAGGATCTCCGAAAAGATCGCTATACAGGTGTTTGACCTGATGGAACAGTTCGCGCAATACGGATTCAACAAATCCCACAGCACCGCGTACGCCCTGCTCGCCTATCAGACGGCCTACCTTAAGGTCCATTACCCTGTGCAGTTCATGGCGGCCCTGCTGTCGAGCGAAATAGGGAATACGGAAAAAATCGTGATGTATATCGCGGAGTGCAAGGACATGGGAATACCGGTTCTCCCTCCGGACATAAACGAAAGCATGCTCCATTTCCACTCCTCGGGAGGCCGAATCCGTTTTGGCATGCTGGCCATCCGCAATGTGGGCGAGGGTGCAATTCAGTCCATTTTGCAGTTCCGCAATCAGCATGGGCGCTTTCGCAGCCTTTTTCAGTTCTGCGAAGAAGTGGACTCCAGAACGCTGAACAAGCGGGTTCTGGAAAGCCTGGTGAAAAGCGGAGCTCTGGATTCGCTCGGCTGGAAGCGGTCGCAATGCATGGCCATGATTGACGTCGCCATCGAATACGGGCAAAAGGCGAGGCGAGACCGCGAGAGCGGGCAAAAAGGGCTTTTTGCCAGCCTGTCCCCCGGACAATCCGCAATACCTGAACCGTCGCCGCCCGACCTGCCGGAGTGGCCGATCGAGGAACGGTTGGCATTGGAAAAGGAAACTTTGGGATTTTATGTATCCGGGCATCCGCTGGATCGTTTTGCCGCCGAGGTATCCCGCTTCAGTAAAAAAAGCATTGCCGAACTCATCGGTGAAGGCAAAACGGTCGAATGCAGAGTTGCCGGCATCATCACGGATTTGCGCCAGAGACGCACAAAAAAGGGCGATCTGATGGCCGTGTTTTCGCTGGAAGACCTCACCGGGGCCGTCGAGACCGTAGTATTCCCCAACGCCTATCCGAAGTTTGAGCCCTTCATGTCGGCGGACTTCCCTATCCTCGTCACGGGCAGATTTGAGGCTGAGAATGAGAAAAGCTGCAAAGTCATCGCTGCAGAATTTCAACCGCTATCCGGAATCTCGGAGCGGTGCGCCAAGACATTACGCATCCGCGCGTGCATTGCAAACCTGTCTCCTGAAACCGCACTTTCGCTTCACCGCCTCCTGGAAAGCAATCGTGGTGAAACCGGGGTGGACCTGGAACTGTATGATCCGTCATCGTTCCGTGTTAACATCCAATCGTCGGATTTTGTAAAGGTAAAGTCGAGCACAGAACTGATAAGGCAAATCGAGAGCATCTGCGGCGCCGGATCCGTTCTGGTGATGAACTAGATACCAATCCGGCCTTTTCCGCAATAACTCCTGGACGGATTCGTCTCGCGGATAGCATATAGGGGCAAATACAATGGATGAGACCGAATCAGAGCAGACAGAGATGGAGCATTTGCGGGCAGAAGTGCAGCGGCTGCGCAAGGACAATGCCAGTCTCGCCTACAAGAGAACGCTCATGGCGCGACATGATGCGCGCCCGTACACAATGGATTATATCCAGCGGCTGTTCCAGGATTTTTCCGAAATCCACGGCGACCGGCGTTTCGGGGATGATCCGGCAATTGTGACCGGGATGGCGGTTTATCATGGGATCCCCGTCATGGTTGTAGGGCACCAGAAAGGACGCGATCTCAAGCAAAGACAGCTGAGAAATTTCGGTTGCGCCCAACCGGAAGGATATCGAAAGGCCATTCGGGCGATGAAGCTTGCGGACAAATTTTCCAGGCCCATCGTGTGCTTTGTCGATACGCCTGGCGCCTACCCCGGAATCGGGGCCGAAGAGCGTGGCCAGGCGGAGGCGATTGCCTTCAACCTCCGTGAAATGGCGCGCCTCTTGGTCCCCGTGGCAGTATGCATCATCGGAGAAGGCGGAAGCGGCGGCGCCCTTGGCATAGCCGTCGGCAATCGTATCCTGATGCAGGAAAACGCGATCTACACCGTCATCACCCCCGAAGGATGCTCCGCGATTCTATGGAAAGACCAGGAACACGTCGAAGTCGCAGCGACAGCGCTGAAGATTACCGCGGCGGATCTCAAAGAGCTCGGAGTCATTGATGAAATCATCCCCGAACCTCAAGGCGGCGCACACTTGGACCATGACGCTGCCGCGGATCTGTTGGATAAGCAGCTGCGGCCTTGCCTGGAATCGATGCTCGGCATGTCTCCATCAGAGCTTCGCCAGCAGCGCTACCAAAAATTCCGCCATCTCGGAACCATAACCAGAATCACCTAATCCTTTGGGCGATCCGTCGGCTCTGCCGGGGATGCAGCAAAAGTCAGACAATTCCCGGATTGTATTTTTTCATGTTCTGATGGCGGCTAAGCAAATAGTGTCGCAAAATATCGAATAACGAATGTCGAACCGCAGACAACACTTCGGCATTCTGTATTCGTTATTCGATATTCTGCGGTTCAAGAAGCTGCTCAGATCTTATTGCGTGCGAATTGACCCCGATCAAGCCCCTTTGAGGGATTAGCAACCGCAATGCCTCCGGCTCTGCCGGAGGCTACTTGCGGCAAATATCGGATTCCAGACCTGGGTTTTGGTTGCTGATGGCAAAGACAGCGGTGGACGCAAAATTAGTAACAGATGTTGTTTGGCCTACATGCGGAATCGAGTGTCTGTAATCTGCGCTTCCGGTCTCAGGGGCGCAGGCCCTGCAGTTGAAGGCGATAGATGTAGCGCACAATACGGGAGCGCTCGCCCTCATTGATATCTGTAAAGCGCAAAGCGGTGCGGTAAAGGGATCGCTGCTCGGAAGCATAGTCCGAATAGACAACGATGCACCTGGTGCGTATAGGCTCCTTGTTGTCCGGAATATGCAGCCTCACCGACACCAGTGTTCCTTCCGGGATCCGCTTGGCATACCGAAAAGAAAGCCCTCCGGCGCTGAGGTCGCTGCTGACCGTATGGTTGACAAGCGGCGGCGCCGACAAATTTGTCGGATCATCGGGATCATTGTAGATAATTTCAATGGGGAGCAGGCACTTGATGCGGCAGTTTTGCCTTCTCTGTATCTGCCGCGCAAAATCCTGCGGCGCAATGGTCATTTCCGGAATGGGGCTTGTTTTAGCCGTTTCCACGAGGCCGCTGAATATGTGCGGGATTCCGTCCCTGATGAAATAAAACTCCAGAACATCGCCGGGACGGGCAATTAGCCTAATCCCGCGGTCCGTGGGCCATGCGATCGCGAGAACATCATTGCCTGTGCCGACCACTCGGCTGTAATACGTGACGGGAGTGGGATCGTCGGGAATTCTAACCTGCAGGATCTCGTTCAAAGTAACAGGGATTTGCATGTCGCCATTTGCGCTCGATTGACTGTTACTCATACAACCACCCGTTGGGCTCCGCAATCACCCGTTCCCAAAAGCAGTCGGCCCGAAGGAACACTGCTTCTTACAGGTTCGTATCGACAGGTGGCATAGGATGGAATAGGCTTACGTAACCTTGATTGCGTGGACACAAGCTTTCGCCTGTTCACAGGCGCGGACGGCACTGATGCTCCGCTGACCGGCGTGCGACCGCGGATCCCGCAGGCGTGGCTGCAGGCCTCGAGCGGCATCGAAGATCCCAGCGCTGGGGACATGACCGGATCTACCGCCGCAATGGAAAAATTTTGAGGAAGGCGGGCTAGATGCGTCCGAAATTTCTCTCGATTTCGTACGTGGTAAAGCGCAGAAGTATGGGCCGGCCGTGCGGACAGTTTGTAGGCATCCGGGTTCGAGACAGTTCATCCAGCAGCCACTGCATTTTTTCCATGGCAAGCGGCGTATGAATTTTGATGGCGGCGCGGCAGGCAACCCCGACGGCGATCCTGTCCCTGATTCTGTCGACGTCCAGCGTCCTGTCTTCCGATTCCATACCCTCGAGTATTTCGGACAGCAGCTTCCGGATATCGGAGTCTCCTGCTATCGCCGGCACCGAACGGATGAGCACAGATTTGCCCCCAAACGGTTCTATCTGGAAACCATTTCTGTTTAGTTCCGGCATGACCTGCCCGATCAATGCCGCCTGCTGCGGCGAAAGCTCCAGCGAAAGCGGAACGAGCAATCCCTGGGTCTCTACCGATTTGCCCTCCATGGCCCGAGCCATTTTTTCATAGAGAATGCGTTCATGGGCCACGTGCTGGTCTATTATCAACAATCCCTGGCTATCGCATGCAATGATATAGCTGTCGTGGATCTGCCCGAGGATGCGGACGCCGGCCGGCTCAAAAGCGCTTCTTCCCTCATGCGGCGAATTCAGAAGCATGTCGGGCAATATGCGCATTGAGACATGATCTTCCGTCCTTGCCGGGAATTCTGCCGGCATTTCGCTGAAGGGATAATTGAGTGCCCGCTGCAGCGGATCGGGCGAGGCGGCAGGCGGGGTCAGGTCGAAAATGCCGTCGTGATGGAAAGATCCTGTTCCGGCCGCCGCCTCAGGCTCTCGATCCCCAGCGAATGATGCATCCCGCGCAGCCAGGTGTGAATACTCGGGAATGGCGCTGCCTTTAATCAGCGCCTGTTCAATGGCGTGCAGTACGAGCCTGTGCACGGCGCTCTGATCGCGAAAACGTATTTCAGTCTTTGCCGGGTGCGCGTTGACGTCCACCTCATCGTACGGCAATTCGACGAACAGGATCACCACCGGATAGGCCGAAGAAGGCATGGAGTGGCGATACGCCTGCCTGATAGCGCTCGCAAGCACTTTATCGCGAACCATGCGCCGGTTAACGTAAAAAAACTGTGAATACGAGTTTGTGCGTTGCTCTTGCGGCCGCGATGCAAAACCGTGCACGCGGACAGATCCCGACTGATCCGATAGCTGCACAAGGTTTTTCAGAAAGCCGTCTCCGAAAATCTGGTACACACGCTCCTCTAATCCCTCCACGGCGGACGCATCGATGAGCGGCCTCCCCTCGCTTTCCAGAGTGAAACGGATCTCCGGATGAGCCAAAGCGTAATGTGTTACAAGACGCGCGATATGCCCAAGTTCCGTATCATTGGATCGGAGAAATTTTCTTCGCGCCGGGACGTTGAAGAACAAATCCCGCACCGATATCTCAGTTCCCTTGTCCCAGGATGCGGGCTTGACCGTCCGCAGGATGCCTCCCTGAATTTCAAGCTCGGTGCCCGCGAGGGAATCTGAATCCGAAGCCCGTGTTTTCAGCGTCAATCTGGATATGGATGCAATCGATGGCAGCGCTTCTCCCCTGAAACCAAGGGTTGCGATAGCACCGAGATCGTCGGCCGATTGAAGCTTGCTTGTGGCGTGATGCTCAAAGGCCAGGATGGCATCATCCTGATTCATCCCTTCCCCGTCATCCCGCACGATAATGGACCTCTTACCCCCCGATAGAACTCCAACATAGACTGCATGGCACTGCGCATCGATTGAATTTTCGAGGAGTTCCTTAGCTACGGAAGCCGGCCTTTCCACAATTTCCCCGGCGGCGATCTTATTGGCAAGAATTTCCGGCAATACTCGTATTCTGCTCATGCCGTATTCTCCGGTCCGTGGGATCTGAGATATCCGGCGATTTCCGGAAGCGCTATTTCCCACTGGCGGGAATCCGCCAGGCACTTCATGGATGCAACGCCGCGGGCAAGCTCATCTTCGCCCAGGATCAGAACATACCGGGCGCCTATCCGGTTGGCCAGCCGGAACTGGTTTTTCAGCCTTCCTGCAGCAAAATCCAGATAACACGAAAATCCCTGGTGTCGCAGATCCCTGGCTATTTCCGTCGCCCTATCCATTGCCGCTTCGCCCAAATATGCCAGAAACAGATCCGGCTTCCGCTGCTGCTCGGCAAATTGATCTTCCGGCAGAATCATTACAAGCCGGTCCAGGCCCAGCGCAAATCCGATAGCCTGAACGGGCGGTCCTCCGAGTGCCTCCGAAAGACCATCGTAGCGTCCTCCGCCCGCAATTGCGTTCTGCGAACCAAGTTCCCCGCTGACGATTTCAAAAGCCGTCCGCACGTAATAGTCCAGCCCGCGCACGAGCCTTGGAACGATTGTGTATCCGACTCCGGCCTCGTCAAGATAGCTTTTTACATTCTCGAAGTGCTCCAAGCATTCGGCGCAGAGGTGGTCAGCAATAACGGGCAGCCCGTCGATGTACGGCTGGCAACTATCGACTTTGCAGTCGAAAACTCGCAGGCTGTTGGTCGAAGCACGGCGTCCGCAATCCTCGCAAAGGTCTGCCACGCACTTGGCCAGCTCGGCTTGTAGTCGCTCTATGTAGCGCGGACGGCACTTGCGGCAGCCCACGGAGTTCAAAAGCAGCCGTGCTTCCACGCCAAGAGACATTATGAACCAGAGGGCCATCTCGATCATTTCGGCGTCGACCGCCGGGTGGTCCGACCCGAGAGCCTCCGCGCCAACCTGGTAAAACTGCCTCCAGCGCCCCTTTTGTTTCTTCTCATGACGGAACATCGGTCCCATGTAGTACAGCTTGGTGAGTCCGCCGCCACGATACATGGAATTCTGCAGATAAGCCCGTACCACGGAAGCGGTGGCCTCCGGACGGAGAGTCACAGACCGTTTGCTTCGGTCCATGAAGGTATACATTTCCTTGCCGACGATGTCCGTATCATCGCCAATCCCTCGGGCAAAAAGCTCTGTCGGCTCAATAATGGATGTGCGGATTTCCTCGAAACCATAGCAGCGAAAAATCCGGTGCGCTCGTTCTTCCACAAATTGCCAGCGTCCAATCTCCTCCGGAAGCAAATCTCTCATTCCCGGAAGGCTGTTCGATATCAAATCTTCCATAGGATGGTCCTTGAACAAATGAAGTAGATTGCTATGGTAGCAGACAAACGATTCCAGATTCCAGATCCTACATTCAAGCGCAATCGGCAACCTGCGCATTCAGGAATCAGGAATCGGGAATCCGGAATCAGGCGTGCTGCTGTTTGTCCTGGAAGACACTCCGTTTGGAAACTTCCTGAACCAGCATTTCGAGAAAGCCGACGAATTTCCGGATGTGCGTACGCATTTCAATGAAATTCGCGGCAATGGATAATGCATCTGAAAAGGTTTCAAATTCCGCCCAGTCGCGATACATGAGGGACCGCAGGGAGCTTTCCTTAAACTCAACAAGCCTCTTGATTATGCTGTTGGAATCCAGTTCTGCTTTGTTTCCGAGGATATCGTTCAACCACTGGCGCAGATCCCAGAGGTCCTGGCGCAGTTTTTCAGCCGAAGACAAACTCTCGGCTCTCGAGGGGAAAAGGATTGTAGCGTCGAATCCTCTGTCGATGGCCTGAACCAAAGCAAGAATGCCGCTCTGGCAACAATGACGCAGCAGCCCGTGTCCGTTTTCAATATGCATGTAAATGGGAACGGGATCCGTTTCCCTGGCGATGAAAATAAGCTCGCGGTCCAGGACTCGCTGCGCTTCCGTTTTAAGAGAATACGCAATCAGTTCCAAGGCGTTTTGCAGCGGATCGTCCGTAATCCTGTTTCTGAGGAACCGGGCCCTGATGAAATCGGAGAGCGTGCCCATTTCTTCATGAAGCAGCGAAAAAATCACCAGATGCTTCTGCAGCGGATGGTCGCCCGCCAGGTCTGCAGAAACAAGCTTCAGGTATTTAAGGCAACGGAAGAGATACAGCAGGGTTGTTGCCACATTGCGCCGAACCGTATCTTCGGAGATTCCCTGCAAAACGCTCGTCAGCGATTTGTTTTCAATATGGTCGTACTGAAGCCTTAAATGCCGGCCGAGCAGCATATCCACATACCGGCACCCTTTCAGCTCATTTTCCAACAGCCTGCCAAGGCTTATAAATAGTTGATAGTCCATTCCGGACTGCTCTCGGAACGCGTCGATCGACACACGCAAATCGTTCAGCGACACCAATAGCTGTGAAATGCTGTCTCCCGGCGTCAGCTGTTCAACCATTTTGCTTATGTGAAAATCCGGCAGGCGGTCTTTGCGCATCTGGATTTCAACAAACTCCTCAAATTCCAGCTTCCCTCCCCCGCGCGGCTTAATAACATCGCAGGCGTGCATCTCGCAGATCTGCAGGGCTTGACGGACGATTCCAATTTCGGCCGCAAAGCTCCTCCTGGCAAGTTCAACTCTCTCTGTTGGGCTTAAAGGAAGGTGTTCCGTCCTGAAAAATGATTGCATCCCTTTCAGCCAGGTTTCCATCGCAAACAGACTTTCAATGGCTCCCTCTTCGCTGAGCTGCTTGATCCATGCAGTCAGATTCTCGCTTTCGGCCATGATTTCGGAGCGCAACACATCCGCGAAGGAATCATGGGTGCCGTGGGTTCTGGTTTCTGAAGGCATACGTTTCCATACCTACCGCTTTGAACTGGCTGCTGCTTCCGTCAATTTTTTAAATTCCTCGGTATCCTTGCGCATGGACAGCCAGGCTTCGAACAGGGACGGCGTTTCCAGCCATATCCTGAACCATTGCGCGATTTCCTTTTTCTGCAGCCGCTTTTCTGAACGCACCTTTCGATTGCGGCTGATCAGTTCGGCTCTTCGCCTGCCAAGAACCGCAATTTGACGGCAATACTCTACTCCCTTCTTATCGCTCACTTGCTGATAATTCCGGCATAAATTATCAAGGCGAAATATCGTCGCCTCGGCCTCCGCAAAACTGGAAAATGCCGGAAGGTCTTCTAAAACTGAGCGATACGGGGGATCCAGCTGAAGCTTCGGCAGTGCCATAACGTGAACCGTTTATGTCAGCGCCCGTGGCCCTCAGGCAGCGCGGCATTCAAGCCGATCTCGAAAAAAATCAAGCGTGAGCCGTCGTCCTGGCGATACACATTGGGAATGTACACCATTGCCGTGGAAAGGTATGTCGCCAGGTTTCCGGAATCATACACGGGAATATATAGGAATCCTCCCCCCTTGCCGCGCGGAGGGACGGATAAACTCATAAGGAATTTTTTGTCGAAATCCTCGAGTGCCTTTTCGTTCAAAGGCCTGCCCGAAGGCTTTCCGAGCAGCGACCTGCTTTTGCCAAAAAGCCGGCTAACCGCTTCAGACGGGACCAGGGTGCGGATGCGGTCTTCGCCGCGGATCAACTCGATCGACATCCCGTCCACTTCAACCTCGTAGTCGTTATCATTGAAAACGGCGATCGCTAACGGCATAATGCCGCGTGTCACAATGTCGTTCTTGTCGAAAACCTGCGCTGCCAGCGCATTATTAAAGAGAGGTTGTACGGCGATAGTCACCCCTTCGCTGGTGAGGCTTGCGGAGTAACTTTCCCGCGCATTTACACTCCAGGTTCGGGACTTGTATCCCGCAAAAAGGCCAACCGCCGAGCACACCAGGATGGTTGCGGGCAAAAGGATCAGAAAATACGCGGTTTTGTTTTTCATAGGCGATGCCGTCAATTTTCGCTACGAAGGCTGGGAAAAAGTATACCATCGCCCGGGAGCGTCACAAATTGGTATCCCGTTTTACATATTGGCTTGTGCGAATCGCGGCCTTTATCCTGCGCCTACTGCCTCGCCCTCTCGGCGTCACGATGCTTCGGGCCCTTGCCGTCATGGCTTATTATCTGGATTTCCGGCACAGGCGGATCGCACGCACGAATCTGACAATCGCCTTTCCCGAGCTTCCCCGCAAATCCAGAAATCGCATTGCTCTAAAAAGCTTTCAGAATACGGCGATGAACCTGCTCGAGATAAGCCGCCTTTCCGCTTTGACACGCCAAAATATTGCTTCGCTGGTCACGTATGATCCGGAAAATGGGATCAATAACTACCGGGAGGCTTGCGCAAAGGGGAAAGGGATTCTCTATCTCACCGGGCATTTCAGCGCCTGGGAACTTCTGCCCGCAGCCCATGCGCTCCATGGACACCCCCTGAGCTTTGTCACGCGACCCCTGGATAACGCGCCCCTGGACCGCTACATGCATAATCTTCGGGAATCGAATGGAAACCGTGTGATATCCAAAAAAAACTCAGTGCGGCAGATTCTTCAAGAGCTGAAATCGGGCGGAGCGGCCGGGATTTTGATCGATCAGAACACAAGCCTTCACGAGGGCATGTTTGTCGATTTCTTCGGCCTGCCGGCGGCCACGACGACGGGACTGGCGGTTCTGGCTTTGCATACAGAGGCGCCGGTGCTTGCGGGATACCTGACTCCGATGCGCGACGGCCGCTATATCATTAGATTTTTGCCGCCTATCGAGGCGATGCGCACCGGCAACATGCAGCAGGACATTGCCTCAAATACCCGCAAATTCAACGAAATTCTCGAACGGATCATTCGCGAACAACCGGAATCCTGGTTGTGGGGCCACAAGCGCTGGAAATTTCAGCCGCTGGAAAATCCGCAGGACCTCTATGCATTGCCACCGAAGAAGTTGATGGATTTCCTGAAAAAAAGGCGCTTGCTGAATTGCTGACCATCGGAATCGCTTGTCGCAAAGTAACACAACCCAGCTCCGGTGGATCTTGCGCATTCTGGTGAACACGCATGCGTGTTGTGTCGATGAGTTCCAATATCGGAAAGGATGGCATAGGCGTGAACCATCATAGGTTACGGCATCCGATAGCACCGGGAATGCTTCCGCGATGAAGCATGCTTCCGTAAACCTCCAATTGTTTGAATATCTGCGCTCTCGGATTGCTGCTCTGGAATTAAGGCTCGATCTCCCGGATTTCAGCTTCTCAGTTGTTCTCCTGACTCTGCACTCAATCCTTTGGCCTTACCGCGGGATCGTCCATGACGCGAGGCTGTACGCGCTTCAAGCCCTCAATCATCTTGAGACGGGAAGGTACGCGCAGGATCTCTTTTTTGCGTTTGGCTCCCAGGATGCCTTTTCGCTCTTTTCTTTCGTTGTGGGCCCGATGGTTGGTTTATTGGGCGCCGTAAATACGTTCTGGGTGGCATATCTGGCTTCGTCCATGCTCCTGGTTTATGGAGAAGTTCGGTTGATACGCCGCATCATCCCGGACCGCATGATCGCAAATCTTGGCCTTATAGCGCTTGTTGCGATACCTCTTCCCTACGGAGGATGGGAAGTTTTTCACGTCCAGGAAAGCTTTTTCACCGCCAGGCTAATCGCCGAAGGTTTTGCGCTTTTGGGAATAACATCGGCGCTGGAAGGCAGGAAACTCAGTGCAATAGCCTGTGCAGCGGCGAGCATCGCGCTTCACGCCATAATGGGAATCGGCTCGTTGCTCGTGGTTCTGATGCTGCTTTTTGGGAGGAAAATCTGCTCCAGGAAATCAGTCAGTGCAGTTGTCCTGATTCTGGTCGGCCTATCCGCTCTTCTGCTGATCTTTGACCGGCGCGCAATCATTTCAACCATGGAGATGACCTGGTTTAATGCCGTCAAATTGAGAAATTTCCAGTGCTTCCCGTCTCAATGGCGCTTCATGGATTGGTATCTTATCGTTGGATGCATCGGCATCGGCTTCGCAGCCTGCCGCTACCTGGGTTCCAGGGCGAAACATCTGGTTCAGGCGGTCCTGATTGTTTCCTTTGCAGGCCTGGTTTCGACGGTTTTGGGCGAATATGGCAGAGTCCCACTGCTCATACAGGGACAGGGATACCGCGCCTTCTGGATGGCAGAAGTAATTGCTTTGCCACTGGGAGTTTTACTGATACAGCGACTTTTTCGCGAAGAATCCATTGGCCGCAAGTGGAGCGCGATGGTGGTTCTGTTTTTTCTTGCAGATCCTCTCTTGCTTTGCAGCGAGGCGGTTCCATTCAGCATTTCAATCCTCATAATGTTTTTCCTGCTCCTGGTCCTTACCGCTGTCATTTGCCTGCATAGGACTCGGGATTTTCATAGAATCTCGCTAAAGCACACACTGGTTGCCGGCTGCATCCTGTTGTCCATGCTGCTTTCACTTTTGAGTGTCGTTGTCCTGACAATGTCGGGTATCAGCAGGCAGTCGGATCCGATCAGTGCGTTCCATGCGGCGATGGATGACAGCGGCCGCGTATTTCTATTTATAGTCGCGGCTCTGTGCGTTTTTACCCTTGCCTTGCCTATGCAGAAGCATCCAAAGAGGTGCCTCCTTTGGACTCTTCCGCTGTGGATTATTTTAAGCGGTGTCGCATTCGTTTCTCAGAATAACATTTCATACCGAATGAGATTTGAATCCGGCTATAAAGATCTGGCATTCATAGCTGAGACGATCGGAAATCAACTCCCGCTGATTGAGCGAAATGGACGGCAACATATATATTGGCCGGAGCATGCGGCTCTGATCTGGTTTGAACTGCGTTCAAACAGCTATTTCAGTTTTATCCAGACCGCGGGCGCGTTGTTTTCCAGAGAGCTGACGCTTGAGGCGCAGCGGCGTGCCAGCCTTGCAAAGCCTTTCGAAGTTGCATGGATCAAGAAAAACACCTCATTTCAAAAATATGATGAAATGAGACTTGCAGCCGTGAACGGAACGCTGCATGACCCGCCACCTCGAAGAGAGGATGTATTCAAGTTGGCCACGGATGAAACCCTTGATTGGTTGGTCCTGGAAGACGGGATTGACGGCCTCTATAGCGCCGGCAACATGTCGGTTTATATCTACAACTGCTCCGAGATACGAAGTGGAATTGAGAGAAAACAGCGCGCTGTCGCCGACAGATATGACTGAAAATCATGAATGCTCAATATCATCTGTGATTGTTTCCCGATCAGGATCGGCATGAGCCATGCAGGCGGCAATGGCCGCAGTGTAGAACAGGGCGTTGTTTTTGGTTTCGGATTCTCCCTAACGACCTTTGACACCGTCTTCTTTGTCGGCGGCGCGGGCATCGGATTCGTTGAAACGGATTATGAACCGGGAGATGCGGGGCAATCGCTTTCGGCAATTCGCTCGAATCACTTCAGGAGGCGGGTGAAGTTTTCCCTATACCGTATGGGATCCAGTACCGAATGCACATTCTTCAATTCTTCGTTCAGGAGCGCGCGATATTTGTCCGGTTCGAGCTCGATGGCGCGCGCAAAATTTGCGATTGCGGCCTCGTTCCGGTTCTCTTTGACATACAGAACGCCCAGGTGGAAATAGTTCAATGCCAGTCCTTTCCCCAATGCAATGACCTTTTCATGAGCCTGGATTGCTTCCTTATCCAGTTCAAGATTTTCCGCTACGAGCGCCATGTTCGACCAGGCCGCCGCGTAATCGGGATCGATCTGCAGGGCCAGCTTCAACTCGGCTATCGCCTCGTCAAACTTCTTCTGCTCCGCAAACATCGTGCCGAGGTTGAAATGAACCTCTTTTTGCCGCGGATTTTTCTCGAGCGATTTTCTGTAAGCGACCGCAGCCTCATCGTATTTCCTCAGATCGCTGTATAAGTCGCCTAGCAGGAAAAATATGTCGGAATTCTTGTCGTCGAGCTTTGCAGCGCTTTCCAGAGCAGAGACAGCCTCTTCAGTGCGATTGGTGTTGGACAGGCTGAATCCGTATTTTGCCAGAAGAACGCCTCGGCCGCCTTCCTTGTCCAAAGCGGCTTTATACGCGGCGGCCGCCTTATCGTGCCGCTGCCCGAGTGCGTAGACGTCCCCAAGCTTTTCCAGCAGCTCGGCGTTGCCAGGCTTTAATTCGCTGGCTATCTCCATTTCTGCGGCGGCTTCATCGATCTTCTGCTGCTGCATATAGCCGGATGCGAGATAATAGTGCGCTTCATAGTTCCTCGGATCGATGCGCAAAGCCTCTTGAAAATGGCGAATCGCGTTTTCAACGTCATTGTTTCTCTGAAGCAGCATCCCCAGATCCATATGGGAGGAAATGTCGTCCGGTTCCACTGCTATAATCTTATAGAGGGTTTTTATCGCGGCCTCATCCTGTTCGCCGTTGAACTGAAGATATGCCAGCGCGCGCAACAATTTCACATCCTCGGGCTTGCCGAGTAGTGCCTTCTGAAGCGCGGCAATCGCCGCGGCATTATTCCCGGATCCCTCATAGGCGGTCGCCAGCATAACATGAATGTTCTGGTCGAATTTGGGCTCCAGCTTCAGGACCGCCTCAAATTCGGCGACCGCTTCCTTCATCTTCTTTTGGTTGGCATAGATCAATCCGAGATTGTAGTGAGCCTCCAGAAAATCGGATTTTATCTCGAGTGCTTTGCGGAATAGCTCCGCCTGCTCCTCGCTGTTTTCCTGGGGCGTCCCGATCATCGCCTCTGCTTTTTTGAACCAGGTCATTGCTTCCCGGTACACCCTGGCGTCCTCAATTGTGCTTACCTCCTTTTTGGCTTTTGAGGAGCCGGTTTGGGCCACGAGCATCATGCCGCAAAGGCACAAAACCGCCAAAGCCGGCACCATGGTGCGGCGGATGCTCTGGAAGCGCATGCGACCCTCCTCACAGAATGTTTTCGGATTTCGCCGATGCCACAGTGATATCTTCAAAGAAGGACAGTTTGTGGAATTCCCTGAACCGTGCCTCTATTTCCGGGAAGGTGAGATCTCCGAGTTTTCGCGGGCCAAAATCCATTACGTTAAATGAAGCCATAACGGAACCGAAAACGACCGCCTTGCGGAGAGCGGCGTCGTCAGCAGAATCCGTTGCCGCGAGATACCCCATCAGGCCGCCGGCAAAGGAATCGCCCGCGCCCGTGGGATCCGCTACCTCTTCCAGAGGATATGCAGCGGCGCTGAAAACCGAGTTTGCATTGAACAGGAGCGCCCCATGTTCCCCTCTTTTGATGACCAGCGCTTTCGGTCCCATACCGCGGATGATGCGCGCAGCCCGAACGAGATTGCTTTCTCCGGAGAGCTGGCGCGCTTCGCCATCGTTGATGATCAGCAGATCTATTTTTGCGAGAGTCTGCAATAACGACTCCCTCGCCGTACTGATCCAGTAATTCATGGTATCGCAGGCGACGAGCTTTGGCCGCTTCATCTGTTCCAGCACAGAACGCTGCAGCGAGGGATCGATATTGCCGAGAAAGAGGTATTCAAGCGTCCGATGCGTATCCAGCAGCTTGGGGGAAAAATCGGCAAATACGTTGAGTTGCGTATCGAGTGTCGTGCACGCATTAAGATCGGAGCCGTATTCGCCTTTCCATCGGAAGGTACTGCCCTGCCGGCACTCGAGTCCCGACGCGTCAATTCCCTTCCGTTGCAGAAAGGCAATGTGTTCCTGCGGAAAATCCTTTCCCACGACGGCGACCATGCTGACATCCGTAAAATAGCTTGCGGCAACGCTGAAATACATCGCTGAACCGCCCAAAACGTCCGTTTTCGCGCCCGCCGGAGTTTTGACCGAATCAAGCGCCACCGATCCCACAACCAGTATCCCCATGTTCTTCGTATCCCGTTGCAATGGTTTGTCAAATCCCTCAATCAAGGTACTTGCTCACGATACAGCCGAGCTTTTTCTTCACTTCATCCGGAATTGCGGCCCTGTCGGTTATCAACGCGTATTTGAGAGCCTCGCCGCACCGGCAGCTTCTCGTGTAATTCAGGTCCCGGACCGTCTGTGCAATGATCGCCTGCGCCGCCTGCACATTTTTCTGCAGGTTGCCGATGATCATGTCCGCGCTGACCGTCTCGTGCGTTTCATGCCAGCAATCGTAGTCCGTAACGAGCGCGATTGTGACATAGCAGATCTCGGCCTCCCTCGCCAGTTTGGCCTCCTGCAGATTGGTCATGCCGATGATGTCCATTCCCCAGCCGCGATAGAGTCTGGATTCTGCCTTGGTTGAGAAGGCGGGACCTTCCATGCATAAATACGATCCACCCTTTTTTGTCTTAATGCCCGCACGGCCGGAAGCCTTGTGGACCTGTTCCAGCAGATCAGGACACACGGGATCTCCAAAGGATATGTGGGCTACCATGCCGCTGCCGAAAAAGCTCGACGCGCGGCCAAGTGTCCGGTCGAAAAACTGGTCCGGCAGCACGATGTCCAGCGGCTCGATTTCCTCCTTTAAGGACCCCACTGCGCTGACAGATAGAATGCGTTCAACGCCCAGAAGCTTGAATGCGCAAATATTGGCCCGAAAATTGAGCTCCGATGGCATAAGCCTGTGCCCCCTGCCGTGTCTTGCCAGGAATGCAACCCGCGCTCCAGAGAGAGTGCCTATTATGAGATTGTCCGAAGGCTTACCGAAAGGCGTCTCAATCGCGACTTCCTTTCGTTCCGTCAAGCCCGGCATGTCGTAGAGGCCGCTGCCGCCAATAATTCCGATTTTAATTTTTTCCATAATCTCCCGCTATGATTGATAAGAACCAAGCATGCCATGAAGCATGCGGGTATAACCACTTCAAAATGAATACGGCAAAAGGCTCACGCACGGGCGGATCTCACGCACTTTTCAATGATCTCCGCTGCCTGCAGGATTTGCTCACGGCTTACATCGTTGTGCGTCACCATCCTCAACCGCCCTGCATCGATAGCAGAGACCAACACCCCATTTTCTCTTAGTCGGGAAACCAGGCTTCCGCTGTCAAGACCCGTTTGAGCCGTGCCCACCATCAGGATATTTGTCTGCACCTTTTCAGGTTCTACTTCCATCTCTTTGATTTTTTGCAGTAAATCGGCCAACAGCCGGGCATTTCGGTGATCCTCCTCCAGTCTGGCCGGCATTTTCTCGAGCGCAATCAGACCCGCCGCCGCAAGAATTCCCACTTGCCTCATCCCTCCACCCAGCATTTTTCGAACGCTCCGCGCCTTTTCGATGAAAGCTCGCGTGCCGGCAAGCATCGAGCCCACCGGAGCGCAGAGGCCTTTGGAGAGGCAAAACATAATGGAATCGCAACCATGAACGAGGCTTGCAGCAGTCATGTTCAGCGCTGTTGCGGCATTGAAAATCCTTGCGCCATCCAGATGAACCGGCAATCCGGCGTCGTGAGCGTTGTGGCAGATGTCGTCGATTTGTGCCTTGGTATACACGCTCCCGCCCGCCATGTTGTGCGTGTTCTCGAGGGCGATCAGTCCCGTCTGCGCCCTGTAATATATTTTGGGGCGGATGGATTTTCGAATGGCCTCCCATTGCAGAATGCCGTTTTCGGAAGGGATCGGCCGCGCGAGGGTCCCGCTGATTACGGCCATGGCAGCCATCTCAAACTCATAGATGTGCGCGTGCCCTTCCGTAATAACTTCCTGGCCGGATTCGGTATGCACGCGGATTGCTATTTGGTTTCCCATGGTTCCGGAAGGCACAAAAAGCGCTTTCTCTTTTCCAATTATCTCCGCAGCCCGAGCCTGCAGCCGGTTCACCGTAGGATCGTCCAAGTAGACGTCATCTCCGACTTCTGCGGCTGCCATGGCGGCTCTCATGTCTGCGGTCGGCTTGGTTACCGTATCGCTCCTGAG
>JAEAME010000974.1_pt1 | contig 23212 bp, 20 predicted proteins | sample 8958731 | NCBI WGS metagenome assembly JAEAME01 (sample SAMN16933194, study PRJNA681113) | bioreactor sludge metagenome | isolation source: anerobic bioreactor sludge (Control) | place: India:Bengaluru | collected 2018-10-24 | reverse complement strand
ATTCTGAAAAGTTCATTCTTCCTTTCTGCTTGTTAAATGCCATAAGCCGCAGACCGGGCATTGATAATAGCGTATTGGCCTTGTAACACGTGTTTCAGCGATATGACGGATCATCTCCTGAGCCTCTTCAGCTGAGTTATATGCCTTTTTTTTGCACAGAGGCTCAACAGGACCTATTCTCATGTTTTTTGACAGTTTGTATGCCATTCCTTGCTTCGGTTGAATTTGTCCGTCAAATTGCTATTTATTTTTATAAGCGGAAATGCTCTTACGTACATCGGTCATTGTAAAACCATATTCTTTTCTTAACCATCCGAGTTTTTCACCTGATTTGTTTTCAGGTATCTTCAGATCAAAGCATATTGCAGAAACAGGTACTTCATATCTGTTAGCAATATCCTGGAGAGTGTTATATCCAAAAACTTCGTATTCATCATATTCACTATTATGATGCTCCTCCTCAGATCTTAAGTCTTTATCTTCCTGCATAGCTGATTTTGGATCATCCCTGTCTGTAATAACCTGTTTTTCAGTAGTAAGTACTTCTTTATTTCTTCCCTGCTGCAATTTATTCTCTGATCCGTGAATAACATACCTGTTTCTGTATTGCGGTTCGAATGGAACTATTTGCGGTTTAAGTATGAAAGGAGAGAATAATGCTATAATACCAATCAGGCATAAAATTCCTGCAATGCCATACCTTAGGTAACGGGAGTGAAACATGCAGCTATAAATAGTGACTATAAGTTTCCAGTGAAGTATAATATGCAGTACAAGCAGAAACAGAAAAATAATACTTAAAGCAAGATGTACAGATCCCCATTGGTGTCTTGTTAAGCCAAAAAACTCAAGTTCTACCTGATTACCATAGATAACATTTCTTACTTCTCCTGAGACTACAACATATTTCATAAGAAATCCTATACCTGCCATCGTTACCAACAGTAAAAACATCACTATATCGATGCTTAAGTTGAGCTTTGATTTAGTGCTTCCTGTTAGTTTCATGTTGTCAATTTTTTATAAAAAAATCCTTCATTCTCAAAATGATATGGATGCCGCGCTTTCTCCTTATAACCAGTTCCCGAAAACATCAAAAAGTTACATGGAATTCTTTATTTATCATTCAAAACTATACTAATAGTAAGTTTCTTAACAATAAAATATATTGATTTAAATGGCATTGGGTCTCTTTTAAATAATTCGATCTCTCTCAGTTCTGTTTTAAATATGTCTTTTTTCCGATTGTTTTTAAAAGAGTTGATTTCAACTTCCAGGTGCTTGTAATAATCATTCCACCAGACACTTTCATCCAGGAATATCTGACTAATCAAATTGCAGTTATGTCTGCGTATAAATTCACTTTTAATTTCATGATCCTTGTACTCATCGTGAATTATGAAATATCCATCTTCCTTTAAAAACTCGATACCTGCTACGAAACCCTTTTCGAATCCTATAACATTAAGAAGTCCTTCAGCAAGAATGATATCATAGTAACATGGTTGCACTTTCAGATCAAAAAATGATATATTCATTACAGTTATCCGGTTTTCTATCGCTTTATTGATGACCTTTACCTGCAACCATTTCAATGCATCATCATCTTTATCAATGGCAGTTATAAATCCATTCAGGTGTTGAGCAAGCCAGATCGTGGGGACACCGGTTCCGCAACCAATATCAAGGATCTGCTTATTGCCTGTTTCCCGAACATGGGATACAGCTTTCTTAAGATATTTAAGGAGCTCTTTTCTGCATTTATCCTTTATCTGATAATATTCAGGCCTCATAGTTGAAAATTATTTGCCTTATTTTTTGAAAGATATTCCATAAAGCTTTTTTAATCATGTTAATCTATCTCTTCTCTTTCCTGATGGCATAAGATATTAAAAAGGCCTTGAGGATATCATCCTTGATTAATTTTTCATGATTTAAAGTATAATAAATATCATGTGCATATCAGTACGATAAAATTAAATTAAAACATTCACATGATCAAATCAGGCGATTTTATGATCATATTAACTGGTTGACAAAATTGTATATTTATTAAAATGCAGAAATACAGGTATTTAATAAAAGAAAGTTTAAATATTTTTTTGGTATCTTTACAAACAGATCCAGCAAATCGATCCTGAGCATATTTTCTGATAATTCTATAGTTAATCGATATTTGCACTTCATCAGGTTTAAAAGCTGGCTTAAGTATTCACAAACAACCAGATTAATATATGGGCAGATCTCAGGAAACATTCGGAAAGAAGGAAGTCAGAAGCAAGAACGAAAAGAAAAGAAAAGAGAAAGAGCAGACGCGTGCACGGAAAAAAACAGAAGGCAAGAAAAGGACCTTTGACGATATGATCGCTTATGTCGATCAGTTTGGGATGATAACCTCAACTCCTCCCGACCCTGAGAAGAATGTTGCCATAGATGCTGACAGCATAGAACTTGGTCCCGCAAGGGGCAGATCAGAATCTCCTGCTGACCTGCTGCGGAAAGGGGTTGTGACATTCTTTAATGATTCAAAAGGATACGGATTCATACGCGATCTTGAAACAAATGAAAGCATATTTGTTCATGCCAACAATCTGCTTGAACCCGTAAAAGAAAACAATATCGTTGCTTTTGAGACTGCTAAAGGGATAAAGGGTATCACAGCAACAAATGTCAGGCTTTTTAAGGAATGATGTGCAGGATTTACTCTTGCTATTTGATTCTCCTGGCAGAATTTCTGGCTAAGTAACGGGTTCTCGCTTCTTCAGCATCTGCATGCTGAGGTATGTAGATCTTTGTTCGGTGGTCTATTACAACTTCCCTTAATTTCGAAAGATCAGGTGACTTGAATACTATATGTTTACTTTCTGACATAACTTTTCAATTTAAAACAAAAAGTCCCGTTTTTCCGGGACGAAAAAATTAATACTTGTAATGCATATCATTTAAACTAACTTAACATTAACTGCATTTAAGCCTTTTTTACCCGTTTCCAGGTCGAAGCTTACTTTGTCATTTTCCTTTATAATATCTTTTAATCCTGTTGAATGTACAAAATAGTCTTTCTGTGAATCATCATCTTTAATAAAGCCGAAGCCTTTTAAAGTATTGAAAAATTTTACTGTTCCCGTGCTCATATTCTTATTTTTAATTTCGCTGCAAGTTAAGCTTTAATATCCGAATATTTAATTTATTTTCAATAATTTACAAAAAAATCGTAATCTTCTCAGTAAGTTAATCTTGACTGCTAAGATCCTGTATCAATCTGCTCATTTATATACTTATCCTCAAATTTTATGGCTTGGTAAAGTCATAAAACTTTCAAATCATTATATTTTGACTAATTTCGCACCCTGATTAACAAAGTGATTTCCAAGTAGCGTTGTCACGCATTAAATCCGGTCTGCATTTGAGTTCACTTCAGTCGGGATGAAAAATCAATCGCTCCCGAAACCACACTATTAAATATTACATGATCGAATTTGAAGAAATGAAATTTACTCCCGGGCTTCTTAAGGCAATTAAGGACCTTGGATTTGAACAGCCTATGCCGGTTCAGCAGAAGGTTATCCCCCTGATGCTTAATGAAGGGAAAGATATTATTGCACTTGCCCAGACGGGTACTGGCAAGACAGCTGCCTTTGGCTTACCTCTTGTATTGATGACTCAGGCCACAAGAAAAGTAACACAGTCACTTATACTATGTCCAACCCGTGAACTGTGCATCCAGATAACCCGAGACCTTTCATCTTATGCAAAGTACTCAGGAGATATTAAAATACTTGCAGTTTATGGCGGATCAAGTATTGAAAACCAGATAAGGGAACTTAAAAGAGGTGTCCATGTTATTGTGGCAACCCCGGGTAGGCTTATTGACCTTATTGAAAGAAGAGTTGTTCACCTTGAAAATGTCAGCACCGTTGTTTTGGATGAAGCTGATGAGATGCTTAATATGGGGTTTATTGACAGTATAAATGATATACTCGACGAGGTGCCGGAGGGAAGAAGAACCCTCCTGTTCTCTGCAACAATGTCACCCGAGATATCTTCAATCGCAAGAAAATATATGAACAATCCGGTTGAAATCACAATCGGAACGAAAAACGCTTCAGCAGATAATGTGAAACATACTTACTACCTTATCCAGGCAAAGGATAAGTATAAGGTGCTCAAAAGAATAGCAGATTTTGAACCCGGCATATATGCAATTATTTTCTGCCGTACAAGAAAAGAAACCCAGGAAGTTGCTTCAAAGCTGATAAGCGACGGCTATAATGCTGATGCCCTGCATGGAGATCTTTCTCAGGCCCAGCGAGATGCTGTAATGTTGAAATTCAGGCAGAAAAACCTGCAGATGCTTGTCGCAACTGATGTTGCAGCACGTGGACTGGATGTCAATGATCTTACGCATGTAATAAATTTCAGTCTGCCCGATGATACAGAGGTATATACCCACCGGTCGGGCCGTACAGGGAGGGCTGGCAAGACAGGCACTGCAATTTCGCTTGTTCATCTGAAAGAGAAGAATAACCTGCACAAAATTGAAAAAATGCTGAAGAGGCAATTTAAATCCCTTCAGGTGCCAACAGGAAGTGAGATCTGCGGAAAACAGCTTTTCAACTGGGTCGATAAACTTGAAAAAGTTACAACAGGTCACGATGAAATCGAGAAATTTCTTCCTGAGATAAAAATGAAACTCGAAAACCTTAACAGGGAAGAACTCCTCAGAAAAGTTGTTTCCCTTGAATTTGACAGGTTCCTGAATGACTATCGGACTGGTGATGATCACATTGAAACATTTACAGATCATGAGATAAGATATGACAGGTCTGAAAGAAAAACATCCGGAAGGGCAAGACAAAAATACAATGGTGATTTCAAAAGACTGTTTATTAATCTTGGTAAATCCGACGGTTTTTATCCCGAACAACTGATAGAACTTGTAAATAGAAATACAAAAGGTAAAAAGATACCTCTGGGTAAGATAGATCTTTTGAAAAGCTTTTCATTTTTTGAGGTTGAAACTGGCTTTGCAGATGAACTTATAACAGCAATGAATAATGCCCTGTTTAAGAACAAGAAAGTAGCAGTGGAGATAGCTCAGGCAAGAACAGCAGAGCCGTCTCACCGAAAACGCTCTGATCAGAAACAGACAGGTTTGGGAGAGCGGGCCAGGAGAAAAAAAAGAAAGGAAGGCTTTCAGAGATTTGCCTATTAGGGGTGATCTGTAATACTTTGTTAAGTCAGTGAGAATAATTCCAAAAAACAACAGAAAATGAATCCAGTAAAAATAGGCAATCTTTCAATAGCTGTACCTGTTATACAGGGGGGTATGGGTGTTGGTATATCCCTTTCCGGTCTGGCATCTGCAGTTGCGAACGAAGGAGGTGTGGGTGTAATTTCAAGTGCGGGACTAGGGCTTCTTTACAGGAATTTCTCAAAAGACTATCTTGCTGCAAGTATCTACGGATTGAAGGAGGAGATACGTAAGGCAAGGGAGAAAACACTTGGCGTAATCGGAGTTAATATCATGGTTGCGATGACTAATTTCGCTGATATGATAAAGACCTCCATCTCCGAAAAGGCGGATATTATTTTTGCAGGTGCCGGCCTTCCGCTCGATCTGCCGTCATTTCTCAGAAAGGATAGTATCACTAAGCTCATCCCGATTATCTCTTCAGCAAGGGCAGCCAGGATAATCTGTGAAAAATGGAAATCAAATTACAACTATCTTCCCGATGCTTTTGTTGTGGAAGGTCCTATGGCAGGAGGACATCTCGGTTTCAGGACCGAACAGATCGACGATGATGATTACAGTCTTGAAAAGCTTGTCCCGGAAATAGTAAATGAACTCAGGGTGTTTGAAGAGAAAAATCACAGAAGAATTCCGCTTTTTGCTGCCGGAGGTATTTATACAGGAGGGGATATTAAAAAAATAATGCAGCTTGGCGCTGCAGGCGTCCAGATGGGAACAAGATTCGTCACTACAAGCGAATGCGATGCTTCAGAGGATTTTAAACAAGCCTACATCAACGCTGAAAAAAACGATATTGAAATCATTAAAAGTCCTGTAGGTATGCCAGGCAGGGCTATATTCTCTAATTTCATACAGAAGGTAAAAGAAGGTAAAAAGCAACCCCTGAAATGTCCTTTTAAATGCATAAAGACATGTGATATCTCAAGCAGCCCGTATTGTATAATAACTGCACTGATTAACGCACTCAAGGGTAATTTTGAAAATGGTTTTGCATTTGCAGGCAGTAATGCATTCAGGGCGACTAAAATTATATCGGTCAGGGAAACCTTTAAGTCCTTGCTGAGAGAATATAAAGAGAGTCAATAGAAGATAATAATACATGTCTATATTCAATATTTAAGACATGATCAATGCACACTATTCCCTGGCCTGGCAAAATAATTATTAATTGATCCGATTCTTCTGTTATTAATTGCCATTTTAGACTTATTTCCCGGGACAATCAAAAAAAAAAATTCTTATATTTCCCCGGTCATGTAAAATCAGGAAATATGAGCAGATCAGATGAACAACTACTAGTCGGAAGACGTCAGGCATTAAAGATGCTTGGCCTTGGTTCTGTTGGAATGCTGGCAGGTGGATTCTCCGATATCCTTGCCGTTGAACCGGCTGATATGAAATATTCTCCGAAGCCGGTTAATCAAAGCGGTAACAGCAGTGTTGCTTTTACAACTGGAACTGACAGACAGCAGATGCTGTTTGAAGTTGTCAGACCGTTTGAATCAGAGATTAAAAAAGGCCTGAACGGTAAACAGCTTATAATAAAGGTAAATATGGTTCAGACAAGTAAGCCGCTTTGTGCAACTCATGTAGATTCAATACGGGCTTTGCTTGAATATTTGAAACCTATTTACAATAAGCAGATCATAATTGCAGAATCAAGTTCTGTTGTAGAAACTGCAGATGGTTTCAGGAACTACGGATACCTTGATCTGGCAAAAAACTATAATGTAAAATTCGTTGACCTCAATACTGACAGCGGCTCGCCGTTCTATATAGTTGACAGTGACCTGCACCAGGAAGTGATACCTGTGGCAAAAACCTACTTAAATCAGGACAATTATATCATATCCCTCTCGAGGCTTAAGACGCACAACCGTGTTGTAATGACAGCCGGAGTGAAGAACATGGTAATGGGAGCGCCACTTGTACTGTCAAATGACAGAACTAGCGGAAGGCACTATAAGAGCAGGATGCACTCAGGCGGAGAGCGTTTTCTGCATTTTAACATGTTCCTCGTAGGTCAACGCGTTCGTCCGGATTTCACTATAATAGACGGTGTAGAAGGTATGGAAGGAAACGGTCCTGCTGACGGGACCCCTGTTAATCACAGGATAGCCCTTGCCGGAGAAGATGTTCTGGCTGTCGATAGCATGTGCACCAGACTGATGGGAATCCCACTCGAGAATGTAGGCTATCTTAATTATATGGCCGCTGCCGGACTGGGTAATGTTGACCGCGCGAAAATTGATATCATCGGAAGGGAAGATCCTGATAAGCACATAATTAAGTATAAACTCCACGACAGCATCGAGACTCAGCTTAAGTGGAAAGATCCGATGAAGCTCCTGTAAACAGGCCTCATGGCCGCCAGGAAACCGTTATTCACAGCTGATCCTTATCAGGGCTTCTTTAAGTCCCTCAGATTCAGCTTTTAAAATAATTGTTCCTTTTTCCCGGCCTTCTGAACGAAGAATAACAAGAGCCATTCCTCCGAAAGCTTTACGCTGTAATGACTGGAATTCAGTCATGTCCGACGGATCCCCATTATCAGTTGCCGCTATTACTCCAGGTCCCTCGACACTGAATCTTATCAGATTATCTGAATCAGGCACCCGGCGGCCCTTTTTGTCAGTAATATTTATTGTAATGAAGACAAGGTCTTTTCCATCAGCTTTTATATTGTAACGATCAGTTTCAGCCTTAAGCAATGCGGGCCTGTCAGTTGTATTGACCCTGCCTTCTGCCCATTTTTTACCATCCTTATATGCAATTGCTCTCAATTCACCCGGCTCATATTTCACATCATCCCATCGGAGGCGGTATTCAAACTGCCCTTTCTTCTTTCGTCCAAGCGATTTATAATTAAGGAATAATTCAGCTTCATCACCTGATGTAAAGACATGAACAGGAGTGACCTGCCCGATGCGGTCTGGCCAGTTCCAGTGCGGAAGTATATGGACAGCAGGTAATTCAGGTCTCCATCGTGACTGATAAATGTAAAAACGGTCCTTCCTGAAACCTGCCAGGTCAATGATTCCGCAATAGGAGCTTCTTGCTGAATAATAGGGGGTAGGCTCTCCAATGTAATCCCAGCCGCTCCATACAAATTCTCCGGCAACGAACGGATGCCTGTCCTGGGCTGCAAACACCTTATCCGGAGAGGCTCCGAACTGCGATGTGTATAATTCATATGCGCTGACATACATCCTTTTTTGGTCTCCGCCAGTCTTTTCTTCTGCAGGAGCACTGATCTCTTTGGTAACCGGGAAAATATATGTTCCGCGCGTGCTTAATGCCGAAGCCGTTTCACTGCTAAGTATAACCTTTTCAGGATAACTGTCATGAAAATTCTTATAAAGCGGTGATGTTCGTATCCCTTTAAGATGCGAATATGCCTCGGCATCACGTATCCCTTCGCCCTGGTAATTCAGGCTGATGACATCAAGCACTTCAGGCATCTCCATTCCGGGTTTGGCATAATTTAATGATGCCGTCGTAAGCCTGGAAGGATCTTCTTCCCTTACAATTTCACTCAGCCTTTTAGCAATGGCTGCACCATCCTCACCGGTATATTGTTCACCTACCTCATTGCCATAGCTCCAGAGGATAACCGAAGGATGGTTCCGGTCACGCCTTACAAAGGCACGGGTATCCTGTTCGTACCAGTCAGGGAATACAAGGTGAAAATCATGCGGGGTCTTTCTTCTTTCCCACACATCGAAGATCTCATCAATCACAAGGAAACCCATCCTGTCAGTAAGATCGAGCAATTCGGGAGCCGGAGGATTATGTGATGTCCTTATGGCATTGCACCCCATCTCCTTCAGCATTTCGAGCTGCCTTTCTGCAGCACGGAGATTGAAAGCTGCACCAAGCGCCCCCAGGTCATGATGCTGATTCACACCCTTTATAGGAATGTGTTCCCCGTTTACAATTAAGCCTTTGTCAGGATCAAAAACTATACTCCTTATACCAAACAATGTTGAATAAGTATCTGCAGGTTTACCATCACAAAATAATGTTGTTACTGCCTCGTAGAGTTCAGGATGCTCAGCAGGTAAGGGCCTCCATAATTGAGGATTCTTTAAAATGACTGAAGCACTTATTGTAGAGCTGCATCCTGCTTCTATGCTTGTAGTGATTGGAGAAAAGGAAGCATCAGGGTCGTTAGTCCGTTTAAAGTCCCTGTCCAGGGAAAATATCTCAGTTCTTATCTCGATAGCAGCATCATTTCTCGAATCATTGTCTGTTGTGATTTCAATATTGATTGTGGCTGCTTCCTTTGAAATGTCTGAGCTTGTTATAAATGTTCCCCATTGCGCAACATGAACAGGACCAGTCTTCACAAGCCATACATTACGGTAAATACCTGCTCCCGGATACCAGCGGGCTGAGTTGGCAGGATTATCAATCCTTATCGCAAGCTGGTTGTCGCCGCCGGGAATTATGTATGGTGTGAGATCCAGCCTCCAGGAATTGTAACCGTAGGGCCAGCCTCCGGCAAGATGTCCGTTTATCCATACAATTGCATAAGACATGGCACCGTCAACTTCAAGGGAAACAGACCTTCCCTTATCGCTGGCAGGAATATCGAGTTTCTTACGATACCAGGCTACCCCGTTTATCGGCAGCCTTCCCATTCCTCCTCCTACAATTGCATCCGGCCCTTCAAGAAAAGGGCCCTTTATTGCCCAGTCATGCGGAAGATCCGTCATTTCCCAGCCACTGTCATCAAAACTGTTACTTACAAATGGGAAATCACTGCCCGGATCACCTTGAGGGCGAATGTGCCTCTGCGACGGATCCTTGATGAATCTGTTGCCTGTGGGTAAGATCCAGGGTTTTAAAACATCCTGTAAACTTTCATTTCTTATTGCTTCTGTCGGCCTGGAATCAGCAACCCTGTCGTCCCTCCTGTCGGAGATACTTGGCCTTGAATCGTAGATCAGCTTGTCGGCCAGTGAATCTGCCGGATATTTATAGAACAGCCAGTCATCATTGATGCATATCCTTTCCCTTAAACTGGAATCTGAGACCGATGTTGCATTAGGCTGGCCAGATGTTGAACATGAGATTACCAGCAGGCATAATAAAATGAAACCAGCAAATTTCTTCATAAGACACCTTGGCTTGAAAGATAAATAGCTGGTCCAAGTTATTAAAATTAATGCAGAAAAGTTACGTCTCCTACTATATCAAAGTACTTTCCATCGGCATAGCGGCCGGTTACTTTCCAGACGTATACCCCCTGCACGGCAAGCTTCCCGTCACCAAAATAGCCATCCCATCCCTTGTATACATCATAGCTTTCATATATGAGTACGCCCCATCTGTTGAATATCTGGAGCTTATATTCAAGCACATTTTCAAAGAAAGGCCTGAACACATAATCCATTTCAGGATACACACCTTCGTGCCACTGACCACCGGTAGGCCCTGTGCCGTTCCATTTGAAAACATTCGGGAATCTAATATTGCCTGTCTTCCATTCAACAATTATAGGAGTCTGGAACACTGTCGAATCAACGCACCCTTTATCAGTTGTTACAATAAGCGATACTGTGTAACTACCCGGATTTTCGTATTTATGGTACGGATTCTCTTCTGTTGAAGTAATTCCATCACCAAATCTCCAGAGATATGCCGAATCATGAAAACTGTAGTTGTAGAAAACCACAATCTGTTCATTATTAACTACATTGGTTGGGTATGCATCGAACATTGCAACAGGATTCTGGTAAACCCTTATCGTTCCGTTATGGATATCCTGCCCGGCAATGTTGAATACAGTCAGTGTAACAATATAATTACCCGGAAGATAATAGGTATGCACGGGATTCTCCTCATTCGAATACTGTTTGTCACCGAAATCCCAAATAAAAGATTCTCCGTATAAACTGGAACTTTTAAAATGGACTGTCAATGGCGCACATCCTACAGTATCAGGGCTGAAATCAGCAACGGGAGGAGGTGGCATTATTACGCTTATATGGATAGTATCTTTTGCCATGCAGCCCCACCTGTCAGGGACCGTTTCATATTGAACAATATAATCGCCAAGCCCGACACTATTCGGATTAAAAACATTGCCTGTTATGCCCGGGCCGCTCCATATACCTCCGGGAGGCGTAGCTTCAAGAGTTATCTGAGGACCATTGAGGAACACTTCTCCAACAGGCTGTATTGTTACAACAGGTACAGGCATTACTGTAATCTGTATACTGTCCCTGTCACTGCAGGCGGGATTTACTATTTCATATTTTATCCAGTGTGTGCCGACACCGGCGAGGACAGGATTAAAAGTATTACCTGAAATACCTGGTCCGGTCCAGACACCTCCCTGGTCCACTGCTGCCAGAGTAATGACCGGGTTATCAGCACATAAAGTATCAACAGGAGTTATTGTTGCATCGGGTGTTGCTACAGTGATAATCGATTCATCAGTGTCAGTACAACCGTTTGCGTCAATTATTGTATATGATATGACATGATTTCCGGCTCCTGCTGCAGCAGGATCAAAGATATTCCCGGTCACCCCGGGCCCGGACCATATCCCTCCGGGTTCCTCCGAGAGAAGAGGAAAGGGCGGATCTGAATTACAATATATGCCTTCGGTAATTATTGTTGCATCAGGTACCGGATGAACAACGATTATTATTTCATCATCGTCGTGACATCCGTATGAACTTGTTATGTCATATCTTACAGCATGATTACCCGGGCCTGCTATTTTCGGGTCGAAAAAGCTTCCGGCAACTCCGTTGCCCGACCACATCCCGCCCGGTGTGGCAGCAGACAGGCTTACTGCGGGTGCGTTTGCGCACATCGGAGCAACAGGCGTTATAGTCGCATCGGGATACGGCACTATCAATATCCTTGCAGTTGTTACGACAGGATCGTGGTCGCCATTCTGCTTGTCTGAAGGTTTCCCTGGTATGTTGGGATCATCATAGGGGTTGCAGTAATTCCAGTTGCGGAGGGTGACTTCAAAATACTGTCCAACTGCCTTATCGCCTGCTACATATATAACGTCAGACCATACTCCGGAACCTGTAACTGGTCCGGGAAGTTCAATAACATTTTCATGAAAGGGGAAAACCCTGTTTTTCCCGCCTATAGTTACAGGAACTCCTCCCATTGTATTATCTGTGCCATAGATCCACTGGATCCATCTTGTATTGACATTCGGATTATCCTGTTCCTGCGGCGGGACGCAGTTGAATAATGTAGCATCCTGGAAACGCACGTAGGCACTGTTGCCGAAACAAACCGGGTAGGTCTTGGGATTAATGTACATGTATCCGCCGTTGTGATCATCAACATCCCATACAGTAACTATCTGTTCCTGGGAAGAAGAAGTGCAAAGAACACCGTTTACCATCAGTGTCGCCTTGGGATGATAATTACAGATATTACCGGCAGATGTATAAACATTTGTTGCCGTTGCCCTGAAAATACCTGCACCGATCTTTGTGGCCGGAATTGTAACAACTGTACCGTTGTCCCAGTCAATCCTTATGCTTACAGGTGTTCCGGCATCATTAACACCTGTATATGTAATCTCCCATGTAGCTGTCACAGGAGCACATAACTTATCTGGAGTGATATTATTTGCCTTGGAAAGGATTGAACAATTCTGTGCTGAAAGGTTAATTGAAATAAGGACAGAAGTTATATACAGAAGCCATTTTTTCATCGGTCAGGAATCTTTTTGTTCTTCGATATCTTTAACTATAGGGCAAATATTAAGAACAATAAAACATCTTTGACTTTCATTTATCAGAAGAGAATAAGTTCAAATTTATTATACTTTCTAAATAAATTAATAGTTTTCAGTCTTTTTTATTTGCAGATCATATTTCAGATTCACTTCTTCAGTAATTTAAACAAGATTATGCTTGTATACGAAAAAGACAGGAATTTGTTTAAATTTGGATCTCAGTTAGTACAATTAACCTATTTATAAAATAACTATTACACAATGAAAAAAAGAATATCAGCAGCTGTTATATTATTTCTGATGATGTGCTTAACTGTTACGGCACAGACAGCAACAAAGATCGTGATTGGCCAGCAACCGCTTTATAATGTTCACAGGGCTAAGGAAGCTATGACTATTGACGGCAAGATGGATGAGTCCGGATGGAAAAATGCAGAGATCCGCTCCTTTGACAATTTTTTCAGACTAAGGGGCAACCTTGAAAAACAGAACACGAAATTCAGGATCCTTTGGGATGATGAAAAAATCTATGTCTTTTATGAATGCGAGGATAGCTCCCTTATGGCTCGTGAAACAAGACACGACGGCGCCACTCACGTCGATGACTGTGCAGAATTCTTCTGTGTCCCTGTTGCTGACAGCGCTTATATTCACTTCGGATTCGAAGTGAACATATCCAAAACCGCTTTTGATTTTGTTGTGCTATGGAAGTATCTCAATGGCCGGACACTATTTATAAACGGGTATAACCCTGAATATGAGGTGGGAGTGACTTATGAAGGTACAGTAAATAATGAATCGGACAAGGACAAGGGCTGGAAGATGGAAATGGCGATCCCATTTTCATGTTTCAACCAGTTCAACGCGCGTGTAAAGCCGGGTACGAAATGGGCTTTCCAGGCCGTACGTCAGGACAGGAATATGGAATCTGACCGCTTCAGGTCTACTTCAATACTTTTCCCCCTCTATGACCTGAAACAGGATGTCCATCAGCCTTGTCATTTCGGCCTGCTCGAATTTCTGGCTGATTGATCGTTTTATTATTACCGGTACTCTGATCACTGTTCCGATAGAGTCAATACTGAGCTTGCGAAAGATTGACGAATTATGGATCTAATTCTTTTTAAAGGAGTTAAAGAATTATATGCATAAAAATTTTCAAGGCAATTAAAACGATTGAATGAGATATGCAAGTTCTTCAAAAGGACAGAATACTGTTATTGTAAGCACCCTGTTCCTTATCTTTTCATCATATTGCCGTGAGATATCAAGGAATCCGAACCCGTAGTTTATAAGGAACTGAATATTGTTATCAAGCTCCACACCGGCTCCCAGGTTAATACCATAGTCCATCCTTCTGAATTGCCCTAATTCCTTTCCGAATTCGATCTTCTCCTTATCATCCCCCCTTTTTGATTTGGCAGATAGCCCTATACCGGCATAAATGCCAGCCTGTCCGAATAATTTCCAGGATATGAAATCCTGTTTGAACAGTAAAGTTGCCGGAATTTCAAGATAGGTTACCGGTATCTTCTGGTCGAGATCAGCAATATGCCTTTTTGTTCCTTTTTTAACGAACATAAACCCTGAGTTCAGATAAATAACATCCGAAAGAGGAATCTCCCCTGACAGCCCTATGCATAAGCCGGGGAAGAAGTGGGTTTGCTGCTTTACCATTGAATACTTATACGTACCCTTTGCCAGGGATAATCCTCCTTTAAGGCCAATGCTCTGGCTTTGAGAAGGTAAAGATACTATCAGGGAAAGTAATGAGAGAAATGCTAAATATTTTTTCATGATCAGATGTTAGATTCAGAGGTTAATCAGCTTTATTCATCCGTTTTGGGCTGAACGTAAAGAACATCTTCTTCCAGCCTTACAGCTTTTTCTTTGCGGTTGGCAATTACAACTCCAATTATGATCAGCAGTGCAAGGATGATCAGTATCCTGAAAGGAGGACTTTTTATCAGCTCGATTATAAAAGAATTCCTTTTCATCTGAATATTGTTGAAATAACGGAGCCTTATAAATGTAAAATTATTAAAGATAAGCTAATAGTACAAATTTTTTTGTAACAGAATGAGCCTCTAAGAGCCTTTGAAGAAACTAAAATTAACTCCGCCGTAATTACGGTGCTCAAAAAATGATTTATGGGTGCTGAAATGCTCATTCTTCGGATGTTCCAGAATGAAAAAACCATCCGCGGCAATAATGTCTGACGAAATTACAAGATCTGGTATCTCCCTGAGCCATGAAAGATCATACGGCGGATCAGCAAAAACAATATTGTATTTCACCGAACATATTCTGAGATATGATTTTACATCAATATGCACAGGTTTGATGTTTTCAAATCCCATTTCCTTTATAGTCTTTCTTATACCAGAAATGTGCCTTGAATCCTGTTCAATAAGATGAACTGCGGCTGCTCCGCGCGAAGCAAATTCAAAACTTATGCTCCCGGTGCCGGAAAAAAGATCAAGAACAATAACATTCTCATAATCAATTCTGTTATTCAGGATGTTAAATAAACCTACCCTGGCAAAATCGGTTGTCGGCCTGGCTCTTAATCCTGGCAGCGGCTTAATTATCCTGCCTCTGTATTTGCCTCCTGTTATACGCAATTTGTAATACTGAAAAGATTTATAAACCTGTGCAGTTCAATATCGTTGAACACATAACTGAACGAAAAATTCCCTGTCGGACCAGTAAATTTTAAATTCCTGACATACATGGCAAAACCGGAATAAAGATCATCGAATTTTTCAGTAAGACCACTGAAATGCAGAGTCATTTCCTGTCCCTGACCAAAAGTTTTCATTATGTTAAGCACATAGTAAAGTATATCCGAAATGTTCCTGTATTTATATGTATTTGAGAATTTCAGGTTATTCCGTTCAAGGACGAGGACATTAAAATAATCTTTTTCAATATGAACATGGAAATATGCTCCATTTTCATTCTTGCTGTAATAGGTGACCTGATTAAGAAGCGGCTTTATGTGATGTGCCGGATAAACCGAAGGATAGAAATGCCCTGCAATTTCATAAAGGGACCTGACAGCTGAAAATACAAGATAGGCTGCCGGTTCAGGGATCTTGTTGCTTATTATTGTTTCATTCTCTTCCCTTATGAGATTGAGAGTGAAGTACTCCTCCTTTTTCGCGGGGTCAAAGAGCGGATCGGGAACAAGTGTGAACCTCGGTGATGGCAATACAATATTGACCTTTCTGTAATTTCTTGTAAGAAAATCATCGTGTGCAATAATATCCCTTATACTATCATCTGTGAAATACCTGTTGCTTTCGGGATCAAAAGATCTCAGAAGAATGTATTTGCTTCTTACTGTGTCAAGTATCGCAAAGGCAAACCCGTCAGTGCTTATCTGAAGTGATAACTCATAATTATGAGTCGAATTGATGTCAAGTGTCTCATCAAAGAGTTCCAGAAAAGGCATCCTGTTGCAATCTTATTATTGAATTAAGTGTATTGCTTATCTGTTCCGTGCCACTTCGTGAGTGGTTTTTTTTCAACACATCATTTATTAAGACCATGGAGGTAATGCGTATCAGCTTTTAATTGAAACGGAATGATTAAGTTTACGAACAAATTTAGAAAAAATATCCACGCAGAATATAATCCCCGGTAATTTGTAATGCGCGAAACTGTAATATTCAATAATCTTTGCAGGGACCTTGGCAATATCCCCACCGATGATCAGTCGGCCGCATTAAGGAAGATCGCCGGATATATCTGCGGGAACACCAACGATGTGATCTTTACACTCACAGGCTATGCAGGTACAGGCAAGACTAGTGTTATCAGCTCTGTAGTTAAAACGCTTGAAATCCTCAGATTAAAATCAGTTCTTCTTGCTCCAACTGGCAGGGCTGCAAAAGTACTCGGGTCCTATACCGGCCGGCCTGCATATACAATCCATAAAAAAATATACCGTCAGAAATCCTCGAAGGATGGTATGGGGAGCTTTGTGCTTGACAGGAATCTTCACAGGGATACGTATTTCATTGTCGATGAGTCATCAATGATATCAAATCAATCCAATGAGTCCTCACTTTTCGGCAGCGGAAAGCTGCTCGATGACCTTATCGAATTTGTGTATTCCGGTACGGATTGCAAGCTGATCCTTGTAGGAGATTCCGCACAGCTGCCTCCTGTGGGTTCAAATTTAAGTCCGGCTCTTGATATCTCAGCTCTGAAGGGTTACGGATTCGCACTGGAGTCTGCCGAGCTGAGACAGGTCGTGCGTCAGAGCCAGGGATCGGGAGTGCTTATGAATGCTACAAGGGTGAGATTGCAGATAGCAGAAAACGATCTGGCCCATCCGGCAATTGATTGCATAAATTTCAATGATGTAATAAGAATAAACGGTGAGGAGCTAATGGATGAACTGTCAGCTTCCTACGGCACCTGCGGGCTCGAAGGGACTATAATTGTCGTTAATTCCAATAAACTGGCCAACAGGTATAACCAGGGTATCCGGAGCAGGATATTCTTCAGGGAGGAGGAGATCAGCCCCGGAGATATGGTGATGATAGTGAAGAATAACTATTCACTTATTGAAGATGAAGGAGAAGGTCCGGGCTTTATAGCAAATGGTGATATAGCGGAAGTGAAGCGGATAAGGAAATATGAAGAGCAATACGGATTCCGTTTTGCTGAAATGACGCTATGGTTCCCCGATTATAATTTTGAGCTTGAATCAAAAGTTATGATGGATGTCCTTCATCTCGATACACCTTCTCTTCCTTCAGAGAAGAACAGCGAATTGTTCCATTCCATACTTGGCGATTATGTTCATTTAAAGACCAGGAGGAAGCAATATGAAGCGGTGAGAAACGATCCCTGGTTCAATGCACTGCAGATAAAATTTTCTTATGCTGTAACCTGTCATAAAGCTCAGGGCGGACAGTGGGAGAGAGTCTTTATTGACCAGGGCATGTTTAACCGGAATGAGATTACCCTCGATTATCTGAAATGGTTCTATACGGCTCTGACCCGTTCAACGGAGAGAGTATATCTTGTTAACTTCAGCGACAGCTTCTTCCTGTAAACAGAAGCATCCTGAAATAAAAGTTATTTGTATTTTAGGCATTATAAATATTTTAAGATCCAACTATTTGTACTATGAAATCATATCGTAAAGAACTTTGGTTTGAAGTCCCTTCACGCAGAGGCTTCATTAACATTACAGGGCAGGTTCAGAAATGCCTTATGGAATCAGGTGTTAAAGAGGGACTCGTACTGGTCAATGCGATGCATATCACGAGCAGTATCTTTATAAATGACGATGAATCAGGTCTTCATCACGACTTTGAGGTATGGCTCGAAAAGCTTGCTCCTGAAAAACCCTACAGCCAGTACAGGCATAACGGTTTCGAGGATAATGCCGACGCGCATATTAAGCGGACAATCATGGGACGGGAAGTTGTATGCGCTGTCACAAACGGGCAACTCGATTTTGGTCCGTGGGAACAGATTTTCTATGGCGAATTCGATGGCAAAAGAAGAAAACGGGTCCTCGTTAAAATAATCGGAGATTAGAGTTTAGAGGAATCCTGAATTATTTCAGCTTCATATCTTTTATTATCCCCTCAATTCGTTCGTCGAGCAACTTCATCGCATCATCATACCCGGTTGCCGACTCAAGTTTAGTATTGACACTGAAGTAGAATTTGATCTTGGGTTCAGTGCCGGAAGGCCTTACAGATATCTTGCTGCCGTCTTCGAGGAAGAACTGGAGGACATCTGATTTTATAAGGTCGATCCTTGTCTTTTCACCTGTAATGCAATCAGTTGTTGTCAGTGTCTCATAATCACTGAGCCTGACCACATTGCTGTTGTTAATCTTTTTGGGCGGATGACTTCTGTAGCCTTTCATCATTTCCTTAATCTCATTTGCACCTTCCGCACCCTTGCGTACGATATTTATCAGTTTTTCCTTATAGAGGCCATACTCAAGATAAATATCGATAAGCATGTTGAATAATGACTTTCCCCTGCTCTTAGCCCACGCAGCAGCTTCTGCAACAAGCGCGCAGGAAGCAACAGCATCTTTATCCCTGACATAATCACCCGGGAGAAAACCGTAGCTCTCTTCACCCCCTCCAATGAATTTTTTCTTTCCTTCAAGTATCCTTATCAGCTCGGCAAAGAATTTAAATCCCGTGAGGACATTGAAGCACTCAACATTATACTTCTCAGCTATCCTGTCAAGAAGGTCGGTTGTGACTATAGTCTTGATAATATATTCATTGCCGAGATATTTATTTTTCTCCCTGTACTGCGAGAGAATATAGTGAACAAGCAGAGCACAGGTCTGATTTCCGTTCAGCATAATAAAATCGCCTTCCTTGTTCCTTACTGCTATTCCCAGCCTGTCGGCATCCGGGTCTGTTGCCATAACTATGTCTGATCCGTTCCTTACTGCAGTCTCGATGGCAAGCTTCAGCGCTCCTGGTTCTTCAGGATTTGGCGATTTGACAGTCGGGAAATTGCCATCAGGCTGTTCCTGTTCCGCAACGTTTGTAATATTTCTGAACCCGAACAATCTCAGGGCAGGAGGGACAAGCTTTATTCCCGTGCCATGAATTGGTGTATATACAATACCTAGATCGGAATGTTTTTTTATTAATTCAGGATTAATGCTCATTTTAAGCACTTCTTTAAGGAATGCATCATCTGTCTCTTTTCCAAGCACCCTTACTTTGGATTTGTCGCCTCTGAATTTTATGTCATTGACAGATTGTATCTTACGGACTTCCTCAATAATTGCCTCATCATGTGGCGCAACAACCTGTCCTCCATCATTCCAGTAGGCTTTGTACCCGTTGTATTCAGGAGGGTTATGTGAAGCAGTTATAACAATGCCGCTGTGGCATTTATAGTATCTTATTGCAAATGAAAGTTCCGGTGTTGGCCTTAGTGATTCAAAAAGGTAGACATCGAATCCGTTGGCAGTGAATATGTCAGCAGCTGTCTCGGCAAAGTAACGGCTGTTATTGCGGCAATCATATGCCACCGCAACCCTGATGCCTCTGTCGCCGAACTGCCTTATTATATAGTTTGAAAGGCCCTGCGTGGCCATTCCCAGGGTGTAGATGTTCATCCTGTTGGTCCCGGCGCCCATAATTCCCCGCAGCCCCCCGGTACCGAACTCCAGATCCTGATAGAAAGCATCAATAAGTTTCTTTTCATCATTATCGAGCATCTCACGGACCTCTTTGCGTGTCTCTTCGTTGAACTCGTCTCCCAGCCAGGTGCGGGCTTTCTTTTTAATACTGCTTAATGATAACATATGAGGCGTCTTTTACATTAATTTAATACAACTTTTAAGGCTTGATCTCCAGTGAGGTATATCAATGGAGTATGTTTCTTTTATTTTGCTTTTATCAAGAACAGAGTAAAATGGTCTTTTGGCAGCTGAAGGAAATTCTTTGCTCAGGATCGGAACTACCTTGCATGATATGCCGGCTTCGTTTACAATAGCTTCTGCAAAGTCATACCAGCTGCAGACACCTTCATTTGAGTAATGATAGATCCCCGGATTAAAGGCAACCTTGTTCCTTATTGCAAGCGCAATTATTTCTATAACGGCTGATGCAAGATCACCGGCATATGTCGGAGACCCGATTTGATCAAAGACAACTTTGAGCATGTCTTTTTCCCTGGCTTTCGTTATTATGGTCCTGGCAAAATTGCTGCCGAAAGATGAATAGAGCCATGCAGTCCTGATAACCATGCTCCTGTTGTGTGTAAGGGCAGCCAGTTCCCCGTCATGCTTCGACCTTCCGTAGGCAGTTGCAGGATTGGCAATGCAATTCTCATCATACGGAACATTTGAATTACCGTCAAAAACATAATCAGTCGAGATATGTATGAATTTGCATTCTGTCCCAGTTATTGAATCAGCAATGTTCCTGACAGCCCCTGCATTTATGAGCATAGCTTTATCAGGTTCACTCTCAGCTTTATCCACGAGGTTATATGCGGCACAGTTAACTATCCAGTCAGGTCTGATCTGTTGAATGAAATCAAATGTCATCTGCCTGTCTGTGATATCAAGGGTATCGATATCGGTGAAGATGAAATCATAGCCCAGGTATTTTCTGGAGACTTTATTTATCTCGCTGCCCAGCTGTCCCTTTGCTCCGGTTATAAGTATAACTGCCACTTATGTTAAGTTTATTTCAGAAATTATTATCGGCCTTGCTCAAAGGCGGATTGTTCACATCTTTCTCGCTCATTATCCTGGGAATGTCTCCCAGCTTCCAGTCAATGTCAAGTTCAGGATCGCTCAGCAATATGCCTCTTTCGGATGCCCTGTCATAAAAACTATCTACCTTATACTGTATCACAGTTCTATCGGCAAGTACTGAAAACCCATGGGCAAATCCTTTCGGGACCAATAGCTGGATCTTGTTTTCCGAATCCAGCTCAATGCCAAACCATTTCCCATACGTTTCAGAGTCTTTTCGAATATCGAGGGCAACATCAAAAATCTTTCCGGACACGACTCTTATAAGCTTGGCCTGATCATGGGGCCTGAGCTGGTAATGAAGTCCTCTTATCACACCTTTGCCCGACATTGATTCGTTATCCTGAACAGGCGAAAAAGAGATACCCGCATCCCGGAAACTCTTTATGCTGAAGCTTTCAAAGAAATAGCCTCTGCTGTCGGCATATACTGACGGCCTTATTATCGCAAGTCCTTTAAATCCTGTTTCAATTATCTCCATAGCAATTCTTATCTGAATCCCTCATAGACGTTTATTTCTTCCGAAGCTATTCTCAAAAGGTATTTGCCATACTGGCTTTTCCTTACCGGTTCTGCAAGGGCAATCAGTTGTTCTTTATTTATGAACCCGCGTTTATAAGCTATTTCTTCAATACATGATGCCTTTAAACCCTGTCTTTGTTCAAGTGTGGCTATAAAATTGGCAGCCTGTAAAAGGCTCTCGTAGGTACCTGTGTCAAGCCATGCCATCCCGCGTCCCATCACCCTTACTTCAAGGCTTCCCTCTTCAAGGTACAGCCTGTTAAGGTCAGTGATCTCCAGCTCGCCTCTTTTCGATGGCTTAAGCACTGCAGCCTTTTGAACAACAGTGTTGTCGTAGAAATATAAGCCTGTGACGGCGTAATTAGAGCGCGGTTTTTCGGGTTTTTCCTCTATTGAGATGGCTTTTCTGTCCTTGTCAAATTCAACGACCCCGTATCTTTCAGGGTCGGTTACATAATATCCAAAAACACATGCTCCCTTCTTCAGTTCGGCTGTGTTCAGAAGTGTATCTCCGAAGCCATGGCCGTAAAAGATATTATCGCCCAGTATCATGCAGACAGTGTCAGAGCCTATAAAATCAGCTCCCAGAATGAAAGCCTGGGCCAGGCCTTCAGGTCTTGGTTGTTCAATATAGCTGAAACTGAGTCCTATTGAATGTCCATCTCCAAGGAGCGCCCTGAAACCGGGAAGATCCCGCGGAGTCGATATTACAAGGATGTCACGGATACCTGCCAGCATGAGTACCGACAGCGGATAGTATATCATCGGCTTATCATACACCGGTAACATTTGCTTCGAGATGGCGCTTGTTATCGGGTAAAGCCTTGTACCCGATCCGCCCGCCAGAATGATGCCTTTCATTTATGTTGAATTTAAGTTTTATCAGTTATTTTTTTTACTGTCTTGCAGGTCTTGCAGGTCTTGCAGGTCTTGCAGGTCTTGCGGTCTTGCAGGTCTTGCAGGTCTTGCGGTCTATAACGACTTGCATGACTTGCACGACATATTTTGCTACCTTCTTCCTATCCCAAAATATTCGAACCCTATCCTCTTAAGCTCTGCCGGATCATAAATATTCCTGCCGTCAAAGATCACTTTACCTTTCATGAGATCAGCCATTGTCCTGAAGTCAGGAAGATGGAATTCTGACCATTCAGTCATCATGGCCATTGCATCTGCACCCCTTAATGCCTCATACTGATCAGATGCATAGACTATCCTTTCGCCCAGCCTGTTCATTGTCTCCGTCATTGCCGCAGGATCGTAGGCTTTAACAACAGCACCTTCTGTAAGAAGCTTCTCGATGAGGTAAATCGAGGGAGATTCCCTTATATCGTCAGTTTTCGGCTTAAAAGACAATCCCCATATTCCAAACACCCTGCCCTTTAGTTTGTTATTGAAAAAAGCAGATATCTTATTGAAGATCACATTCTTTTGATAT
>JAEAME010000971.1_pt1 | contig 23279 bp, 22 predicted proteins | sample 8958731 | NCBI WGS metagenome assembly JAEAME01 (sample SAMN16933194, study PRJNA681113) | bioreactor sludge metagenome | isolation source: anerobic bioreactor sludge (Control) | place: India:Bengaluru | collected 2018-10-24 | reverse complement strand
TATTTTAAAAGGTTGTATGGGTTTTTTCTTCGTTTTTAGTGAAAATTTCAAGTTATAAAGAGTCTGACTTTATAAGTCAAACTCTTTTTATGGTTTTAATAAATATGCAATTTTTTAGCAATCAATCTTTTCTTTTGAAACAAAGCCTGTTTCAACCAATACATTTATAGCGTCTTTAAGCTTTGCTTCATTTACTAATACTATTGGACCTGTACAGCCCATTCCGCTCTCTGCATATATAGATTTTTTCCATAGTGCCTTTACAGCATCTTCTAAATCCATGATTTCTATACCTGAGATTTGTCCTGTAACAACCTCTTTAGCAGGTGCAGAAACCTCTTCTTCAGAAGCAGCTTCTTTTTTAGCTGGCTTTAAGCCTTTTAATATATCATCAAAGCCTGCTTTTTTAATTTTAGCAAACTCTTCTTTAGCTACTTGGATTAGATTTCCTCTTACAAGTTCAGCTGCAAATTTAATTGCTCCCTCAACTACTGGTTCTCCTGAAGCTCTTGATATAATCATTATAATTTTATCGAAACCTTCACCAATACCAGGTCCATATCCATAACCTAATGATTCATATGATCCACCAGTTGTATATGAAGAGAACATCTTCATCATTATATTGCCTGTTAAAGAATCCATTACCATAACATCTGCAGAAGCCATAAGAAGATCATTTCCTCTCATTACAACTCCTCCATCAGCTCTCTTAGATTCTGTAAAATTTATATCATAACCGTTATCTTTAAGCTTTTTAAGTGCAATTTCAACCTGTCTAGCTCCATCGATATTTAATATACCAACTGTAGGATTTTTAATTCCACAAGCTTTTGCTGTGATTATTCCATAAATTGTATTCTTAACCATTGCTTCAACTCTATCAGTAGATGAAGTACCTGTAGTTGTTGCAATGAACATTTCTTTTCCTGTTCCTGGTGTAACAACTCTACCTACTGTAGAAACACCAATTGGGAAAGGATAGTGCATTGTTACAGCTGCATCAATTTCTGCATTGTTTAATAGCTCTTCCATCTTCTTATGAGATTCATCTTCAGATTTTACTTGAGCAAGCTTTAATCCCTCTGCAGCCTTTGTTCCTATTACTGTTACATCTAAATTAGATTTTAAAGCTCTAAGAGCACCATTTATAGCGTTATCTTCACTATGCTCGCTTCCAAGAGCAGTGATTCCTATATTTGGTTTTTTGCCATATGAGCCTGTAGCAAGTGTATCAGCTAATTCCATAAATACCTTGCCTATTATCTTTTTAACTTGTTCTGACATATAACACTTTTACCTTTCTATTAAATTCACAAAATCGATATTGAAAATATCAACTTTGAATTGCGGATTGTATGCAATCCACATTGCCTCCATCTATTCTGCTAGAAGATTAGAAGCGAAATTTTTAAGTGCCTCAGCTATTAAGCCTTTGATTTGACCTTCTGATACTGTACCTTCTCCTGCTTTGTTTCCATGATTAGCTTCAATTAAGAATGATACTCCATCAAATAGGTTAGTCATTCTTCCTAAGAACAAGCTACCCTTACCAATAATCATAGCTCTCTTAGTTTCACCAGCTAATATTTCTTCTCTTACAAATCCTAAATATGGAACTCCTGAAGGTATATGTCCTTGAGTTGGAGCCCATCCTGGCATACCATATTTATCTGCAAAAGTAGCAACCTCTGCTTTTTCTAATTCGCCTCTTTTAACTGCTAAAGCTGCAATCATCTTGTAGTTTGCTGCTGGAACATCTCCTGCTCCTGCAGGTTTTGTTATATCAGGATTTTGCATTTCTGCTGAGAATTTATCAACATCTGTTATCTTAAGTCCTGCTTTATCCAAAGCTTCTGTAACAAGTGAGCCTATAACAGCTTGTGGTGAAGAACCTGTTCCAACAGCATGTCTACCTATAACATCAGTAATAAATTCTGGACTAACTCCATCATTTTCACCTACTAATACAGCAAATCCACCTAAACAATCTTCAAGTATTGGAAGCTCTTTTTTGATATGGTCTTTACCATTCATACCAAGCTTAGCAGTACATCCACCTGCTGAAACAACAACATTCTTGAAAGCTCCTGCTTTTACTAATGAAGCTGCATGAATAAGAGCATGTGCTGGTCCTGCGCAGAATCCTCTTACGTCTGAACCAGTTGCATGAACAAATCCTGCTATTTCAGCGCAAGCCTTAGCAAAGTTTCCGCCACCTCTTTGATTCATATCTCCGCAAGCCTCTTCAGAGCAGTCAATAACATATTCGATTGAATTTTTATCTATTCCATTTTTATCTACTAAATGCAATAATGCAAGCACGTTAGAAGCTTTAGAAACAAGGTTTTCAAACATAACATGTGCTGATAAGTTTTCATCTATATCATGTGCTCTTTTTACACATCCAACGATTTTTCCTGCATGATGGAATGCTTCTCCATGCTCATCATTAATCATGTGCATTATTACTTCTGAATCTTCGCCTTCTTTAATTTGAGCTGCTAAATCCTTTAATAATGGATTAGCTTCATATACCTTTTTCATTTCTGCTGCAAAATTTTTATCTAGTTTTACAAGATCAAATGCATCACAAATTTGCATCAATGCAAGAAATTCATCTTGTGGCATTATTTCTCCGAATTTTCCTTCTCTTGTAGCTCCAGCAACCTTTTTATCATACCATGGAGCTTCAATTTTGCCTAACTCTTGTGGTGTCATGTTTCCTATATATACCTGATTTGGTGCATATGCAACAACATCTTCATATGATCTTAAATTAGCAGGTATTTTCTTTAAATATTCTGAATCAGGATTAACTCTTCTCTCAGTAGTCTGAGTTGTTCCATGGTGTAAAACCATGTCTGGTGTGTGTACAAGTACATAACCAGTAGCTTTTAATACGCTATTATTCATTTTTTCCTCCAAAGCTATAAAATAAAAGTCTATGCACTTATTGTGCAAGTAACATTTATGTTTACACGTAATTAGTGCATAGACTTTAAAGTTTAATTAAAATTTACAATATTGTTCTCTTATTGAAGTCATTTCAGAGATTATGTCATCTACATCGATAACCATCTCCATCATGCTAACTTGTTCATCGTAGATAGCTTCGTCTACTTCATTCTTTATTTCTGGCTCGCATACATGATAAACTCGAAGTCCTAACTGAACTCCTGTCAATGGACCTGCATAAGTAGGGTCACCGTTTGTAACAGTTTCAGCAGCTAATCCAGAAGCTTCACCTTCAGAAGCACCAAGAACAACTACCATGTTCTCTGCTCCATGTTTTTCTGTTAACTCTTTTACCCTCTTTTGATTTTCCAAATCCATTGCTCCAGCGGCAGTTCAGACAAAGCACTCCGTAGAAGAATACACTACTTCTGCACCAGCTGATTTAACACATTCTTCAATCGCTGGACCAGGAATACCGTCTCTGTCGCCTATTATGATTACTTTCTTACCGTTTAATAAGCTCATTTTTTCCTCCTATTATTATTTTATTAGCATTTATTAAATGCTTGTTAATTATTATTTGCTGTTTATTACTTTATATTACATATCTTAAATATACTTTTGAATCATTGCTTCCACTGCTTCTGGTGTAGCATCATCTTTAATTAGCTCTTCTACCTTAGCACCATCCTTATAAACAGCGATAACTGGTAATCCGAGTATTTTTTGACCTATTGCAAGTCTTCTTGCTTTTGTAGTATTTAATGAAGTGAACTTCATTTTACCTTCATATTTTTCAGCTAAAGCGTGAACATGTGGCATTAAAGCTGCGCATGGAACGCAACCATCTCCAAAATAATCTACTAATACATAACCTTCTGCTTGTAACACTTCTGCTTCAAAATTGTCCTTGTTTACTTCTAACATTTATAAACATCTCCCTTCTTGCTTAGTATTATAATTTTTATATAAATATTATATAAATCTAATAATTAGCATACTACATATGTTCTACATATTTTTCTGCTTGTGTAGCTGCAATAGCTCCATCAGCACATGCTGTTACAACTTGTCTTAAGCTTTTAACTCTTACGTCTCCTGCTGCGAATACTCCAGGAATATTTGTTTGCATGTTTTCATCAGCTACTATATAGTCATTTTCCATGTTTATAATACCTTTAAATAATTGTGTCTTTGGTAAATAACCTATGAAACCAAACAATCCAAATGTTCCATCATTTTCATCTGCAACAATTTCTGTAACCTCGCCTGTTTTTATGTTTTTAACCTTCATAGACTCAAGTACTCCGTCTCCGTTTACTTCTTCTACTACTGAATCCCACATAAATGCAAGCTTAGGATTTGCAAAAGCCTTTTCTTGAATAGACTTAGCAGCTCTAAGTTCATCTCTTCTGTGAATAATTGTAACTTTTCTTGCAAATTTAGCAATATACATAGCTTCTTCAACAGCAGTATCACCGCCACCAACTACGTAAACTTCAAAATCTTCAAAGAATGATGCATCACAAGTTGCACAGAATGATATTCCTTTACCTATAAAGTCTTTTTCATTTTTGCAGCCAATATCTCTTGGTGAAGCACCTGTAGCTATTATAACAGATTTTGCTCTGTATTCGCCTTTTTTACCTACTAATACTTTTTCTTGTCCTTCAAGCTTAACTTCTAATACATCGTCATAAATTTTTTCTGCTCCGAAGTGTTGAGCTTGTTTTGCCATTCTGTCTATTAAAGTAGGTCCAGATTCTCCTTCTAAGCATCCAGGATAGTTTTCTATCTCAGAAGTTATAACAATTTGACCGCCATCTTTGTCTCTTTCCAATAGCAGAACACTCAGTCTTGCTCTGCCAGCATATAGTGCAGCTGAAAGTCCAGCAGGACCGCCACCTATAATTATTACATCATACAATTTACTCATTTGACTTATATTCCTTTCTTACTCAGGTTTATATCAAATCATAGGGGCAGTCTTCTACTGCCATTTAAATCTATAAACCCTAAATTTACTACTTACTATTTATCAAATACAGTTTGACCTTCAACTTCTGTTGTTAAAGCCTTAAGAGCTTTATCTACAATGCCTCTTCTTATTTCCTTCTCTTCTTCTAAGCTAAGAGCAGGGTTTCCAAGTGGGTGAGGTATAGCTATAGCTGGAACTATTCTGTTTGCTCCAACTGTTAATGATATTGGTACTACTGTACAAATATGAACAACTGGAATACCAGCTCTTTCAACTTCTTTTACCATCGTTGCACCGCAACGTGTACAAGTACCTCAGGTTGAAGTAAGTATAACTGCGTCAACTCCGTCAGCAAGCAATTCTTTAGAGAATGTTTCTGCAAATTTCTTAGAACTTGCAACAGCTGTTCCGTTACCAACTGTAGCGTAGAAATATCTGTGTAATGATCCAATTTTTCCAGCTTTTTCGTATTCTCTTAAGATGTCAACTGGTATAACTCTGTCTGCGTCAGCGTTAGCATATACTGGGTCATATCCACCGTGTGCTGTTTCATGATCAGCAGCTGTTAAATCGTCAAATCCTTGGATGTCATATTTTCCATATTTAGAAGCTGAAGATGATTCTATATGGTCAGGATTTCCTTTTGGAACAATTCCACCTGATGTTACTATAGCTATTTTAGCTTTAGTTATATCTTTTATTGCTTTATTAGGCTCAACTCTATCAAAGTTAGGCATTGGGAATTCTGTAACGAACTCTTTTCCAGCTAACTTTTTAACAAGCATATCTACTGCTCTTTTTGATCCTCTTTCTTTTTCGAAGAAGTTAACTCTAATACCATTTGGCATATATCCTTCTTCTGCTGATGCACCTATTTTTTCACCTTTTGCTAATTTTAAAGCTAAAGGAGCCATTTTCTTAACTGCATCTCTCATGCCTGCAGCACTGTTTTTAGTCTCAACCATGTATACCTTAGTCTTGAACATATCAGCACCTGGGTTTTCTTTGTACATACCTGATAATACAGGGATGTTTAATTCTGCTTGAACTGCTTCAGCTATAGTTCCACAAGCAACACCGTATCTACCAGCGTTAAATGCAGGTCCAGCTATGAATAAGTCAGCATTTTGGCTTTTTACCATTGCTAAAACTTCTGCTTTTGCTTTATCTAAGTTTTCATTGAAATATGAGTCTCCACAAACAATTGTAGCAACTATTTCAGCTTCACCTTTAAACTCAGCATTGAATGCAAGTCCTGGTCCTACTGGGCCTTGTCTTAGTTCTGCTGGTATATGAGCCATTTCTTCTCCGCCTACTTGAGCAAAGAATTGATTTATATATTGAACAACTTTTATCATTTTAATCTCCTCCTTCCTTCCTATCTAGCACTTAATCTGTTAAATCCTAATTCGTTAGTAGCTCCAGTAATAACTTGGATCTCTGCTACTATTGAACCATCTTTTTGCAATGAGTGTTCATTTCCACCGGCTATGATGTTAACATAGTCTATATGTCCAATAACCTTGTCCATTGGAGGTAATGTTATAACAGCATTTGCATTTCCGCCAGTAACAACTGCATTAGCACTTACGTGAGCATCTGCTAATGATTGTGACTTACCATCTTGTCCTGCATACTCATCTGTGATTATAACAGTTTTAACGCCTTTTTCTTCAATCTTTCTACAGTTCATTATTAGGTCTGTATCAGGATTTCCGAATCCTTCTTGTGAAACTATTGCTCCATCTAAGCCAAATAATTCACAAATCTTAGCAGTGAAGTTTGAAGATCTTTCTTTATCTGCTAGGTAAACATTCTCGTTTGTTATAATAACACCAACAAAATTCAATGTTTTTCCGTGTTGAGCATACATATCTTTAATAACTGGGTTATTTAAATGATGATATGTTGTATTTTTATCACAAGCAGACACACAGTTACCACTAACGATAGCTCCATCCATCATTTCTGTAGGATACATTAATGAAGGTAATGTTTGTTTTGCATCAACACCGTATACATAAGTATCATGTAACAAACCTTGTGATTGAAGCATTTGAACATAAGCTACTCTTGGAAGCTCTGGATATAATTTAAGTCCTTCCATCATGTTTGGAGTTTCAAAAGTTTCTATTTCATCAGGAGTAGTATTTTTTGCTAAGTCTCCTAAATACATAGCAGCCTTATATCCAGCAAATCTTACTGCTTTTTCATGATCATGTTGTTTTAAACCATCAACAGGCTCACAAATCATTACTAAGTTGTTTAATTGTGAGAATGGTGTGTATTCAGCTCCGATACCACACATATCAATGATACCTTCTTGAAAACCTACTATTTTACCTGTTGTAACAACAGCAGATCCTTGAAGTACGTTTGTTCTTCCTGATCCAACTGTGTCAACCTTAGAAATCATACCAGGAAATAATCCTCCTGGACCTTGTACTTTAACTCTTGGCTCGATTACATCCTTAACAGGTGTTATACGAATGCTCTCACCAGGTCTTGCAATTTCAAAGTCAACTGATTTTATGTGTTTGTCTTCTAAAATTATGTTTCTTAATTCTTCTTTATTCACATAGATAACGCCATTTTCTAGCTTACTTGCATTTGCAAACTGCATATCTTTGATGTGAATTAATCCTAACTCTAACTTCAAAAAAGTCACCTCCGCATTTTTTCTTTTGTCGTCTCCGACATGATACGTATCAATATGATACATTATATAAGGATACAATATTTATACCCTATTTAACGCACTTTCAAGCACGGTTAAATCAATTAATTTAAAGTCTTCAATAATTCTATCTGTGTAAACAATATTATACTTAATTTTATTAAATTTATCACAGGTCATAATAGCATTTTCTATAATCACTACTGAATCATAATCTAGAACAGATTTATCATCAGAAATCATAATAGATTTAAATAATGATTCATTAGGTTTTATGCTACTAGACAAAGGATGTGTAAGCACTTTATATCCTTCATGAACTTTATCTCTTACCTTTAGCATTACTTCTTTTATACTACAGTCATATAGTTCAATTTTATATTCATTTTTATACTTATTATAAACCATATCATTGTTTGTTATTATTATAAAACTCATATTAGCTCCAATATTAAAATATAAAGTTTACCCAATTACTCAAATTATATTTTGTCCGTTTTTTTAAGATATACTCATTTAATTATGTAAAAAAAAAATAGAACAAAAAAAGCTTTATACCTTTTTTGCTCTGTTATTAACCTGAGAGATTCTCATTGATGCTTCAAAAATTGCTCCTTCGGTGCTACGCTTTCCAGAGTGTTGTCCACTTACGGTCCTTTTGCCTGAGATCATCTCCATATCAATGGTACTTGATATAACTTAATCCTTCGGCGCCAAATTATTTCCTTTGGTCTCTCCCGTAAGTTTCATCCAAAACTTATTTATTCAGTTGTGTTACTATTATATAAAATTTTATCATACTATGCAAGTGTTTTTATAATTATTTTTATAGCTTTGACATTATATTAATAAAAATTTATCAATAATTAACTTATAAAAATAAATTATCGAAAATACAACACATAATTTGCACTTATAATAGCTTAATTCATTAATATTTAGTATTTATAAAAAAGGCTTATACTACACTAAATTATAAAAATTATTTTGCCTCAAAGCTTCATATAAAACTATATTTACAGAATTTGATAGGTTAAGAGATCTTGCTTGCTCATTATCAATCATAGGAATTTTAATTCTATTTTCATGATATAGATTGTGTAAGCTTTCTGGCAAGCCTTTTGTTTCTTTTCCAAACACTATGTAGCAATCATTTAAGTATTTCACATCAGAATAGAATTTACTTGCTTTTGTTGTGGATAGAAAAATTTGCTTATTACCATTTATACTTAAAAACTCATCTAAATCCTCATAGTAGCTTATATCTACTAAATTCCAATAATCAAGTCCAGCTCTTTTAAGCTGTTTATCACTTATTGAAAAACCGAGTGGCTTGATTAAATGTAACTTTGATCCTGTAGCTGCACAGCTTCTTGCAATATTTCCTGTATTTTGTGGAATTTCTGGTTCAAATAATACTATATTTATTGACATTACAATATTTTACCTTTCTATATTATCACTTTATATTAATATTTTTAACTATTATCTTTCTATCTATCAACATAAAACAGTTTGCTATTTTGCTTCTGAATTATTTTATGTCTTTCCATCTCTAAAAGTTGTACCTTGTATTCAAGTCCTGGCGCAAATCCCACTAAATCATTATTGCTTCCTATTACTCTATGGCAAGGCACAATAAGAACTATTCTGTTCTTATTATTAGCGTTTCCTACTGCTCTTGAAGCTTTTTCGTTTCCTATAGCCTTTGCTATATAACCATAACTCCTCAACTCCCCATACGGGATTTTCATTAGTTCTTCCCATACTCGTTTATTAAAGTCTGTTCCTATTAGTTTGACTGGTATGTCTAAATCTTTTGATTTAGCATTTAAAAAATCTTCTATTGCTATTGTAAATTCAGATCTTAAATCATTTTTTCTCACATTAGTAAATTCATTGTTTAAAGAATCTATGAAAAACTTCTCTGAATCTGAGCTAGTATTAAATTCTAATCTTAAAACATTATCTTTAGTATATGCAAGATGCAGTTTGAAATTACCAACATTTATATTTTCAAAATATACATTTGACATGACAGCTCTACTCCTTTTGTTCTTTCAAATAAAATATACATAAATCATTTAAAACACACTCATCGCATTTTGGATTTCGTGCTGAGCAAACTCTCCTACCATGTGTGATGAAGAGATGATGAGAATCTATCCAATATTTCTTTGGTAGCTTTTTCATTAACTCATCAGAAACCTTGTCTGCTGTTGAAGCCTTTGCAATACCTAATCTTTGACTCACTCTAAAAACATGTGTATCTACAGGAAATGCAGGGATTTTGAAGGCTTCTGCTAAAACAACACTTGCAGTTTTTCTTCCTACTCCAGACAGCACAATAAGCTCGTCCATTGTTTTTGGAACTTGTCCTCCATATAGTTCTTTTAGCTCCCTACAAAGCTTATATATACTTTTAGCTTTGTTTTTATATAATCCAATTTTTTTAATTTTATTTTCAATTTCATTTAAGCTTAATGAATAAAAAGCTTCTAAATCAGGATATTCTTTATATAAATCCTTTGTAACTGCATTTACACTTTTATCAGTTGCTTGAGCACTTAAAATAGTTGAAACAAGCAGTTGAAATGGTGTTTCATAATCAAGTGCACATTTTGCATCTAGGTATTGCTCTTTCAATTTAAAATATATTTTTTGTGCCTTGTTCATATTTAACCTCTTAACTCTAGTACATTTCTAATAATTTATTATATTCATTTTTTATAAACTCATTTTCATACTTCAATCTATTATATATCAAATCTTTACTATTTTGTACATTTAACTTTAATAGAGCCCATGAAGCATAAATTTTGAACATATCAGAATCTCCATATAGCTCGTTCTTTATCAGGTCACTGAATTTGTGCAACTCCATATTGGCGCAAGCAATGATCGCATTTCTTTTCCAAATATTTTTTCCTCTCCAGCTCCCTGCCATATATCCATATTTTAAGTCAAATTCTTTGTTTGTAATATTAAATAACTCTCTTAAGTCAATTAGCAGACTATCATAGTTTTCTTTAGAGCTTTGGCTCAAAGCCTTGGAATTCTTGGGACAATTAATCTGACAGATATCACATCCATAAATTTGATTTCCCATAGCTTTCCTATATTCTATTGGTATATACTCCTTTGTTTGAGTTAAATAAGAAACACATCTCTTAGCATTTATAAGATTATTATCCATAATTGCATTATTAGGGCATTTATTTATGCAAATATTGCAATTTCCGCATTTAGATAATCTATTATTATTTTTACTTGTATTATTATTTAATCTATTATCAAACTCATTATTAGCTGTAATCTCTAAATCAGTTAAGATTGATCCTAAGAATACAAAAGAACCATACTCATCATCTATTAGCATTGAATTCTTTCCTACATAACCAAGTCCTGATTCATAGCATATCGCTCTATCATTTAAAGGAGTATTATCAACACATATCTTATATTTAAATTGGATATCTTTTTTTATTTCATTAACTAAGTTTTCAAGCTTTTGATGTAAAACCTTATGATAATCTAAGCCATAAGAGGACACACTAAGATTTCCCATGTTTTCTTTTTTAGGAATTTGATAAGCTTTTGCATAAGGTAGGATAACCGTTATTATGCTTTTACATTCTAACATTAAAAAAGAAGCATCTATCCTCTTGTTTATATCTGCATATTCAAACTCACTGTTATATTTATTTATAACTCTATAATTTAATATATCAAGTAAGTAATCATATTTGATTGTATTTGTAAAAGCTATTCTATCAATGCCTATCCCATGAGCTATTTCTTCTATTCTATTTTTCATTATTTACCTATTAAATATTTTCTATAAGTATTTTTTAATTTTTCCTCTTTTATTGAATTTATTTCTTGTAATATTCCCTTTAAACACATAGTTGATATTGCTAAATATACAACATTATAGCTGATATAAAAGCAATACACTACAATTATTAAGAATATAATGTTAATTATTAATATTATTCTATATAAATATTTTCTAATCACATACTTTTCTAATACAGTTTTTAGTATATTTCCACCATCTAAAGGTACTATTGGTAACAAATTTATGATAGAAAGAAAAATATTAATATATACTATGTCGTATATAACATTATAAAAATATACTACTATCAGTAGATTTACAAATGGTCCTGAAAAGAATAAAGCTAGTTTTTTATTAAAGGACAAATCAATAATATTTATTTGCAAATTAATTCCAAACAAACCTAAGCGAAACTTAATAATTTTTGCATGAATTATAAAGGCAGCAATAAAATGTCCTAGTTCATGGAGCATTAATGATATATACAAAATCAATAGATATCTAATATTCAATTTCAATTATCTACTATTCTAATAGATTAGTTAATATAGAATAGTATCATTCGCTAATTTTAAAAAGCTTTGAAGGGTCTATTGAAGTTCCATCTTCCCATATTTCAATATGCAGAAGCTTATTATCAAAATTTAACTTTCCAATTATTTCTCCTAGCTTAAGCTCATCTCCCTTAGAAACAAAAACTTCCTCTAGCATAGCATAAATAACAGTTTTGCTGCCGCTTTCAACTACAATATAGGCTGATAATTTATTATTCTTACCTACTGCTAAAACCTCTCCACTAGATATTGATTTTACAGCTTCTATATTAGCTACTATATCTATGCCATTATTTGCATCATTGCCATATTTATTTAGGATTATACCACTTACAGGAGCAGCATAATCACTAGCTCCAAAATTTAAGCCAAGCTTCTCTGAATAATTTAAGATTATAGAATTTATGCCCTTAGCAGTTTGCTTGATATCAAAAGTTGTGCCAAGCTTTTCTTTAACTGTACTCAAAAACTTGTCTGTTTTGTTATTTCCAAATTGCTTAGCAGCAATTACTACTATAACTAATAATATACTAAATACAAGCTGTAGTAATAAAGCTCTGTTGATGTTTTCTTTTCTTTTAATTGCTATTTTTTTCTTAAATATTTTATTCAAAATAGACACACCCCTTTTTATATTGTATTAATAAATTAATAGTATTATTACAACAAAAGAGTGAAATAAATTCACTCTATGGAGAAATAAATTTCTCTCTCTGGAAGAATCGTTCTGATTCTTCGTAAAAGGGGTGTTTCAATTAGTTTTAGCGTATTTTAAGAGCTAAATTCTCTATAGTTTTACACAATTCATCATTTCCATGATTTAAAAAATAATCGCTTTTTAAGCCATCATATCTATCATCATATTTTACATAAGATATGATTGGTTTTGGAAATATTTTATTAAAATCTTTAATATTTAAAGCTTCATTCTTCTTAGCTCCACTTGAGTTATATTTATTAACTATGATAAATTTATTCTTAACAGCATTTTGAGACGTCATAACAAAATCATCATTTATCTGAGACAAGGAAGAAAACTCATTGTTATTTAGTATTATCACTGAATTTATTGTTTTTAAATCAATATAATAAGCTTTACTTAGCTTAGAAACTTCAAGTATTAGATAGTCATAATATCTTTCAAGCTCTGCAATCAATTTATTAAAACAGCTTATTTCTATTTCATTCAACTTTTCCTTTAGTCTTGGTGTTGGCAATAAATCAACCTTATCAACAATATTTACAATAGCTTGATCAATACTACATACACCATCTAAAGCATCCTTCAAATCATAAATAATTTGCTCATCTAACTCAAGATATTCTGCTATACTCTTGTTTCTTTCTGAAAATTCAACTACTACAACCTTTTTATTAACTTTAGATAGCTCTAATGCTAGCTTAACGCTGTACAAGCTTTTACCAACACGATCCTTCTTAGATGTAACAATAATTTTATTGCTCATAATATTTCCCTCCCAAAAATTTCGCTTTTTATAGTATTAATGATTTGTATCTCCTGTTTCAACAACTGGCCTTTGTAATAATCCATTTATAACAAAATACTCAGCTATAACATCTCTTATCATAGGTGAAGCATAGGTTCCAGTTCCACCTTGGAACAATACACACACTACTGCAATTTGAGGATCATCATACGGAGCAAAGGCTACATACCAACCAAAATCATCATATTTTTCTCCAGTTTCAGGATTTATTCCTTGCTTCTGAGCAGTACCTGTTTTGGCACCAACTGCAATTCCAAATGTTTTAAACACAGCAGCATCCTGAGCAACAAGCTTCATTCCTTGTTTTACATATTCTAAATTTTCATAATTATTAAGCTCAATTCTTTCTGATTTTCTCTCAAATCTAATTGGCTCAGCTTCGCCATATTTTACAATTTTATCAACAACAGTGACATTATTTTTATATCCACCATTTACTATCGATGCTACATAATTTGCCATCTGTATAGGAGTATATGAATTGTCACCTTGGCCAATTGATATGTTTAAACTATCTCCTGTTTTCCATATAGAATCATTAATATAGTCATATTTTATAAGATCAACAAGTGGAACTCTTGAGTTATATGTTTTATCAGGATTAAAATTCAAATCCTTTAATCTTTTATAAACCTCTCCTCTTGTCAATTGAGGACTTTCATTTATCCAATCTGGAATACTACTTATAGCTTTATTTAACTCTTCTGCACTCATTTCATAATCATCTTTTACAAAACCATGTAAATTTTCTTCTAAAAATAATCTTAACGAGAGCTTTGTGTTTGCTATTTTACTCTCTGTATTTGGAACATGACCTGATTCTTCTCTTGGTATGTCTATTTCTATGCCAGTTTTATCATTTAATCCAAATTTAGTTGCCATATTAGTAACATCCTCAAAGCTAAGTTGCACTCCATGTTTTTGACCTGTTGCAGGATTTTCTCCAAGCATTGATACATAAAAATAAAAATTACATGAATTCTGCAATGCTTGAAACAAAGTTTGTTCTCTATGGGCACCTTTGTACATATTATATATCCAACATCCAAATTGTCTTTGTCCAACTTCCATTTTTCCTGCACAATATACCTTAGCATTAGGATCAATTCCCTTCTCAAGTGCAGCAAGTGCTGTTATCATTTTAAATGTTGAACCTGGCTGTACTGATGTTTGCAAAGCTATGTTTAATAAAGGTCTTGGTGCTAAAAGGTCTCTTGAATCAGTAGATAAGCTGTTCCAATCCTCTGCAGATATACCTGTAGCGAATAAATTAAGGTCATAGGATGGGAAATTTGCAAGTGCTAATGTTTCACCATTTTTTACATCTAAAACAACCATTGCCCCTGATGTAGCATTTTTAAATGGACCTTGAAAATATTTAAAGCTTCCCCATTCGCTTTGGTAATCCTCTCCACTCTGTATACCCTTTAAACCTTTTTCAAGTACTTCTTCAGCCTTCCTTTGCAATCTGCTGTCAATTGTCAAATATAAATCATTTCCTGGTACAGGTGCTAGCTCTGCAACAGATTCAATCATGTTTCCAACGCTATTTACTGCAACAGTTTTTTTGCCCTTTTGCCCTGCAAGATAGCTTTCAAATTTTTCTTCAACCCCAGTTTTTCCAATAATATCGTCTAAGCTATACTTATCCTTTTGATTAACTAGGTATTCTTGTATTTCGAAATCCTGAGATATCTTACCTAAATAGCCCAATATATGAGCAGCCATAGTTTTCTCAGGATAATATCTAATAGGTTCAATCTCAATATTCACACCATTTAAATCATAACTTCTTTCTGATATCATAGCTACTGTTTTTTCAGATAGGTTGTAGCATATATCTATAGGATGATAAGATAAATATTTTTGCTTGTCAACTCTATCCTTGACTACTAAAATATTTCTTGCATCATAATCATTTACTTCTTGTTCTAATTCTTCTTCCAATGAATCTTTAAGCTTTTTAAACAGTTCCTTAGCACTTATATTTACATCATCATGATTATTACTAATCCAGATATTTTTATCTCTAATAGCACTGTATTCCCAACTTGAAACAGAAATGTTTGGATTAATCCCAGTATTCAATAGCTCTTGTTGAGCATAATATACTATTCTACTATCAACAATTATATTATCAACTGAATCAGAGTTGTATTTTAAAGCTAATGCTTTAATTAGCTCATAGCCAGAAGCTGTTTCATTTAGACTTAGCATATCAAAATACTTTTTCTTTGTGTCTTCCTTTGAAAACACATAAATTAGATTTCCATCTTCTTCTTTAATATCAACTGGTAAGTCTGCATAAACAGCTTTTAGTTTATCCATTAATATTGAAGCTGGAATAATTTTTGCTTCATTTTCAAGGTATATTGAGTTAAACAAACTATCAAAAACTTTTACATTTTGCTTTACTAGATATATGAAATCATCTTTTGCGCTTGATTCTTTTGTAATACCCTCATATGATAGTATAAGACTGTTTTTTATTTCATCATATCTTTGATCTTGAATATAGCTATAATCAAGCAGTTTCACATTTTGTGCTAAGCCCTTGTTCTTTAGAAAATCATAAGTACATCTTCTAATCTTAGAATTTGAAAATAAATTTAAGAAAAATCTTTTTTCTGTTTCCAGTAATTTCTCAATTAAATTCTCTATTGCAATATTTTCATCAATTTTATTATCAATTAAAAATTTCTTATATGCATCTACATTATCTGTATATTTAATTTGTCCATCAATAAACTCTATCGGGAAATTTTCATATTCCCTTTGCAAAAACTGTAGTACATTGTTTTTTACAAGATATTGCTCTCCATATATTTGAGTTTCTAAATTTAACCATTCAGCGATTAGGTTGTTATCATGTATTATTTTTATAACATATTCATTAGCTGATAACAACTTGTCTTCAACATTTGAGTTTTCTTGATTTCCTGTGCTTCCTGATATGTTTTTATCCTTTTCTGTAACAGCTTCATTGTTTTGATCTATAGAAAAACAATCTAGTACTATTGAAAACTCATCTATTAAGCTTTCTCCATTAGCATCTAGAATTTTTGTTAAGTTAAAAATAGTATCATTATAGCTAGCAGATTTAATCTTGCTTTTATATATTTGAACTGTAAAGCTTGTTAGATTGTCAGCAAGTATAACGCCATTTCTATCATAAATCTTACCTCTTGGTGATTTGATAGGAATATCTCTAATTCTTTTTACATCTGAAATTTCCCTATACTTACTTCCCTCAACAATAGTTAAGGTAGCTAGTCTAAAAGATAGTATTATGATAATTATTAATATTATTATATATAAAATATTATATCTATTCTTAAAAAATTTTAAAAAACCCATTTATCCTATACTTTCCTTTCTAAAGAAATAATCAGAGCTTATTATTAAAAAGCTTAATATTTACTAGTTTTAGCAAAAAATCTACTAAAAGCAATACTGGCACACATAAAAGTGAATTTAATACTACTTGAACAATGATTTTATCAATTATTAAAAGAGTATTGCTTACATTCATTCGTAAAAAAAACATTATAAGAACTGTAGCTAAATGGTAAAAGATACTTGCTAAGGCTGTAATTAAAACAAATAATACTTTATTTTCTTTATTAATTTCCTCACTGAAATGACCTAAGCTAACGCCAATTACAAAATAAATAAGAGTATTTATCCCTATTATATCCATTATAAAAACATCATATAATAAACCAGTAAATAGTCCAATTAAGCCACCCATGTACTCATTTGTAGTTAATGAAAACAATACAATAAGAATGAGTGCAACATTTGGTACCACGTTATTAATTCTAAGAAAATTATATAATGTAATTTGTAAAATTAAATTAATCAATACTATTAATACTAAATATAATCTCTTCATTATTACCTTCCAACATCTAATGAAGAATCAGAATGATTCTTCCCTAGAGTGAAACTTGTTTCACTCTTTCATTATAACCTTCCAATATTTAATGAAGAATCCTTTGGATTCTTCCATAGAGTGAAACTTGTTTCACTCTTTAATCTTCAATACAAACACCTTATATATGTTAGAAAACTCAATAGCAGGTTTTACATATATTTTTTTTGAGGAAGCATCTGTTGTTTCAACAATATTACTAATTTCACCGATATAAATATCTTTTATATATATGTCACCAATTCCAGAGGTAAATAGTTCATCCCCAATATTAGCTTCAGTTTTATTATCTAAAAAGAATCCAGTAATGCTACCATCAACGTTTCCACTGATTATTCCATTTTCATTGTTTTCAATATCTCTAAAACTAACCTTACAGTTTTCATCAATAATAGCTGTAACCTTTGACCAGTTATGTCCAACTTCTGATACTACTCCAATCAAGCCTACTTGAACAAATCCTGTTTCTTCTGATTTTACCGCTTGTATTACTATATCATTTTTGCTAATACCATGTTTTTCTCCTTTGTCTATAGTAAACCTACTAAACCAGTTGGAATCATCCTTAGCAATAACCTGAGCTTCTTCATAATCATTTTTCAAACTTGATCTTAGCTTATACTCAGCTTCAAGTGTAGATTGAGAATTAACTATATCCTTAAGCATTCTATTTTCATTCTTTAGCTTATATAGTGTTTCCTTTAATACTGCATTTTCTTCATTTAGCTTTCCTGCATTTTGAATTGAGTTAATAGCATTACTCAATGTTTGACCAACATTATACATAGTTTTTTGAATATAGGAAAATACAGTGCCTAAAAAATTTTCACTGTTAGAAATCTTATCTCTACTACCAGAACTAATACCTATAATAATTAATAATACTAATACTATTAATACAATAATAAATTTTTTAATATTTTGAAGTATTATCTTCATACTTTTAACCATACTGCTTTTAGCATAAAAACTGTTGCTTATAGCTTAGCATCTCTTTCTATATTTCTACATTCCTTCACAAACTTTTCCTGCCCCTACTGCAACACATTCCAAAGGATTTGTTGCAATTTTTATCATTAATGCTGTTTCTTTTTCCATAAAAATATCTAAGCCTTTGATTAAAGCTCCTCCACCTGTTAAGAATATACCATTGCTAAATATATCTGAGGATAACTCTGGAGGAGTTCTTTCTAAGCATCTTTTTACACCGCTAACTATATTGTTGATAGTTTCTAGCATTGCTTCTCTTATCTCTTCATTAGTGATTTCAATAGTTCTTGGTAAACCAAGCACCATGTCTCTACCAGTTATATTCATAGTTCTAGGAACATCCTTGTTCTCTGGAAGCTCATAATACTCCTGGCAGGCATTACCTAACTCATGTTTAATTTTTTCAGCAGTTCCAACACCTATATCAAGCTTGTATTTCCATTTAATATAATCACTTATCTCTATATCTAGCGTATCTCCTGCAATTCGAAGTGAATCGCTAACTACTATTCCTCCTAGAGATATAACAGCAATTTCTGTTGTTCCACCTCCTATATCTACAACCATATTTCCTACTGCAGCACTAACATCAATTCCTGCTCCTATAGCTGCGGCCATAGGCTCTTCAACTATTTTTACATTCTTTGCTCCTGCACTTTGCGCTACTTCTAATACTGCCTTTTGTTCAATTGATGTCACTCCAACAGGCACACATATAACTACATTAGGCTTTCTAAATTTCTTGAAATCTAATGCTCTTGATATAAAATACTTAACTAGAATTTTAGTCATATTAAAATCAGCTATAACACCGTCCTGTAACGGTCTGACAGCCTTTATACTTTGAGGGGTCTTTCCAACCATATCCTTTGCATCTCTACCTATTGCTCTAACCTCGTTGCTATTTAAATTTATAGCTACAACTGAAGGTTCGTTAATTACAATACCTTTTTTATCTACATACACTAATGTATTAGAAGTTCCTAAATCAATTCCAATATTATTCGAAAAAAATCTCATGTTTAATTCATTCCTTTCCTGTAATACAACATTTACTGTAAATATAATGAGATGTTTTTATTATTCATAATATCTCACAGCTATGAGTATATATATCCTTTTTCTTTAAAGCTTAAGTAATTTCCATCACCTATAATAATGTGATCTAAAACCTTAATACCTATTATTTTCCCACATTCAATAATTCTATTTGTTATATTAACATCATCTTTGCTTGGTTCTACCTCTCCACTTGGATGATTATGCACTAATATAATTGCTGCACTACTATTTTTTATAGCTTCTATGAAGACCTCTCTTGGATGAACAACTGTGCTATCCAAGCAACCTATCGAAATATTATTTATTGATATAACATTGTTTTTAGTATCTAATAGAACAATTTTAAAAATCTCTTTTTTTAGATACCTCATTTCTTCTAACAACAATGCAGCAATAGTTTGAGGTGAAGCAATTTTTGTTTTATTAACTTTCTCACGAGATATTCTCTTGCTTAGTTCTGCAACTGCTAATATTTTCGCTGCCTTTGCATCATTGATGCCATTAAAACCTTTCAATATCTCAGCATCTGTATCTACTATGTTCAATAACCCTTTATCGTTATTATAAATTATCTTTTGCGCTAAAGTTATCGCAGAGTCTTTCTTACTTCCAAATCCAATAATAAGTGCTAGTAATTCTGAATTTGTTAAAATTTCAGCTCCATACTTTAAGAGCTTTTCACGTGGTCTTTCATCCTTTGGTATTCTACTAATAGTATAATTCTTTTCCATTTCAATTATCCCCCATTTTTCATAAGTTTACAATAAAATATTTACCTATGTTAATAACATAAGCGCGTTTTATTAAGCCTATACCCCTAATTAATTATTTTATCATTAAATTTAAATATTTACAAGGGAACAATATAATTTTTTCAAAAAAATATAAAGATTTATTGTAATAAAAAAAACGACCAAAATTATAATTTTAAATTTTAGTCGTTAATCTTTTATATCATTTTTATTGCATCCTTTGGACATCTTGAAACGCAGTCTCTACAGCCTACACATTTATCTTCGATTATTTTATGCTTTAGTCTAAGTTCACCATCTATAGCACCTACAAGACACTTTTTCTTGCAAACGCCACAGCCCACACATTTATCTTCATCTATAAATGCTTTAACTCTTTTACTAAGGTCTCCAGATATAGCTCTTGTTGGACACTTAGCTGTACATACAAGACACTGTTTACATTTTTCATAATCAACTCTTGCGATATTATTCTCAACATGAATTGCATCAAATGGACAATTTGTCTCACATATTTTGCAACCTATACAGCCAGTTTTACAATAATCTTTTACTATTTTTCCAAATTCTATACTCTTACATTCAACGATTACATTATTCTTATAAGGTACAAACTCTATGACATTCTTTGGACATTCTGTTATACACTTGCCACAAGCTGTACATTTTTCCTTATCTATTATAGCTATACCATCTACTACGGTAATAGCATCAAAATCGCAGACCTTTACGCAGCTTCCATATCCAAGACATCCTTGAGCACAGCTCTTATCTCCACCTTGGACTAAAACTGCTGCCTTACAATCTAAAATTCCATCATACTCGAATTTCTTAATTGATTTGCTATCACAGCCCTTACATAAAACCTTAGCTACATGTTTTTCAGTTAACTCAGCAGAAACACCTAAAACATCACTTATCTTTTGCTTTGCATCACTGCTTGATACTGGGCATCCATTAGCAGGTGCCTTACCGCTTGCCATAGCTGCTGCCATACCATCACAGCCTGGGAAACCACAAGCTCCACAGTTAGCACCAGGCAACAAAGCTCTAATTTCCCCAATTTTTGGATCTTCCTTTACCTCAAATATTTTTGCTGCAACTCCTAATATCAATCCAAAAACAAGTCCTAATATACCTAAAACCGTTACCGATAAAATTATTGACATATCATTTCCTCCCTACTATATCGATAAACCAGAAAAGCCTAAGAAGGCCATTGACATAAGCCCTGCTGTAATTAAAGCAATTGGAAATCCTTGTAAAGCTTCTGGAATATCAGATAACTCTAGCTTTTCTCTTACTCCAGCAAATAATACTATTGCTAATAAGAAGCTTAAAGGTGCTGCTATTGAGTGAACTAAAGTTTCAATTAAATTATATCCCTCTTGTATATTTAATATAGTTACTCCCAAAACAGCACAGTTTGTTGTAATTAATGGTAAATATACACCAAGTGCATTGTACAATGCAGGAGCTGACTTTTTAAGAAACATCTCAACTAATTGTACAAGTGCGGCTATAACTAGAATAAATGAAATTGTTTGTAAATATTCAAGTCCTAGCTTGTCTAATACAAGCTTTTGCAAAAGCCATGTTATTATAGAAGAAAGAGCTATAACAAATGTAACGGCAACACCCATACCAACAGCAGTATCAATTTTTTTAGATACCCCAAGGAACGGACAAATACCCATAAACTTAGCAAAAATAATATTATTTATTAAAAATGCACTTATAAATAAACTAAATAAATTCATATCATGCTCCTCCTCTATGCTTTCTTAGCCTTAAGCTTTTTAGTTATGACATTTACCGCTGCAATCAACAGTCCAAGTGAAATAAAAGCTCCTGGAGGCATTATCATCATGAGTGCAGGCTTAAATGCTTTGCCAAATATACTTATACCAAATAGAGTACCAGCACCTAAAATTTCTCTAAACAAGCCTAATACTGTTAATGTTAGAGTAAATCCAATACCCATTCCTAAACCATCTAATGCTGATTCTACAACAGTATGAGTAAATGCAAAAGCCTCTGCTCTAGCAAATATTATACAGTTTACAACTATTAGAGGAATAAAAATTCCAAGAACTTTATATAAAGCTGGAACATATGCTTGCATAATTAATTGTACTATTGTAACAAAGGTTGCAATAACAAGAACAAAAGCAGGAATTCTAATTTTATCAGGTATTAACTTCCTAAGTGCTGAGATTGCTATATTAGATCCAACTAAAACAGCTGTTGTTGCAAGTCCCATGCTCATACCATTTATAGCTGATGTTGAAGTAGCAAGAGTTGAGCACATACCGAGTAGTTGTACTAGTACAGGATTATTTATTACAAGCCCATCCGTCATATATTTTAATTTATTCATGATTACCTCCTGCTAAATACTTGTTGTATATTTCGATAGCGTTATTAACAGCACTTGTAAATGATTTAGTAGAAAAAGTAGCTCCACCAATAGTTTCAACATCAGTTTCCTTACTTACTGATTTTGTTACTGTAAATTGCTCTACAACGCTTTTTCCAATGAATCTATTTAGGAAGTCTGCCTTTTCAATTTTTGAGCCTAAGCCTGCAGTTTCAGAGTGAGAAACAATTTTTATTCCGCTTATCTTAGCATCAAGCGAAACACCTAGAATTATCTCAATATCTCCACCATATCCCTTTATTGGACTCTTAGTAGAAATACCGTAGCCTATCAGCTTGCCATTTTCATCCTTACATTGCCTTAAATCTATAAATTTATCATTTTCTAACTTTATCTTTTCAACTAATTCTTTATCAAATTCTTCTATACTGGTAGATCCTGGAACTACTGCGTTAGCAACCTCAGGTCCATTGCTTTCAGCTTCAATAGCTTTTTTTATTGTATCCTTTGTTAAATCATTTGTAAATGCTAATAAGAAAGCAGCAACAGCTGATATAATAAACAGTATTAAGCCTAATTTTAATGTTTCGTTTTTCATTTTTATATCCATTCCTTTCGCTTCGCTCAAGGCACAAAACGTAATGA
>JAEAME010000965.1_pt1 | contig 23325 bp, 19 predicted proteins | sample 8958731 | NCBI WGS metagenome assembly JAEAME01 (sample SAMN16933194, study PRJNA681113) | bioreactor sludge metagenome | isolation source: anerobic bioreactor sludge (Control) | place: India:Bengaluru | collected 2018-10-24 | reverse complement strand
ATACCAATTCTGAGTCAAAAATAGAATGAAGATAACGAGGAGGAGAAAACCGGAGCATCCATTTAAGTATGTGAGGAATTTCGACGACGAGGAAGCTTTATTATATGAATGAGTCAGAATTGGTATATTAACGGGTTTCGTTGATGTTGATTTGGAAACGATAACCCCTATAATTGAACACCGTCCCGGATGCATTGATCTCATCAACCTTGAGACCCTCGCTTAAGCTTTCTCCTTCATGGAGAATCCTGTCATTGACCCTGGCGAATCTGGCCTGATGATCGGTGCTGAAAAAATGAGCAGACACCTTTAAATCCGGGATGTCTTTTCTGATGTCAGGCGGCAGCTCATCCAGTTTCACAATTCGCCCGTTTGCAGGCGGCTTGCTCTTATCTGATGGGGCTGGTGTGGCCACGGAGGGTTGTCTGGAAGCTTGAGTTTCTTTTACGACTGGTGTGGACGGTTGTTTGAAGGCAGGTGTATCCTTCGTGGCAGACGAAGTAGCCTGTTTTTTTACTTTCACAGTGTTACTTGTCTCAGGACTGCTTGTGATTTTTGTCTGTTGGGATTCTTTTACCGAAATCGGTCCACTCTGTTTTTTCTGTTCCGCCGGAGTACTCACGGCAGCCGTTTGTCTGCTTTCTTGCGCAGTAGATTGTGGTACAGGACTGACCATCTTCACTGATCGCCAGGGACCAATCCACCAGATAAATACTCCCGCGTTGAGAAGCAGGACAGCAACAAGGAGATAAGGCCAGATTGGTTTCTTCACGGGTTTTTCCGGATTATTTCCCTGAAAGGAAAGCAGATGAGCAGGTCTCTCTTCCTGTTTGCGTTTCTCTTCAAGTTTTTTCAATCCTTCAAGGATATAGGACATCCTTACTTCTCCATTTTTTTCATGTTGAGAGTCGGGCTATTGCCACCTGCCGTGTCTGAAAGACGGATGAGTGTCTTAACGCCTGCAATGCCATCGGATTCAAGTCCGGCGTTTTTTTGAAATTCCTTGATTTCCTCTATCATTAAATCGTCGTAGACCTGTTTGTTGTCAGGCCTGACAGCCCTTCCATAAATAGCAGAAAGCTGCCGGTCGAGCCATGCCACTAAAGGCCCACGGCTGCCCTGTCCTAACTTGCTTTTATATTTTTGTGGCGCTTTCCAGAGAAGCGTAAAATCACCTGTCCATCGTGTGTATATTTCTCTGACATCAACTGTTTTTATTTCATCACCGATGGCGACGGAAGCTGTGTTGCCTGTCAGTGAAAGGAGCGCCGCGTAATACTGATTGTTGCTTTTATCTATGAGTGTGAGCACTGCCGGTTTATTCATCTGCCTGAGATCGTTGAGGCCGCTTTTTTCGTTCATGCATTGCAAGCCTTTTTTCCCTGCCTGCACGCACGGATTTCCGTGGTCTCTGGGGTCTGTCACAACATCCCATTGCTGAAGAAGTGCCCGGTATGCCGCGTTCTTTGTGTCAGCATTCGTAAAACCGGAGGGTTTCTCCAGTGTTGTCATGAGTTTTGTATTTGATTCCGTATTTATTTCAGTGTCTGTCGGAATTTCCTGTGGCACAGTATTGACAACAGGGGTTGGCGATGCCTGCGGTTTCTCTCCAGAAAACATCGATATAATGATAACGAAAAGGAAAAGCAGAAAAACGAGCGCGCCGGTGGGTATAATTGCTTTTCTTAACCACCAACCGGCATCCCTGCCGGATACCTGAGTGGTTATCTTTGGTGGGGCTTTATTTTCCCCAGCTTTCGTAAATACGGTTTTATTGTCAACGGGTGTTTCAGGATGGGCCTTATTTTCAACGGTTGTTTCAAGCTGAGTTTTATTATCAGCGATTACCATGGGCTGAGTTTCATTGTCCACGCGTTCCAGTTTTTTAGGGGGAACCTTAAAGGACGATTTTTTGTTTCGTATGGTGTTAACCAATCCCGGTAGGCCTTTAAACCATCTGCGGCCGTTTTTACCGAATACCTCACGGGTTGCCTTGAGCAGGATTTTGTTATCAACGCGATCTTTGCCTTCGACGAAGACGCCTATAAGCGCCCTGTCGCATATCATGTTAATCAGTCTCGGTATTCCTCCTGTCAACCGGTAGAGCTCTGCCAGGGTTTTTTCGGAAAACAATTGACCGCGAACATGTCCTGCCACGGAAAGGCGGTGTTTCACGTAAGCGGTAACCTCTTCCTTCAAAAGAGGGGAGAGGTGGTACCGGACGGTGATCCGCTGATTGAGCTGACGTAATGCAGGTTGGACTAGCAGTCGCCTCAGTTCCGGCTGTCCGAGAAGGACGATCTGGAGAAGCTTTCTCTGGCTTGTCTCAAGGTTTGTTAAAAGGCGTATCTGCTCGAGCACATCTATACTGAGATGCTGCGCTTCTTCAATGATAAGGATGGCCCGTTTGCCTTTTTCGTGGGCATTGAGAAGATACTCATTAATTGCAGAAACAAAAATTTTATTACTTGTGTTGCCCTCCGGGTATTTAATACCATACTCATCGCAGATGGTTGCCAGCAATTCCTCAACGGTCAGCTTGGGGTTAAGGATAAAAGCGACTTCACTGTTTTCCGGCAGATGATCAAGAAGGCAGCGGCAGACCGTGGTTTTGCCGGTCCCAACCTCGCCGGTGAGGAGGATGAAACCGCCGTCAGTATTGACGCCATACATAAGATGTGCGAGCGCCTCGCTGTGCCCCTTGCTCATGTAAAAATAGCGAGGATCCGGAGCGATTGAGAAAGGATTTTCTTTCAGGCCAAAGTATTCTTTGTACATAGGTGATTATTTCTTATACAAGATTAATATAAGAATTATGGAAAAGCAATGTAATTTGCCCGGACTACGGAAGCAATATAATTTCCGCATAAAACCATTAATGGGACACAACACTATGCTATGATTTAATTAAAAATATAAAGGCAAAGGATTTTGCTCCTTCGCCTTTATAAAAATCAGAAAAATCAGACGCTGATTTGCCTGTTTATTTCTTTTTTATCCCTGTGGCGCCTGCTGAGGAATAATGCGGACTTCCACGCGCCTGTTCTGCTGTCTGCCNTTTTCATAATGTTACCTCCTTTGTTTATTACGCTTGCGCAAATTCATTGAGCGGTCCAATGAACCGCTTAGCACCTTCCCGCCATTTGTTTCTACTGTATACTATAATACATTACAAAGCTGTTCTACAATAATTTATTCGAAAACCGGTTATAATACGAGGTGTTCCAACTCGCTCACTACCGAAAGGCTTTTATTGCTCTATTATTTTTGTTTCTAGGATCTTGTCGATATTGAAATCTTCCAGGCCCATATAATACGTGGCTGAATCAACAATTGCGGCCATAGGGACAAGGCCTACAATCTCGCTGCCTATGACATTGACATTGTGCCGTTTTGCCTCGGCGCGAACGTACTCAAGTGCCCGATAAAGAGGTGTTTGCGTGTAATCGGTCATGTTCATGGAAACCTGGGTGATCTTACGTTCTCTCAGTTCGATGCCGATCGCCTTGCAGTATGGGAGGCCGCCATTACTCTGGCGTACAGCCTTCGCGATTGCCCGCGCTATCTCAATATTGTCTGTATCGAGGTTGATGTTATAAGCGACAAGAGGCATCCGGGCACCGACAGCGACAACCCCTGCCGTGGGATGTATTTCCCTTTCGCCGAAATCGGGTCCCCATCCGGGAGATTTAAGTTTTTCCGGCATCCCTTCAAACTGTCCTTTGCGGATATTGGCAAGGTTTTTTCGTGCTGGTGACGACGCTGACTCCTCATAGAGAAAAACCGGAAGATGGTATGTCTTCCATATTTCTTTCGCCGTATCTTTAGAGAGTTTCACAACCTCTTCCATTGAAATATTTTTTACGGGAATAAAAGGGATCACATCAACAGCGCCCATTCTCGGGTGTTCGCCCCGGTGAGCCCGCATGTCAATGAGATTGATTGCGGTGCCCACTGCTTCAAGGACAGCGCGTTTTAATTCATCAGGCCCACCAACAGCGGTTACCACCAGCCGATTGTGGTCCTTGTCCCTGTGGAGGTCGAGAAGTTTGACGCCTTCTTTATCTTTAAAACATATCAATATTTTTTCTATGGTATCCTTATTCCTGCCTTCGCTGAAATTCGGTACCGTTTCAACGAGCTTTTTCATTTATAACCTCCAGTGAAAAAAGGTTTAATCGGTTTGAACCGTTCAAGCGGTTTAAACAGTTTGAACTTTTTTAATTGTAGCTCATTCAAAACCGGGAATCCAATATATTCCTCCAGGATACCGCTATTCGCTTTTCACTGTCGGCAATATGTGCTATAAAGTAAAACATGATAAAAGGGCAAATACTTTTTTTAAAGGTCGGTGATCGTGTATACCATAAAAAGTTTGCCCGATGGGGAATGGGGGTTGTGGTGGAGGAACGCGCGTCGGAACTACCCGGAGGATTTTGCTATGCCCGCGTTAATTTTACTGACGGTAAAATAAGAGTTTTTGATAATAACCTGAAAAGTGAATGTTGTTGTTATTACGCGGGTATCGAGAAGCTTGAAGAGGAGATAAAATACCTCAATCCCGATAAATATAAAGAAGACAGTGATCCTCGGAGAAAACGAAAAGCCCTGCCGCGAGGTAAGGGTTGATCTATGTAATGATATGCACTGAAAATAAAAGGAAAATATGGACGCGGAATTAACAAAATTTGTTCGTGGCGGCGGCTGAGCATCGAAAATAGGTCCGGGGGACCTGTCAAATGTTCTCTGTGGTATTAATATCCCTGCAGACGAAAATGTTCTTGTAGGTATAGAAGGTTTTGAGGATGCCGGTGTGTACAAGATTACCGATGAGATAGCCCTTGTGCAGACCATTGATTTTTTCACACCCGTCGTTGATGATCCCTATTGGTTTGGCCAGATAGCCGCGGCAAACGCTTTGAGTGATATCTATGCCATGGGCGCAATACCGAAAACAGCACTCAATATGGTCTGTTTTTCTCCGAAAAGGTTTGACATTAAAATCCTGAAGGAGATCATACGGGGTGGCGCCGATAAAGTTCGTGAGGCCGGTGTGAGCCTCCTCGGCGGTCACAGTGTTGATGATGAAGAAATTAAGTATGGACTTTCCGTAACCGGCATTGTTCATCCCGCCAGAGTCATACTGAACGAAGGCGCGAAACCCGGAGACCTCCTTATTCTCACAAAACCTCTGGGGACTGGGATTTTAAGCACGGCAGTCAAAGCAAAAGAACTCAAAGAAGAAGCCCTTAACCATCTCGTTTCCGTTATGGCGCAGCTCAATAAGAATGCGTCCGAAGCGATGCTGTCCGTGAGGACCCACGCCGCAACGGATGTGACGGGTTTTGGCCTTGCCGGCCACCTGAAGGAGATGATCAAGGAAACCCTCGGTGTTGAAATTGAGCGTGAGAAGCTCCCTTATTTTAAAGAGGGTGTCGAATTTGCCTCAACAGGTTTTTTACCGGCCGGACTATACAGAAACCGTGATTTTTACAGAGAACATATTGTCTCTTCACGGCAGGATTTTTTCTATGACATTATCTTTGACCCCCAGACATCTGGTGGTCTTCTCATCGCCCTTGATCCGGAAGATGAAAAGAAGTTCGCGGAGAAGGCATCGCAATTGCAGGCTCAGTACTGGATAATCGGAAATTTTGTTAAGGAGCACGAAGGGAAAATCGCGCTCCGTTAACCCCGGATTATTGTTTTTTAGTGAATGTAAACGTCCGTGCCGAGCGGGAAGTAACAAGAAACCATGAAAAGCCTTATCATCTATTTTTCACTTACAGGAAATACGAAAAAAATAGCCCACGCGATTCATAACGGAATCAACCGGCATGTGGAACGATGTGATATTACAACTTTTAAAAAAGCCAACACGTCGCGTATGGTTGACTATGATCTGTTGGTTTTTGGCAGCCCTGTATGGGGAGGAGTGCCTCCTCATGTGACGCGATTCATTGAAACCATGCCTTCACTGAAGGGAAAGCATTGCGTTGTTTTTTGTACCCACGGGGCATCACCGGAGAGATTTTTCCCTTTGATTACAGATGGGCTTCATAAGAAAGGAATTTTTATTATCGGTTGTGGCGACTGGTATGGCAGTGTTTACAGACCGGCTGCCCCGAAACCGTATCTAACGGATGGTCATCCCGATGAGATAGATATGGAGGAAGCTGAAGAATTTGGCGCTGAGATGGCGGAGCTAAGTCGAAAAGTCTACGAAGGTAAAATTAACCTTCCTCCGCCTTTGCCTGATATGGAAATAATACCCCGCGCGAAACTCGAGAGACCTGTACCAAAATTGAATACCGAAAAATGCCGTTACCCATCGTGCAGGCTTTGTATGGACCGCTGCCCTGTCGGCGCTATCGATCTTTCTGTTTCTCCACCGGTTTTTGCAAGAGGGTGCAGCTTCTGCTATTTTTGCGAGATGATTTGCCCTGAGGGCGCCGTTGAGGCTGATTATGAAAGTTACGCGAAAGTGTTCCGTCAGGATGCGACAGACAAATTTGTAAAGATCCTTGAAGAGGCTGAAAAAGAAGGGACTTTCCGGAGGCTCATACCTCCGGATAAAGTCGGTTGGGATACCCCCTATTATAAGGTATACAGCAAGCATCCCCGTTATGTTATCCCTGATGACGAGACAGACTGACCATTGCACCCCGGGCAAGTTCTTTCCGGAAATACCGGATGTTTTCGCGGGAGAATTCAGAGAAGTAGAATAAGGAGGAGAAAGTATGGGTTACGATCTGCAGGCGTTGCAAAATAATGTGGATACGTTGACTGCGCAGGGTAAGTATAGCGAAGCTATAGAATTACTGAAAAAAGAAGCAGACTCTATCCGTGATGAAAACGCTGTGCAGGGTGCCGTATTGAATGAATTAGGCGGTCTCTGCCGTGCCGTGGGTTCATACGCGGAATCAGAGGCGGCATTTAAAAAGGCGATGGAAATTCTGAGCAAATCTCCCGGAAAGGATGATCCTGATTACGCGACGACTATCAATAATCTCGCGGGAACATACCGGCTTACGGGCGAGAAAGACAAGGCCGAGTCTCTCTTTATCGAAGCGGCAGATATTTACGCCAGGACCTTGGGGAAGACCCATTTTCTCTATGCCAGTGCCCTCAATAATCTTGGCCTTCTCTATCAGGACATGAAGGCTTACGAAAAGGCTGAGAAACTGCATAAGGAAGCCCTTGAGATTGTCCGCGAAGATACGGCAAACCCCATTGCCTACGCGACCACGCTCAATAATCTGGCAGGACCTTATCGAGCTATGGGCCGAAATGAAGAAGCTCAGGAATCAGTGCGAGAAGCCATTGAAATATATGGACGGATTCTTGGAGAGGAACACCCTCTTTACGCTTCGGGGCTCAACAACCTCGCGTCACTTTATTCTCTAACGGGTGATTACGGCAAGGCCGAGCCGCTCTATATAAAATCTCTCGAAATTTGTCGCAAGATATTCGGCAAAAAGCATCCTGACTCTCTTGCAGCGGCAAATAACCTCCTTCTCATGTATGAGAAAATGGGTGATGAAACCAAGGCGCAAAAACTGCGTGACGAGATTAAAGGATAGTATAATATATTTTTCGAGACTATGCCGGCATGTACTTGATGGATGAGGGCCTGCCATTGTGAAAGGATTAGTCTTATCAGAACGCTATTTCACTGAAATCTGCGAACCCATGTTACAAGAAAAATTTCCCGCATATCGGGAGAGAATAGCCGCGGGACTTGTGGGCGACGGTTCGGAGTGTTTCGGATATGACGATGAAATATCCCGTGATCATGACTGGGGGCCCGCGTTCTGTCTGTGGCTGACGAAAGAAGATTACGGGGCAATCGGCGCCTCATTACAGAGTGAGGTTAATAAGCTTCCACGGGAATTTGCCGGTATTAAAGCGCGGGAAGAAAGCACCTGGGGGAGCGGCAGGACCGGTGTTTTTGAAATTGGCGAATTTTATAAACGGTTCATCGGTTTTGACCATGTACCGGAAACGCTTCGGGAGTGGCAGGTGATACCCGAAGAATACCTTGCCGCGGTGACAAACGGCAAGGTATTTACAGACCCTTTCGGAGAATTCACTGCTTTCAGAGATAAGCTGAAAGCTTTTTACCCTGACGATGTGAGAGTAAAAAAAATTGCGTCCCGGTGCATGACCATAGCCCAGGCAGGTCAGTATAATTATATGCGTTGCGTGCGCCGCGGAGAATACGTGGCCGCCCGGCTGTCAGAAGCGCGATTTATCAATGACGCGATCTCTATGATCTTTCTCCTGAACAGGCAGTACAAACCTTTCTATAAATGGATGCACAGGGCAATGAAGCAATTACCGGTTTTAGGAGATATAATCTACGGGCTATTTTCTGAACTTGTTGCTGTCTCCGGTTATGGAACAGAAAAAAGTGACTATGCGCGAAAGAACAGTATTATAGAAGAGATTTGCGGGTGCATTATAGGCGAACTGAAAAGACAGCAATTGAGTGACTCGAAAAGCGATTTTCTGCTCGATCATGGTCCAGCGGTGCAAACAAAAATAAAGGATACCCGGATGCGGGACATGAATGTCTGGGTAGAGTAGGAGAAAATATGACACAAGAAGAAATTATCGGGAAGATCATAGCTATCGAATGGAAAATGTTTCAGGATGTAAACAATGTGGGGGGCAGGGCGTCCTGCCAGGACGAGAAACAGACTTTCGAGATCATGCGGAAAAGCCAGGCAGTGAGCTGGCCAGCAGCCGCTCTTGAAAGCTATCTTGAAGACCTGATCGAAGCGCAAGAACAGGGAAGAAACCTTATGACAGAAAAGTATGCCCGGATGATGAAATCGACATCACCGGTGGAATATGCCGGCATGGAACATCTCCTTCCTCCCTTGAGCCCTGAGATACTCCCGTTGATTTCGGAAATTGCCGCAATTATCATTGGCTGGGAAGAGGAACTGTCAGTAAAATATCCCCGCCTTATTCAACGGGGCAGACCGATTCACAGTTCAGAAGATTCTCCGCACGTTACATCTCTTGAAACGTATCTCAAGGGCGAGCTTGCCACGTATTCATTGAAGACCCTAAAACTGTATCATGAACATGTATTGCAAGAGAAGGCAAATGGCATAAATGGATCAGAGATTACCCTCGCTCACACAATAAAACAGTATGGCTTTAATTCGCTGGAAGAGGCAAATGAGAAAGTTAAAGGCGTCGCGTAATATATGGTTCCCCTTACCATAAAAAATTTGATGCATAATTTGGGTTAAATTGATTATCGGAAGACGCGCCTCTTCTTTTTTAAACAGTCTGTTTTTCCCTTGTGATTCCCAATTGATACGTTTTTGACGACAGCAGGTATGCCTGTTTCGTCAAAAAACAAAAAATAAAAAAACAGGATGGTACTTGACTTTTTCCTTCTTCTGTATATTGAATATTGTATATAAGTATATTTTATTACGCTCCATTGCTTATACAAGAGGGTAAGTCCTCGCAAAATATGAAGAAATAACGCTGGTAATAATTTGCGAAAAGGAGATACAGGAAATGAACGGAAATGACGCGCGTATACCCTATTACGTGCAGGTTGCTGAAACCTTGAGGCGGCGGATCATGACGGACGAGTACGTAGAAAACAGCCTGATCCCGCCTGTACCGGAACTGGAAAAAGAGTTCAATGTCAGTAATATCACGATCCGGAAGGCGCTGGAAACGCTCACTCAGGACGGATTGCTCCGGCGGAAAAGAGGTGTTGGAACGATCGTCCAGAAATGCGAAAGAGACCTTGTTGTTTTTGAACTCAGCGGCGATTTCAGGCGTCTTGTCAGGTCTATCGAAGATCTTCCTGTTGAAGTGGAAATCATCGAAATGAAAAGCATTCCCTGTCCACGTTATGTGGCGCATATGCTTTCTCTCGACCCGGATGCGCACGTGTTGCGAGTAAAAAAAATCAGAAAGCACGGCGGCAAGCCTCTCAGTTTTTACCTTCATTACGCTGACCAGTCATTACTGGCAAAGATTACAAAAGAAAAGGCAGAGCAAAAGACATTTGTGGCTCTCTATGAAGAAATCACTAAAACGAAACTCACCGCATTGAAACAGAGGATTGAAACGGTTGTGGCCGACATTGATCTGTCAGGTTTTTTGCAGGTACGGTTTGGGATGCCCCTGTTTTTTACGGAAAACCTCTATATGACCGAAGGAAATAAACCGGCTATCCTGACCCAGAATTACTATCGCGGCGACAAGTGCTTTTATAAAACATCTACTAATCTGTGACATGGTGTTGTCGTGACGCCCAGGTTGAATTACTTGACTTTGAAACCCGCCGGGAATATATTTGTAAAAGTATACCTTTATACGTAAAGGCGTACGGTTTTGGAATGAGAAAATTATGAGATACCTTATGAGGACGGGAAATCGGATATCTGAAAAAACAGCCAATAAAATTATTATAGATAAAGCGTTTTACATCACTTTACCAAATTTCTGAGAAGACCTGCGGTTCGGTGAAAAGAAGGAGCAACAGGGTATGAGCACAAGAATCGAAAAATTGAAGGCAGGCATTCAGGTAGAAAAATATCCTATCTGTATAGAAAAAGTGCGGCTTATGACAGAATCTTTCAGGCAGACAGAGGGCCAGCCTGAAATCTTGAGAAGGGCCAAAGCGCTCGCGCACACACTTGAGAATATAAAAATCTTTATTGTGGACAATGAGCTGATCGTCGGCAACGGCGCCAGCACCTATATGGGCGTTGAGATGGAATTCAATTACGGCCCCTGGCCGATGGAAGAGATAGAAGCCCTGAGAAACGAAGGATGGTCGCTTAACGAAGAAGACCTCAAGGAAGTTGAGGTCATGAACGAATACTGGAAAGGCAAAAGCCTCATGGCCAGAATCGGCTATTCTTTTGATGATGAACGGCTCTGGCCTTTCATGCAGACGGGAATTGTCCTTGCCGCCTGGAAGAGCAGAGATGAAGGAAGCGGTGGCGGTTACGCGGAGAGTGGTATGGGGCTTGGTCCCGGTCTCTACAATGCCGCCTATGATTATGAAAAGGTCCTTCAAAAAGGCCTGTCCGGTATCATTCGTGAAGCCGAGGAAGAGCTTAAAGATCTTCGATATATAAACCCCGGCTCAGTAGAGAAAGGCTATTTTCTCAATGCCGTTATCATATCGCTCAGGGGTATTATCCGGTTTGCCGAGAGGTTTTCTGAACTTGCCTCCCGGATGGCCTGGAATGAAAAAGACCCTGTCCGGAAAAAAGAACTTGAGGCAATTGCTGAAATATGTAAAAGAGTACCCGCTGAACCGGCGCGTACATTCCGTGAGGCCATCCAGTCATTATGGTTTTCTTTTCTCATGATGTGCCCGTCTCCCACATCAGGGATCGGCAGGATGGACCAGTACCTTTATCCCTTCTACAGAAAAGATATTGCTGAAAGCCGTATAAATGATGAGGAAGTTATTGAGCTTCTCCAGTGCTTCCGGCTCAAAGATATGGAAATTAACCGTATTTCAGGTCAGGCAAACAGAAAGAAGAATGCCGGTATGGCAAAGTGGCACAATTGTGTTATCGGTGGACAGACAAAAGACGGAAAGGACGCCAGCAATGAGCTTTCGTACCTGATCCTCGAAGCTGCCCTTCGTTGTCCCACGACCCATCATACGATTACCCTGAGAGTCCATGAAGGTACACCTGAATCGCTCATCATGAAAGGTATTGAGGTGGTAAAAATAGGAATCGGCATGCCTGCCTTCATAGGAGACAAATCATACATGGCCTACCTCATGGAAAACGGTGTGCCCATTGAGGAGGCCCGCAATTATGCCCTTGCAGGGTGTCTTGATGCCAGCCTGCCGGGCAAATCGAGGGTGAGCGCCATATGCATGTTTATCGTTTCCATGATCCTCGATATTACCCTCCATAACGGCATATTCCCGAAAACAGGTGAACAACTGGGACCGAAAACAGGCGATCCGGCAGATTTCAAGACCTTCGATGAACTATTCACTGCCTTTAAAACACAATTTGCTTATTTTCTTGGGATGAACGCCGAATACAACAATCTCTGGATACGGGTGCACTCTGAGGCCTTTCCTGATCCGGTACGTACAGCCCTCATGGATGAACCCATGAAAATAGGAAAGAACTTTCTTGATCGCAACTATCTTCTGGAAAATGCCGCCACGCTCAATATGGTGGGAATGATGAATGTGGCTGACTCGCTGACGGTCATGAAAAAGCTTGTTTTTGAAGATAAAAAATATACTATGAGAGAAATGCTCGATGCCCTCAAAGCCAACTGGGAAGGCTATGACCAGATGAAAAAGGACTGTCTCGCTGTTCCGAAATTCGGCAACGATAACGACTACGCTGATTTCGTGGCAATGGAACTTTTCCAGTGGTTCAGCGAAACATCGAAGACCTTCGGTACAGTCCTTGGCGGTATTCACATACCTTCCGCCATCTCCATCTCGTCCCAGTGGCCGGGAGGAGCGCAGACGCTCGCCACACCGGAAGGACGCTGCGCGGGTGCGGTCCTCGCTGACGGCTCCGTGTCGGCAGTACAGGGGAAGGATACCTGCGGCCCCACGGCAGTGTTTAAGAGCGCGGCAAAGATAAAACAGGATTCTTTCCAGGCCACATTAATGAATATGAAATTCCATCCCACGGCGTTGAAGACCGAAGAGGATATGAAAAAACTTGCTTCCCTGATTAAGACGTATTTTGAAATGGGAGGGAAACACGTCCAGTTTAATGTAGTGAGCAGGGAGAAACTGGAGGAAGCAAAAAAAGCGCCTGAGCAGAATAAGGACCTTGTGGTAAGAGTAGCTGGATACAGCGCTTATTTTGTGAAACTCACGACTCCCATGCAGGATGAAATAATATCACGGACTGAACAGCAAAAGGCATAGCATAGGGTTGAACCATGTGGTGACCCTGGTCATCACACAAATAAATACAGGAGGGAGAGAGATTATGAAAAGTATCAGATGTACCGTAGTTATTCTAGCAGCACTGCTCTTCGTGGCTTTTGCCATGCCCACTGGTGTCATGGCCCAGCAGAAGGTCATTGAATTGACCTTTGGAACACCCTACAACGTGGACCACCCCTTCAGCAAGACAGACCAGAGATGGTTTGCCAAGATTGAAAAGGAGACCAACGGACGGGTAAAGTTTAAACCTTTCTGGGGCGGCGCGATCATAGGCGGCGGCGGCGGAGCAATTGATGAGATGGCAAAAGGTGTGGCTGATTGTGGCCAAATATCACCGGGTCAGTCGAAAACAGGTCTTGACTTTGCCAAGGCAAGCTTTGTCTTTATGACCGGGGCAACTGTACAAAATGGTCGCAAGATATTTAACGAGGCGAGAAAGAAATTTCCTGAGATCGATAAAGAATATCTGGACAAGGGACTTATGCCCATTTATAGTTCGGGTACCCAGTATCATCTCCTCTCAAAGAAGCCGGCACGCAGGCTGGCTGATTTCAAAGGCTTGAGGGTAAAAACGCTGGGCGAGATCGTCGACGTGTTGAAGGACCTGGGCATGGAAGGCATGGCATCGCCTATGGCTGAAACCTACATGAACCTGCAGAAAGGCGTCCTTGACGGTGCCTTTACTACTACCGACACACTGTTGACTTTCCGGTTCTTCGAAGTAGCAAAATATATGACTATGATGAACCTCTACAGGCCGCATATGGGCAACAGGGTTTGTAACCTGAACAAAATTAAGTCACTGCCCCCGGACATTCAGAAGATCATCACAGACAGCTTTGAGTGGTGGGGTGTGGAAGCGGATAATGATGTCATTAAGAGCGACCTCGCGGGTAAGGACTTCGGCGCGAAGAACGGCGTGGAATATATCAATCTTCCCAAGGAAGATATGGATAAATTCTATTCATTGGTTGCCAGGGATGCCGCGAAAGAAGCCCAGAAACTTGATGCGAAAGGTATTCCTGCCACAAAGATGTATAATGAAATTCAGCGGTTGATCAAAGAGACAAAGTAGTTAAGGATAGAAAGAAAGCGATAGAAACAGAAAGAGAGTAAAACAATGAAGAGGGTGAGAAGATAAGGATGCTACGACTTCTCGCCCTCTGGCATCTCAAGAGCGGATAAAACCTGAGAGCTAGCTTTTTGTTTTTAAAGAAATTTGGCAGAGAGATTTCTTGACTTTAGATCAGAAAAAGTATTTTCTATTTGTATATCATTATGCAGAAGTCAGACAAACGGGCATAGACCCGTCTGAAATGGGTATCACGTGATGACGACCGGTCATCGCAAAAACGCATAGAGGAGGAGAGAGATGAGTAAAGTGAGATTCACAGGTTTATTTATTATTGCTATTATCGCTGTTGTATTTGTTCTGCCGGGCCTCACGATGGCTCAGCAGAAGGTCATCGAACTGACTTATGGCTCAACGTATGCTGCTGACCACACGTTCAGTCTTGCCGATAAGGCATGGTTTGCCAAAATCGAAAAAGAGACAAACGGGAGGGTCAAATTTAAACCCTATTGGAATGCAACACTTTTTGCCGGCAAGGGCGGCGGCACGGACGAAGTGGAAGCGCACGTCGTTGATATCGGTATGGTAATGCCCTCCTATTCTAGATCAGGATATGATATCTGCAAGGCCATGTATCTTTTTACCATGGGCGCGAACCAGGAAACGGGACGGCGTATTTTTAACGAACTGAGGGCAAAATTCCCCGAGATCGACAAGGAATATGCGGCTCTTAAAGTCCTGGCATATACTTCCGGTGTTGATTATGATCTTATTACCCGTAAACCTGTCCGCAAGGTTGCTGATCTGAAAGGTATGAGGCTCAAGATCACTGCTGATTTTGCCGGCCCTATGAAATTATTGGGCGTAGACCCTGTCAACGCCCCCATGCCGGAAACGTATCCTATGGTACAGAAAGGTATCCTCGATGGTCTTATGGGCAGCCTGGAGGGTCTGAAATCCTTCCGGTTTGCCGAAATCGCCAAGTATTATACCTATGTCGGCTATTACAGGACTCACAACGGCAGCAGGGCAATGAACAGGGATGCCTGGTTTAAGCTGCCACCCGACATCCAGAAGGTATTTAACGATAACATCGATTTCTGGGGTCGCGAGAATGACAGGTTGTTTGAAGATACGCACAAACAAGGTTTTGAGTTCGGAAAACAGCAGAAAGTTGAATTTATAAAACTTCCAAAAGAAGAACTGGATAAGTTTTACGGAGCGTTCAAGGATTCAGCAGCCGCGAAAGCGAAAGAGCTTGACGGGAAGGGTCTTCCAGGGACAAAGATTTATCAGGAAGCACAGGCGCTGGTTAAAAAATACGTTAAGTAGTTAAAGAATATAGGCGACGACCTAAAAATATGGGTCGTCGCCGTTTTTTGTATTTGTAATATAAGGTCAGAAATAAGAGGGCTTGAGGTGTTCTTTCGTATAAGATAAACATCATTCCTCAAACCTGATTCCATCAGAAAATATTGATTTTTGCAGTACCAGTAACAGGTAGTGAGCAACAGGAAAAAAGATGCGTAAAGCTTTAACCATGCTTGCCGTAGGGGATCTGATACTCGGCGGTCCTGAGCCTGATTCGGTCTTCACGTTAGCTGCCCCGGTCTTAAGAAAGGCTGATATACTCATCGGTCAGGGGGAAGCGCCTTTCACCTCACGGAGTGTAGAGAAATATTACGTAGAAATCCCCACTGAAATATTTGCCACGCCTTCCTGTGATCCCGCCAACATGAAGGCACTGGCGAATGCCGGTTTTCACGTCATTACCCTTGCCGGAAACCATATCTGGGATTCGGGAGTGCCCGGCATAGAGGACACAATCAACGGTCTTCGTGCTCTCGGCATTGCCACCTCCGGCGCGGGCATGAATATAGGTGAAGCGCGGCAGCCCGTGATTATTGAACGCGAAGGGGCCCGTATCGGTTTTCTCGACTATAACTGCACAGGCCCAAAACTGACCTGGGCAACACCGGACAAACCCGGATGCGCCTATGTGCACATTGTTTCTGCCTATGAACTGGAACACCCCACGCCGGGCGCGGCCCCGACTGTATATACTTTTGCAGTTCCTATAAGCCTCAATGAGATGATTGAAGATATACGTGCGCTGCAACCCATCTGCGATGTGCTCGTTGTCTGTCTCCATAAAGGGCTTGGCTTTGTGCCCGCCAGACTGGCCATGTATGAACAGCAGGTGTCGTACGCGGCCATTGACGCGGGGGCCGACCTCATTATCGGACATCACGCTCACATGCTCAGGGGGGTTGAATACTATAAAGGAAAAGCCATATTCCACGGCCTGGGACATTTTGCAGTGAGTAAGCAGCCCCGCGATACTGTCAATGTTCCCCCGTGGGCGGTACGGCAGTTCGTTGAGAAGCATAAAGACCTTCTCGGACCTTATGTTGAACCCGACCCCGAGTACCCGAAGCACCCCTATCATCCGGAAACCTTGCAGACTATCGTCGCGAAGTGTACAATAGAAGGCGGATCCATCTCCCGCGTGAGCTATCTCCCCTGCATGATCAACAAAGAGGGGCAGCCGGAAATATTGAAACACGATGAAAAGGGACAGAAAATTTTTGATTATATGGAAACAATAACGGAAATGGCTGGTCTCAATGCCGACTATGAATGGGAAGGCGACGAGATTGTTATTCTGGCATAATATGGTTTATTGAGGAGTAAATAATGAAAGAATCTCTGGCGTTAGCGAAATATGTTTTTGAAATAAACTATGAAAATCTTCCTCAACATGTGGGGGAGGTTACGAAGAAATCTCTTCTCGATGGAATAGGTGTTACCCTTGGTGCCGGCACACTCGGAGAAGGCTGTCGCGCTTTCATTGATCTTGCCATACAGGGGGGCGGTAAAAAGGAAAGCACGATCATTGGTTTCAACACGAAAGTCCCCAGCTATATGGCTGCCTTCGCGAATGGTTCCATGGCCCACGCGCTCGATTTTGAAGATGCCCATGAAGGCGCCCTTGTCCATTCAAATGCCGCCGCCATACCGGCCGCCCTCGCTGTCGCTGAATCAAGAGGAATAACGAGCGGCAGGGAACTGATCACGGCAATTACGCTGGGAAGCGACATAGCGTGCAGGCTCGGCCTTTCCCTGAAAGAAGACCTTATTGAGTACGGGTGGTATCATCCGGCAATCCTCGCGGCCTTCGGCGCGACCACAGCGGCATCGAAACTGCTTCAACTGACTCCTGAGCAGATCGTTGACGCCTTTTCTTTATGTCTCTGTCAGGCCACGTGCAGCGGGGAAATTGTCCACAGTCCCAATTCTGTCATAAGGGCGGTACGGGAAAGCTTCGGCGCGAAGGCCGGTGTGCTGTCAGCGCTCCTCGCGAAGGAAGGGATCCGTGGTTTTGATGAACCCTTTGAAGGCAAGGCCGGTTTTTTCAACCTCTATGCGAAAGGAAACTATGACCCGGCTATATTGGTAAAAGATCTGGGAACACTTTTTGAGAGCGCCAATATTGCTTTCAAACCCTGGCCGAGTTGCCGCGGCACACACGCGTATGTCGAAGGTGCTCTCGCAATTGTGAAAGAGCACAATATAAAACTTGCGGATATAGAGAGCATTAAAGTGGTTGTAGCGGAAAAGTCCATCAACAGGAGGCTCTGCGAACCGCTCGAGAAGAAACAACACCCAACCGTTGCTATCGATGCCAAGTTCAGTATCCCCTTTACCGTTGCCGTCGCTTTAGTTTATGGTACGGTAACACTGGATCATTTTACCCCCCAGGCCCTCAAAAATACCGATGTGTTGAACATAGCGGAGAAAGTTACCTATGGGGTTGATAGCCATTCAGAGCGGGGCGATTCTGTGCAGGGTTATACCGAGATAAAGCTGAAAAACGGGGAAATAAAATCAAAAAAAGTGGATTTTGTCTATGGTCATCCGAAAAACCCTATAGACAACGAATCGCTTGTGGCGAAATTCATCAATTGCGCTTCACATTCCGCGAAGAAGATTTCGGGGAAAGCCCTTGAAAAAATAGTTGCCACAGTAATGCGCCTGGAAGATCTGGAAGACATCAGAGAACTCATGAAAAAGATTTAAAAGAAAGTTATATTATGAGCGTCTCCAGCATTTGACAATGAAAGGCAGGGAAGAGAAAAAGCTTCAAACGAGGAGGAAGCAGTGGCCCGGAAAAAAAATCAGGACGTACTGCTCTACGCGGCGGGTGATATAGCGCCGGACCGGGAAGACCCGATAACCCTTTTTGAACGCGTGTCCCCGACGCTGAAAAGCGCTGATCTGGCCTTTTGTCAGCTTGAGACGGTCATCTCCCATACAGGGACACGCCTCCCTCAGGCAAGGCATGCTGTGCTTGTGCACCCGAGGACTGCCACAGCCATAAAAGATGCCGGTTTTAATGTTGTCTCTTTCGCGGGTAACCATTCCATGGATTGGGGAAGGGAGGCGTTTTCAAATACCGTCAGTAACCTGAAAAAAGAAGGCGTTGCTGTTATAGGCGCCGGTGAAAATATCGCCGAAGCGCGAAAACCGGCAATCTTCAATATCAAGGGGAACAGGATCGCGTTCCTTGCCTATAACACGATCCTGCCCATGGGCTACTGGGCAGAAGAGGGACGTCCCGGATGTGCGCCGCTTCGTGGTTTTACCGTCTATGAACAGATCGAACATGACCAGCCGGGCACACCGTGCAGGATACACACCTTTCCCCACAAAGAAGACCTTTCGAACATGATTAACGATGTAAAAAACGCCAGGGCAAAGGCCGACGTTGTAATCGTGTCCATGCACTTCGGCATCCACCTTATCCCCGCCGTACTGGCCGACTATCAGAAGGAGATGGCCTGTGCCGCCATTGACGCGGGAGCAGACCTGATTCTCGGCCATCACGCCCATATACTGAAAGGCGCCGAGGTTTATAAAGGAAAGAACATTTTTTACTGCATCTGCAATTTCGGCATAGATCTGAGAATGGATAAGGCACATGCGGAGAGCAAGAGTTTCAAGGAAATACAAAAATTGAATCCCGACTGGATCCCTGATTTCGACGCCCTCTATAATTTTCCCACTGATTCGCAGAAAACGATTGTCATTAAGTGCGTCATCTCCGACAAAAAGATCAAGAGTGTCTCTTTTCTCCCGGTTTTTATCAATAAGAAAACAGCGCAGCCGGAAATCCTCAAGGCAAGTGACAAACGGTTCAAAGCCATTGTGAAATACATGGATGAGATCACGAAGAAGGCAGGTTTGAATACGCGATATGTTGTGAAGAGCAATGAAGTATTTCTGAAATAGAAACTTAAAAAGGGAGCAGACGTGGCGAAAGATTCCATAGTTATGTATTGCGCGGGCGATGTGGGACCCAACAGGGATGATCCTGATTCCATGTTCCGCGCTGTTAAGCCTGTCCTTAAAAAGGGAGATATAAATTTCTGTCAGCTTGAACTTAATTTTACCTCACGGGGCACACCCCTGCCCCAGGCACGGCTCCCTATGCGGGCTGACCCGTCGGGGGCGCGCGCCATGAGCAAGGCCGGATTTAACGTTGTCTCCTTCGCAAGCAATCACTGCATGGATTGGGGTAGAGATGCCTTTTTCGACACCATCGAGGCGCTGAAAAAAGAAAGAATGTCTGTCATAGGTGTCGGCGCTACCATTACTGAGGCGCGGAAACCCGCAATAATTACCCGTAAGGACACCCGTATCGCGTTCCTTGCCTACAATTCTGTCCTGCCTATGGCATACTGGGCAGAAGAGGGACGTCCCGGATGCGTGCCCCTTCGTGGTTTTACCGTCTATGAACAGATCGAACATGACCAGCCGGGCACGCCGTGCCGTGTTCACACCTTTACGCACCGGGCCGATCTTATGGCAATGGTTGATGATATTCAAAAGGCAAAGGCGAAGGCCGATCTTGTCGTTGTCTCCACACACTGGGGGGTCCATTTTATTCCCGCCGTTGTTGCAGACTATACGAAAGAGATAGCCTGCGCGGCGATTGACGCCGGCGCTGACCTCATTGTTGGTCATCACCCCCATATACTGAAAGGTATTGATGTCTATAAAGGCAAGGTTATTTTTCACAGCCTCGGCAATTTTGCCCTTGAGCTGCCCTTTCAATTTGATAAGAAACTGAAAGAGACAACCCGTCATAAAGAGATCCGGGACCTCAATCCTCAGTGGGATGCCGACCCCGAATATCCCATGCCTCCTGATACGAGAAAAACCCTCCTCGTCAAATGCTTTATATCAGAAAAAAAGATAAAAAAAGTTTCCTTTCTGCCTGCTTTTCTCACTGTACGGGCAGAACCTGAATTTTTGATGCTGAAAGACCCCCGATTCGCGGAAGTAACAGGATATATAGAGGAAATCACAAAAAGTCAGGGTTTTAATACACGCTTTACCGTTAAGGGGAATGAGGTTATTGTCCGTACATGATTGCGTTAATCGCAAGGTAATAAAATTATTATATTTATAGCAATAAAAAGCGAGCGAGAGAGAGCGAGTTGAAATATAAACACCGGAGACTCCCTCTCAGCCGATATATTTAGTTGCATTTAAAACAAAAAAATCTTGATTATTCTGATTATGTATAATAGTATAGTATGATACTTTTTAGTTATGGTTCACAGATGATACAGGCACCGCGGGAACAGAAAAAAATAAAAGGTCCAATATTCATGCACAAGAAAGAAGCTATGGTGTAAAATTTAAGCACCATAGAAAAAATATCTATTGTATAGTTGAATATGTTTAAATATGATATGCTTGCAATCGGAAATACTCTTCACGACGCTGAGAAGGTGTAAGTGAAGTAAATAAATTGGTCCCGCAGGGACCAAAAAGGGAGGAGAACATGGTGAAGGTAAGAAAAGGACTGGTTGTATTATTAGGCGTGATGTTTCTGTGCGCGCTGATCCCCGCTCTGGCAATTGTGGCACAGGCCCAGGTGATTGAGTTGAGGTACGCAAGCCCCTACGCACCGCAGCATCCTTATTCAGTGGCTGATCAGAAATGGATGGATAAGATTGAAAAGGAGACAAACGGCAAGGTCAAGTTCAAAGCGTACTGGAATGGGACGCTTATTTCCAGCAGGGAGAGCATGACAGAAGTGGCAAAAGGTGTTGCTGATGTCGGCTTTGTAACACCTATCTATGAAAAAGCCGGTGTTGACCTCACGAAGGCCATTCTCGATTTCTTCGCTGGTTCAAGCCCTGACGTGAATGCGAAGATCTACTGGGAGCTCTTTGATAAATTCCCGGAAATACGCAAAGAATATGACACAGTAAAAATCCTTGGCGTCAATGTGGGTATCCCCATGTATTTAATGACAGCTAGGAAGCCTGTCAAAACCCTTGACGATCTGAAAGGGTTGCGAATCAGGATAACTGGAAATGCCATGATGCGGACATTGAAAACCCTCGGCGCCGAGCCGGTAGGCATGCCTGTTGTGGAAATGCTGGAGGCCATGCAGAAGAACATCATCCATGGTGTTGTCTTTGCCCACGGTGATTACAAATCACTGAAACTGGTGGAAACCGTCAAGTTTGAGACGGAGAATTTTCTCCAGGACAGGGGCATATATGTATCCCGCGCCATGAACAAGGGAGTCTGGGCTAAGCTCCCGCCTGATGTTCAGAAGGTTTTTGATGCCAACAGAGATTGGTATGGACAAACTATTCACAATGAACAAAAGGTACCTGAAGAAGAGGGCAAGGCAATGGCAGTAAAGGCCGGTGTGCAGTTTGTGAAGATGGACGCGGCAGGTATTAAGAAATATCAAGACACATTAGACGCGGAGAACCTGGTGGAATGCAAGTCCCTCGACGCGAAAGGACTTCCCGGCACAAAGATCTATCAGGAAGCGCGCCGTCTCGTAAAGCAGTATAACAAGTAATAATTGAAACAATAAAGATAAACTCTATGGAGGCGCCCGGCGGCGCCTCCATGTCAAGAGCGGTGCTGGAGGTATTGATGAATTTATACGATAAGATCATGAAATGGGTATCTGACTTCGGCCTCTTCATTGGTATTTGCGCTATCATATCAGTGATGCTCATTATCACGGGCAATGTCGTCTGGAGGATCTTCGGCCGTGTCATCCCCGGGACATACGATCTTGTGGAGACCATCACGGTGCTCGTGGCCGCCTTTGCCATAGTCAAATGTGAGATAGAGAAAAAATATACCACAGTGGACATGCTGACAACGCACCTGAAGAAGAGAACACAGCTCTGGCTTGAGCAGGTGTGTCACGTCATCAGTTTTGTCTTCTGGGCAACCATATGCTACGCGACAATAATGGTCACCATCGACAAGGCGAAGATCGGTGAGCACACGGACCTGCTCAAGATCTCCATTATCCCCTTCAGGTCTATCTGGAGCTTTGCCCTTGCCCTTATAGCGGCCATTGTCATCTATAACTTTTACAGAAACATCAGGGAATTGAGGAGGAATGAGCCATGAGTTCGGAACTTATCGGCGGTTTAGGATTTGTCGTACTGTTTATCGTCATGGCCATCGGTCTCCCCATCGGTGTAAGCATGGGTATGGTGGGTTTTATCGGTCTGGCAATGATCCTTCCCTTTCAGGCGGCCATTGCCAAGATGGCCATTACCCCCTATGACCTCATATCGAGCTACACCTTTGCCACGATCCCGCTCTTTACCCTCATGGGTACCGTCATTTTCTGTACCGGCCAGGGGGCGAACCTCTTCGCCATTGCCCGGAAATGGTTCGGCCGCACCCCCGGAGGACTCGCTATGGCAACCGTCGTGGCCTGCGCCATGTTCGGCGCGGTCTGCGCCTCTGCCATCGCCACTGCAGTGACCATGGCCCTTGTCGCCCTGCCGGCGCTCAAAGAATACAAATACGATACCGCCCTTGCCAACGGCGCCCTTGCCGCAGGCGGACCCATAGGGAGCTTAATCCCCCCCAGCGGTATTCTCCTCATATACGGTATCATCACAGAGAACTCCATCGCCCAGCTCTTTATAGGCGGTATCATCCCCGGCATTATAGTGGCTCTTTCCTACATAGTTATGATTTACATCCGCTGCATGATCAAGCCGGAGTTGGGGCCACCGGGACCTGCTGTCCCTGTCATAGAAAAGATCAAATCCCTTTCAGAGATATGGGAACTCATCTGCCTCGGTATCCTCTCCATCGGCGGTTTGACGATCGGTCTCTTTACCGCTACCGAGGCAGGCGCCGTGGGTGCCTCAGGCGCATTTGTCGCGGCCGCGGTGAGAAGGAAGCTCACCTGGGCGAACACAAAAGAGGCATTTCTGGAAGCTATGAAGGCATCCGGTATGATCTT
>JAEAME010000968.1_pt1 | contig 23381 bp, 18 predicted proteins | sample 8958731 | NCBI WGS metagenome assembly JAEAME01 (sample SAMN16933194, study PRJNA681113) | bioreactor sludge metagenome | isolation source: anerobic bioreactor sludge (Control) | place: India:Bengaluru | collected 2018-10-24 | reverse complement strand
CAGCAGAGCATGTTCGATACATAGAAAACGTCGGTTGTTTTCCAGTGCACTCAAGGTAGTGCGTTCGATACCGGTACGCCGGCTTAATTCCGCCTCACTAATGATGAGTCCACGTAACCGGCACTGCCGCACCCGGTTACAATATCTCGATCTCATTTCTGTCCGGATTGGCGGCTCCTGACTTATACGTCTACGCATAACTCTTACCTCGCCCATATTATACATTGATGCATAACATGGATGTCACGAGTAACACACCAGCCACAGGTATTGACAGGCTAGTTAACATGAGTGTATAATAAGTCAGGTAACTAAGAGCCACCGGGGAGGTGTGTTATGCCCGTCAGTGACCGCCTTAAAGAAGTAAGAGAAAGAAAGGGTTGGACCCAAAATCACCTGGCTGATATCTCCGGCGTACCTCAGCCCAGTATCTGGCGACTGGAAAAGGGGCTGATCCTTAATCCGAAGTCCAGCCTGCTTCGAAAACTGGCAGATGCCCTTGAGGTTTCCATGGAATACCTGGTAGCCGGTGATCAATCCGTATCCTTCGATGAGATATTACGCCATGACGAGGTTGGACAGGCTGTTTTCCGGGGATATGAATCATTAAGCGACCAGGGTAAGGAACAATTAAAGTCCTTCGTTCAGTGGCTGACCGACGAGGAAAAGAGGAAGGGAGAGAACAAAAGTGCTTGAAGAATTCAGGGCTGCCGAGATCTTCCTTCAAAAAGCCGGCTTAAAGGACGTAGAATTACCCATACCTCTGGAAAGAGTTATCGATTTTATGACCGGACAGGGGTTGGAACTGCGGTATTATGATCCCAGACAAGCACCACCACAAACGCAGGAGGCCGCCACTGGTGTGGATGAAGTACTCGTACGTCAGAAAGAGGGAAATGCTCTACTATTCGTAAATAGTCACCGTCCCTGGGTCAGGCAGCGTTTCAGCATTTTCCACGGTATAGGTCATTTTCTCCTCCCATCCCACCTTAATCTCAACTACCTGTCCCGCGGCTGTTCTACATCAAAAATAGACACCCACCAACCATTTGAAAATCAGGCGAACCGGTTCGCCGCCGCTTTGAATATGCCGCCAAATCGCTTCCGTACCGATATGGCGGTATTACCTTTCGGTATGACCGCAATCGAACAACTTGCCCAGCGTTACTCGGCTTCGGTTGAGAGTACTGGCATCCACTACGTCCAACTTGCCGATGTACCGTGTGCCTTCGTCAGATTCGATAGTGTGAGTCGTAAAATCGGCAATCTGGCGCTTGATGTCCCCTATAAGGTGAGATATCAGGTATCCAGTACCAGGTTTCCTTTCCGCATTAAGCCGGGTACCGTGGTCCAGCAGGTTCTGGACGAAAGAGTTCGCTGGGTTCAGGGGAATACCCTGCTTCTACCCGAAGGCATAATCAGGGGAGAACACCTGGGATTAGAACCGGGTACTGTTTTCACGACATGCCTTTATCCAACCTTGGAAATTGCCAGTGTCTATTTAGCTTTGTTTTATCCGGGAATGATCAAACCTGAATCGGTTATCGACCTATCGAAACCGAATTAAGAGGTGCCAGATGGAAGAGAAAAAAACCGTTACTAAGTGGCGCAGTGGTACGAAGACTGCTATATATGCACGGGTCTCTTCCGAGAAGCAGGCCGAAAAAGACTTGTCCATCCCTGCCCAGCTCAAGGCTTTAAGGAGATATGCCCTGGAGCGAGGTTGGGAGATAGTAACTGAGTACGTGGACGAAGCGGAAAGTGCCAAGAGCGCTAACCGTCCGGCTTTCCAGGATATGATCGCCGCCGCTAAGAAGAAAGACCGGCCTTTCGATGCAATCATGGTATGGAAACTTTCCAGGTTTGCCCGGAATCGTGAAGACTCCATCATATACAAGTCGCTGCTGCGTAAACGTGGTATCTCGGTTATTTCCATTAACGAGCAGATCGACGATTCAGCCTCTGGACGCTTACTCGAAGGTATGATTGAGGTCATTGATGAGTTCTACTCGGCTAATCTTGCTCAGGACACGATGAGAGGTATGAAAGAAAACATTGGTAGGGGATTCTTTAACGGCGGCAACGTGCCTTTCGGGTATCGCAAAGTGAAGGTTCCGGTTAATGGCTCTCAAAAGAGTAAACTTGCTCTAAACGATAGCGAAGCCCATTTGGTGAAACGTGCCTTTCAAATGGCTCTCAAGGGCAAGGGCGGGAAAGAGATAGCTCGTGTCTTTAACGAAGAAGGATTGAGGACTCGTTCAGGAAAGCTGTTCGGAACCACGACCATAAACTTCTGGCTCAAGAATCCAGTATATACAGGGCAACTGGTGTGGAATCGGACTGACAGGACCAGTGATAAGCCCTTCCGGAAACCAACATCTGAGACAATCATCGTGCCCGGCACGCATGAAGCTGTCATATCGCAGGGTGATTTCGATCAGGTCCAGACACTGCTCGCTGACCGGCGCCCCTTTATCAGGCCTCCGCGAGGGGTATCAAGCCCCTACGTTTTATCGGGACTGGCCTATTGCAGTAAGTGTGGCGCGGCCATGATTGGAACGGCCGCCAAGTCCGGGAAATACACGTATTACGAATGCGATAACCGCTTCAAGAAGGGAAAAGATAGCTGCACCGGTCTGAGATTGCGTAAAGATATGCTGGAAAACTCTGTTCTGGAGAGAATACGCCGAAATATCCTTACTGAAGACAATCTGACGAAGCTGGTCCACCTTATCAATGGGGAACTACTGGAAACAGCCAGCCGTTATGAAAAGCAGCTTGAACAGACGGAAACGGAACTTGTTATGGTCGGTAACAAACTAACCAAGTTATATGTGGCACTTGAAAGTGGCAAGCTGGAAATGGATGACCTTGCACCGCGAATTAAGGAACTAAGGGCTCGGCAGCACGAGTTACAGCAACAGAGAGACATCTTGAAGAGTAGAATCCAATCGGATATGCCGGAGCAACTTGATCAAAAAGACGTGATGAGTTATGTAAATGAGCTTCAGCAGATCCTGGGTGAAAAATCCTTTCTGCAGCAAAAGACTTTCCTGAGGAGATTTGTGAAACGGTTAGAAATCAATCCTGAAGGTTTCGTGATGGACTACACCATACCTATACCGGTGGATAAAAATAGAACCTCCACTAGGGAGGTTCTATATATTAACAAGGTTGGTAGCGGGGGTTGGATTTGAACCAACGACCTTCGGGTTATGAGCCCGACGAGCTGCCACTGCTCCACCCCGCGCTGCACTTTGATTATAGCCCCGCCCCGAACGCAGTGTCAATAAAGCTGAACTTGCGGCTGTTATGCCTTGTTGATGTCCTGGTAACCTAGTGCGCAAGCAGGCTTCCCCCCACCAGCGACCGGTTGATCTCCAGCGAGGTGGCGATTCCGGTCGACCCCGCCAGCGCCCGGCACAACTTCTCGATCTTGAATTCCCGGGTGTACCCGTAAGCGCCATGTATCCGCCTTGACATCTCGGCGATTTCGATCGTCGTGGGCACTACGAACAACTTCGCTGCCGCCGCTTCGGTCTGCCAACCCGCCTCCTCCCGGTCCGCCAGGAATGCCGCCCGGTAAGTCGTCAACCGGGCTGCCGTCAACTTGGCTTTCATTTCCGCCAGCATCCAGCGGATGCCCTGTAAACCGGATATCGGTTTATCTTTCGAGGTCCGTGCCCGGGCATATTTGATTGCTTCATCCAGGGCGGCCTGGGCCATACCCACGCATGCCCCACACTGCTCGATTTTCTCTAGGGCGATCCAGTACAGCAGGACATTGAAGCCGTCGCCTTTCTTGCCGAGCAGGTTTTCTCCGGGGATGCGGATGTTGCGGAAATAGACATCCGCCGCTTCCATCCCGCCTCCGCCCATCAACTCCCATACCTTGGACACGGTATATCCCTCGCCGTTCTTTTCCATCACGAATGCCGAGCATTGGTCTGTCTCATCTTTAGTGTAAACTACGGCATACCCATCCCGGGCGCCGAAGCTGCTGAACCGTTTCATCCCGTTCAACAGGTAGTCTTTCCCGTCGGGTTTTACAGTTGTGGCCAAAGCCTTGGGGTCCGACCCGGTCTCTTCTTCGGTGAACTGCACACTGGGATAAGCCAGCCCTTCGCACAACGGCCGGATATATTTCTGCTTGATTGCTTCATTGCCGTATTTGGCCAGACAGTCGGTCACGCTGTTATTGAAGCCCACCAGCCACCAGGCTCCGGTCCCGGAATAAGCGACCTGTTCACAAGCCAGCGTGGCATTCAGTTTGCTGGTTTCTGTACCACCATACGCCCGCGGGGCGGCAATCCCGAATAAACCCACCTTTGCCATCTTAGTGATCAAATTGTCCGGCAGCCGGGCTTCCCGGTCGATTTGTTCGGCGATCGGCTCAATCTCACGTTCGGTGAACTTCTTCACCATCACCTGCAAGGCCAGTTGTTCTTCTTTCAGGCCGAAATCCATGTTTTTCCTTTATTTACTTAAATGTAAATGACTGTAATTGAGATTATAACATGGTATCGTGGGTAGGCAACCCGGTTTCCCAGGTTAATACGACGGCGCTTTTTGAAATTGCCCCTGCTGCTGCTGTGTGCTATATTTATCAGTTATGAAAAATACGAAAATCGCGCCTGTCAAACAGGGCACGGTTACTACCCCCAGGGGTTTTCACGCCGGGGCGGCCAAAGCCGGCATCAGGAACGGTACCAGAAGCAGATTGGATATCGGTATCCTTTATTCAGGGGCACCGTGTACCACGGCGGCCATGTTTACGAAAAATAAGGTTAAGTCAGCGCCAGTCTTACTGGACAAACAGCGCCTGGAAGAGGGCGATGTGTTAGCGATTATTACTAACAGCGGTAATGCTAATGACTCTACCGGCCAACAGGGGATGGCCGATGCCGTGGAAATGACCGCTTTAGCGGCGAAAATACTCGGAATCAGCCCGGAAGAAGTGCTGGTCGCCAGTACCGGGATTATCGGCAAACGCCTCCCCATGCCGGCCATCCGCCGGGCGGTCCGTGAGATTGCCCTTTCTCCGGAAGGCGGCCATGACCTGGCGCGGGCTATCATGACTACCGACCGGGTTCCCAAGGAGATCGCCTTGTCCGTGCACGGCGAGTTTACCTATACGATCGCCGGTATTGCCAAGGGTTCCGGTATGATCCACCCCAATATGGGCACCATGTTTGCCTTTATCACAACCGATGCCGCCGTCGAGAAGTCATTCCTGCAAGCGGCTCTGCAGCAGGTGGTACAGGATACGTTTAATATGGTATCTGTGGACGGTGATACCAGTCCCAGCGATACTGTAGTATTGATGGCTAACGGGCTGGCAAAGAATAAACCAATCGTTGCAAAAACTCCGGCGGCACGGTTGTTTAAACAGGCCTTACAGCAGGTCTGCACTTTCCTGGCGAAAGAGATCGCCCGGGATGGTGAAGGAGCAACCAAGCTGATCGAAGTTAAGGTTGAAGGGGCGCGCACTAAGGAAGATGCCCGCCGGGCTGCCCGCACAGTCACCACTTCTTCACTGGTAAAAACCGCCGTCCATGGCGCTGACCCTAATTGGGGCCGTATTCTGGTTGCTGCGGGACGGAGCGGCGCTGAAGTGGTTGAATCGCAGACGGATATCATCATCGGGGATATTAACGTCCTCAAGAGCGGTACTCCCCAGGCATATGATGAAGCTGAGGTCATTAGCGTTTTCCAGCAGCCCGAAGTGCCGATTAAGATCGTATTGAACCTGGGTAAAGCTTCGGCTGTTGCCTGGGGTTGCGACTTATCTAAGGAATATGTCACTATTAATAGCCAGTACATGACATAATTTGGGATAAATTTTTCACTACGGTATCTGGAACAGGAGGTTTTATTATGGCATTGATCGATTTCGGCGGCGTAAAAGAAGAGGTTGTCATGCGGGATGAGTTCCCCATGAAAAAAGCACGTGAAGTCCTTAAGGACGAAACCGTAGCTATTATTGGTTATGGCGTCCAGGGGCCAGGTCAGGGCTTGAACCTGAAGGACAACGGCTTCCGGGTCATTGTCGGCCAGTCCAAGCAGTTCCCCGAAGACTGGGACCGGGCGGTTAAGGATGGATGGAAACCCGGCGTCGACCTTTTTGAAATCGAAGAGGCCGTGCAGCGGGCTACTATAATCGAAATCCTGGTTGCCGATGCGGCGCACAAGAAAGTCTGGCCGCTGATCAAGAAAAACCTGAAACCAGGCGACGCCATTTATTTCTCGCATGGTTTCTCCATTGTTTATAAAGACCAGACCAAAATCATCCCTCCGAAAAATATCGATGTCATCATGGTCGCGCCTAAAGGTTCGGGGACATCATTAAGGCGTAATTTCCTCTCCGGTGAAGGTATCAACGCCAGCTTCGCTGTTTTCCAGGACTATACCGGGCGTGCCCGTAACCGGGCTCTTGCCATTGGTATCGGTATCGGGGCCGGTTATCTGTTCCCGACCACCTTCGAAAACGAAGTCTACAGTGACCTCGTCGGTGAACGCGGCGTCTTAATGGGTGCCCTGGCCGGTATCATGGAAGCCCAATACGATACCCTGCGAAAGCACGGCCACAGCCCCAGCGAGGCTTTTAATGAAACGGTTGAAGAACTGACCGAGAGCCTGATCCGCCTTGTTGCTGAAAATGGCATGGATTGGATGTATGCCAACTGCTCAGCCACTGCGCAGCGGGGTGCTCTTGACTGGAAACCCAAGTTTAAGAAAGCTGTCATGCCCGTCTTTAAAGAGCTTTACCAGAGAGTAGCTGACGGTTCTGAAACACGCCGCGTGATACGTTCCACCGGCGGGCCAGACTACAAACAGAAGCTTGGTAAAGAACTGGCGGTAATGGGCAACTCCGAGATGTGGCGTGCCGGTGCAGCTACCCGTGCCCTGCGCCCCAAGAATGCCGCTGACAAGGCTTCTGCTTCAAAAGCTGCCGGTACAGGGGGCAGAAAGAACAATTAGAGGCTAGTCTCCTCTCCCCTTACGGGAGAGGATTATGGTGAGGAGTTATCACAACGGTCTTTCACTCTCATCCTAACCTTCTCCCCTCAAGGGGGAAGCGACGATCATCCTCTATTGATAATGATGGACCTCGTAGGGGCATTTAACCGAATGCTTATATGTGAGCTTTTAAAAGAGAGTAGATTTGGTAAAAGTAACTGTAATTAAAATCGGGGGTTCGACTCTCGGCAGTCATGATACTACCCTTGACGATATCGTCACCCTGCAGCGCCAGGGCCAACCGATCGTGGTGGTACACGGCGGCGGCAAACTGATCACTGAATGGTTGACAAAAATGGGCATACCCAACCGCTTTGTCCGAGGAGAGCGGGTAACTGACCAACCGGCGCTGGAGGTTGTTACCGCGGTGCTGGCCGGGCTGGTCAATAAAGACATTGTATCGGCCATTAACTCTCGTGGGGGGCGGGCGGCAGGGTTAGCCGGTGTGGACGGTTTCCTGATCGAAGGGAAGATCGGCGACCTGGAGAAGGGGTATGTCGGCGTGGTGAATAAGGTGAATGCTAATATTATCGATGCCTTGATGACGGCCGGTTTTGTCCCTGTTATCGCTCCAATAGGCCTGAACAGCAGCCATCGCGAAAACGGCACCCCGGCGACCTTGAACTTTAACGCCGATATCATTGCCGGGGATATCGCCGCGGTCCTGAATACCGCCAAGTTGATCTTTTTAACCGATGTTGCCGGCATCATGGATAACAATAAACAAATGATTCCCTACCTGACTGCCAGCGAGGCGAAAGCGTTAGTGGAGGCAGGTACCGCTTCCGGGGGGATGATTCCTAAAATACAGGCTTGTTTGCGTGCCCTGGCGGCTGCTGAAAGCGCCTGCATCGTCGATGGCCGGCAGCCGCACGCTTTGATCCAGGCTGTCGAAGGCCATTATCCCGGCACGATTATTAAAACATAAAACAAAATAACCAACACCAGGGACATGATCGCCGTCATCATGCGGGACATATCCCGGGAGCATGAAATATGAGTACATCGCAGGAAATGGTCCAGCAATACTTGATGAATACTACACAGTGGATGCCCATGATCCTGGCCAGGGGTGAAGGGGCTTATGTCTGGGATGAAGAAGGCAAGAAGTACCTCGACTTTGTGGGGGGATGGGCGGTATGCTGCCTCGGCCATTGCCACCCGGTGATGGTGAAAGCGATCACCGAGCAGGCTATAGTCCTGACCCAGGCATCACCCAATGTCTGCGATCCGCAAAAGATCAAGCTGGCTGAACTCCTGGTAAAAAACAGCTGCCTGCAGAAGGTCTTTTTCCAGAGTACTGGCGCGGAAGCCAATGAAGGCGCCGTTAAATTAGCCCGCCGTTATGGTAAATTAAAACTGAACGGGGCTTTTGAAGTGATTACGGCGTTGAATTCCTTTCATGGCCGTACTTTGGCCATGACCGCCGCCACCGGGCAGCCGCACTACCAGGACAACTATAAACCGCTGCCGGCCGGCTTTAAGAATGTCCCCTTCAACGATATCGCGACCATAAAAGCAGCGACTTCCGCCGACACCTGCGCCGTGATGCTGGAACCGGTTCAGGGTGAGGGTGGGGTGAACATCCCGGATGATAATTACCTAAAGCAGGTGCGGCAGTGGTGTGATCAAAAAGGCATTTTACTTATCCTGGATGAGATCCAGACCGGGATGGGGCGCTGCGGCACCCTCTTTGCTTATCAACAATACGGCATTGAACCGGATATCATGACGCTGGCCAAGGGTTTGGGTGGCGGCGTGCCCATCGGTGCTTTCCTGGCTAAAGACCATTGTGCGGTTTTCGGTCCCGGCGATCATGGTTCCACTTACGGTGGTAATCCATTGATGTGTGCGGTTGGTAATGCGGTGGTCAAATATATCGTGGAATACGATGTTCCGGGAAATGCGCGTAAGGTCGGTACTTACCTGCTAGAGCAATTGCAGCAGCTTCAACAAAAATATCCCTTTATAATGAATGTCAGGGGCAAGGGCTTGCTGCTTGCTATTGAATTCGATAAGCCGCTGGCACATGATATCATGCTGGCCTGTTTAAAGGAAGGGTTGTGGACCAACCGTGTCCAGCCCAATACCATACGCATGATGCCGCCGTTGATCATTGGTAATAAGGAAGTCGACAAGGCCATCCGGATAATGGATCAGGTCTTGGCGGGAGTAAAATAAAAGGACGGCAGGGGACAGCTGTAAATGATAAACGGCCCTCTTTCCGTTTCTTATGATTCGAAGGGAGTGTAAAAATGGCAAATACCAAAAAAGTAGTTCTGGCATACAGCGGCGGGTTGGACACCTCAGTCGCCATTCCCTGGTTGAAAGAAAAATACGGTATGGATGTCGTTGCCCTGACCATCGACGTGGGTAACGAGAAAGATTTCACTGCCGTCAAAGAAAAAGCTCTTAAAGCAGGAGCGGTCAAAGCCATCGTTGCTGATGCCAAGGAAGAGTTCGTTAAGTACTTCTGTTTCCCGGCGGTCCAGGCCAATGCCCTGTACGAGGGTGTCTATCCCCTGGCGACTGCCCTTTCCCGGCCTTTAATGGCAAAATTACTGGTTGATGTCGCCCGGGAGGAAGGAGCGACCGCGGTCGCACACGGCTGCACCGGTAAAGGCAACGACCAGGTCCGCTTTGACGTCGGTGTTCATGCCCTGGCTCCAGATCTGCAAGTCATCGCCCCTGCCCGTGAATGGAAAATGACCCGGGAAGAGACCATGGCCTATGCTAAAAAGCACAATGTCCCGGTCCCTGTTACTAAAAAGAGCCCCTATTCCATCGATGAAAACCTGTGGGGTAAATCCATTGAGTGCGGCGTTTTGGAAGATCCCTGGGTTGAGCCCCCGGACGATGTCTGGGTCTTGACCAAATCACCTGCGAATGCTCCGAATAAACCAGTATATGTCGAGATCGGCTTTGAGAAAGGCATCCCGGTCAGTCTCGACGGTGAAGAGATTGACGGCCAGGCCTTGATCCGCCATTTGAATGAACTGGCAGGTGAACATGGTATTGGCCGGGTAGACCATATCGAAAACCGCCTGGTGGGCATCAAGTCCCGGGAATTATATGAAGCTCCGGCGGCGATTACCCTGATCCGTGCTCACGAAGCTCTGGAAGCTATGACCATGTCCAGGGACCAACTCCGCTTCAAGGCGAAAGTCGTAATCGAAATATCCGATATTATCTACAATGGCCTGTGGTTTGGCGGTTTAAGCCGGGACCTGTCTGCCTATATCCAGAGCAGCCAGCGTTATGTCACCGGTACCGTGCGTTTACAGCTCTATAAGGGTCATATCCAGGTCGTCGGCCGGAAGTCTCCACATTCCCTGTATAACCTCAGCCTGGCTACCTATGACAAGGGCGATAAATTCGACCAGAGTGCTGCCGTCGGCTTTATCCATCTCTGGGGTCTGCCCGTGGCGACCCAGGCCCAGGTTCAGCTGCTGCCTGATGCCGAAGGGCCTTTAGCCTTGATGGGCGGGGTAGCATCGCCAAAGAAGAATTCAAAAAACCCAGGAAAAACTGCGAAGAAGAAAGTAAAAAAATTAAATCGGTAGGAGCGGGTTCTCAGAATGAGTCTCTACATCCTTGAGTTGTCATTCTGAGGAGCCTAACGACGGTCGACTCGGAGTCGGAAGAATCGGTTTTATTAAAGGCCAAGATGAAAACGGATCCCTCGGCTTCAGCTCGGGATGATATACTGAAATAGCATCTTTAACGCGCACGCTACAGGAAAAATGAATGACCAATATCCGGGGCCGTTTTGAAAAACCGGCTGACAAGATGGCGAATAAGTATACCGCCTCTATCCCGTTCGATTGGCGGTTGTACCCTTATGATATCGCCGGCAGCGTTGCCCACGCCATGATGCTGGCCAGGCAGGGTATCATTACTGATGAAGAAGCCCGCTTGATCTGTGAAGGTCTCTCCCGTATCAGGTTGAAGATCGAAGCCGGAGAATTCGAGTTTAAAAGCGAATTTGAAGATATCCATATGAATATCGAAGCCGCCCTGATTGAACAGGTCGGTGAAGCGGGGCGAAAACTCCACACCGCCCGTTCCCGTAACGATCAGATCGCCCTGGATATGCGCCTTTTCACCAAACATGCCATCACCGACACTATGGAAAGTATCCGGAGTTTACAGCGTGCCCTGGTAAGCCTGGCTGAAAAAAACCGCAAGGTCATTATGCCCGGTTTTACCCATTTACAGCATGCCCAACCGGTGCTGTTAGCACACCATCTTTTGGCTTATTTCGAGATGTTGCAACGGGATTTCGGCCGGTTTGCCGACTGCCTGGAGCGGACGGACGTCATGCCGCTGGGCAGTGGGGCATTGGCCGGCCTCCCCTATGATATCGACCGTGACTTTGTCGCCCGGGAATTGTCATTTAACCGGGTTAGCCATAACAGCATCGACGCCGTTTCCGACCGTGACTTTGTCATCGAATACGAAGCCTGTGCTGCTACCTGTATGATGCACCTGTCCCGACTGACTCAGGAGATCACCTTATGGGCGACAGCCGAATTTGGTTTTACTCATATTGATGATACTTATGCGACTGGTTCGAGCATCATGCCGCAAAAGAAAAACCCGGATGTAGCCGAACTGGCCCGGGGCAAGACCGGTCGGGTTTACGGCCACTTGACCGCCATGCTGACGGTGATGAAAGCCCTGCCGCTGGCCTATAATTCCGACCTCCAGGAAGATAAAGAAGGCCTCTTTGATACTGTGGACACCCTGATTTCGACTCTGGATATCATCTCGGGTATGATGAATACACTGTCCTTCGACCCGGCAAAAACGAGGGCCGCTGCCGGACAGGGATATATCCTGGCAACCGACCTGGCTGATTACCTGGTCCGGAAAGGGGAAGCTTTCCGTTCAGCCCATGAAATCGTGGGTAAACTGGTCAGTCACGCCGCCCAAAGAAACCTTCCGTTGAACAAACTGCCGCTGATTGAATATCAGGCTTTTTCTCCCCGCTTCGCCGCAGATGTCTATGCGGTCAGCCTGGAGTCATCGCTGCGTGCCCGTAATAGCTACGGAGGTACTTCACCGCAGCAGGTCAGCCGGGCCTTGCGGGTGGCCCGTAAGATTATTGGAGGCATATGAAACAATGAATAGTGCCGAAATAAAAATCGCTCCTTCGATCCTGTCGGCTGATTTTGCCAACCTTGGCGAACAGGTTGCACAGGCAACTGCCGGTGGGGCTGATTATATCCATGTGGATGTTATGGACGGCCATTTTGTGCCTAATATCACTATTGGACCGGCTGTTGTTTCGGCGATCAAGAAACATACTAACCTGGTGCTTGACGTCCACCTCATGATTGAACAACCGGAATTATTTATCAGGGAGTTCGTCATGGCCGGGGCTGATATTGTTACTGTTCACGTCGAAGCCTGCCCCCATATTCACCGGACTCTGCAGTTGATCAAAGAAACCGGGGTTAAAGCCGGCGTCTGCCTCAATCCCGGTACGCCGTTGTGCAGCCTGGACTATATCATCAGGGATGTTGACCAGATATTACTGATGACGGTAAATCCGGGCTTTGGCGGCCAGGTTTTTATCGAAAATTGCCTGCCTAAAATTAACGAACTGCGGGAGTGGCTTGATGAAGAGAAGCTTAACGCTGACCTTGAGGTAGACGGCGGGATAAATGCTGATACCGCTCCCCATGTTGTTGGTGCCGGAGCTAACATCCTTGTTGCCGGGTCGGCGGTCTTTGCCGAAGGCCGTACTGTCGCTGCAGGGATTTCGGCGATCAAGCAAGCCGTGAAAGCCAATTTCGGTTAGAAGCAGGGAAGTCTATCCTCGGATGAACGCGAAAAGGGCGGCTACAACCGCCCTTTTTATGTACTTATGAAATGAAACCTGGTTAGGCTGCTTTTAACTGGGTCCGCTGGCAACGGGTGCAAAGGTTCATCCGCTTTTTTTTACCGTCGATGGTTACCGATACAGTATGCACATTCGGTAGAGCACGGGTGTTGGTTCGGCGCTTCGAATGACTCACATTATGTCCGAATAATGGTGATTTACCACACAAATCGCATTTCAAATCAGCTTCACCCCTTGACCGAGAGAATCATTTGCAGTAATATTCGTAAATAATATCACAGGCAATGGTTCTTGGCAAGAAAGTTGGAAAATTCCGACTTCCACAGTTCAGGACTGGTGATGACCGGGTGCTTCGAAATCTCATTATGCCCGGCATTCGTTCATGTCCGGTTTCTCTTTGTATAAATATGTGGAAAGGGTTGTAAAGCGTCTTGTTATAGCTTCCCTGTTTCCCGGGCTGGTAGGTACCTCCCGGTGGCTTTAATGAGGGAAATCCTGGAGGTGGGATGAAACAGGTATCATCAATAAATGGTTCGGAATTCAAAGAGATGCTGGCTACAGCTACCGGTTGGCTGGAGAAAAGCGCCTCTGATATTGATGCACTAAATGTCTTCCCTGTACCTGACGGGGACACCGGCACTAATATGCTGTTGACGATGCGTTCTAGTATCGAAGAGGTTTATCAATCGGCAAATTCCTCGGTGTCATCGGTAGCGCAAGCTACCGCTCACGGGGCTCTCATGGGTGCCCGGGGCAACAGCGGGGTTATCCTTTCCCAAATATGGCGTGGTATCGCTATCGGATTGAAAGGTAAAAAAACGATCTCCGGTAAAGATTTCGCAGAGGCTTTCAGCCAGGCATCGAAAATTGCTTACAAAGGTATCAGCAACCCTACTGAGGGCACGATTTTAACCGTGATGAAAGATGTGGCTGCCGCTGCGGAAAAAGAGGCAGACAAAACCGATGATGCAATCGCCGTTCTTGAAGCCGCTGTCGATGCCGCTAGCGAATCGGTAGCTAATACACCAAGATTATTACCAGCTCTCAAACAAGCCGGCGTGGTTGATGCCGGCGGGCAGGGTTTATTAACTATCCTCGATGGGGCTTTACGGTATTTACGCGGCGAAGCTGAACAAATGCAGTTCCGTAAACCGCAAATCGTTGCCAGCAGTGTTTCCGGGCCTGCTCAGCGAGTCTTCCGTTCCGGTGATGACGAGGTTCCTTTTGGATACTGCACGGAATTTCTACTTAAAGGGGAAGGATTAAACCCGGATGCTATCCGTGCCCGGTTGCAGAAGAAGGGACAATCCCTGATCACTGTAGGGGATAACACGACCGTCCGTGTTCATGTTCATACTCTGGACCCGGGTAATGTCATCAGGTATGCCACCTCGTTAGGTACCATGCACCAGGTCAGTATCCGGAATATGGACGAACAGCACCAGGATTTTCTGCAAATGCAGAAGGAAAGGATGCCGGAAATTGACATTGCGATTGTTGCTATCGTTGCTGGTGACGGCCTGGGTGAGGTGTTCGCCAGCCTTGGCACGACAGCCATTGTACCGGGAGGACAGACTATGAATCCCAGTACCAAGGAGATTCTCCAGGCTGTAAATAATGTGGGTTCCAACAAGGTGATCATTTTGCCCAACAATAAAAACATTATTTTGACCGCCCAGCAAGTCTTGAAATTAAGTGACAAAGAAATCGAAATAATTCCTACCAAGTCTATCCCCCAGGGCGTCGCTGCCCTGCTGACTTTTGATTATGAGGCTGATTTTGCGACTAATGTGCAGCTCATGAAAGAGGCCATTGAGCATGTTAAGACTGTTGAGATAACCCATGCCGTCAGGCCGGTCAATCTTAACGGGCTGAAAATCAAGAAAAAACAGGCCATCGGGCTTCTCGATGATGAACTGTCGGCGGCTGGTACTACTACTGAAGATGCTCTCCAAAAGGTCCTCACAAAAGTAACTCTCCGGAAAGCTGAAATAATGACGATCTATTACGGCCAGGATATAAAACTGGAACAAGCAAAGGCGGCCGGTGAGAATATCAGGCAGAAGTTTCCGCATGTCCAGGTTGAAGTAGTACACGGCGGCCAACCGCATTATCCCTATATTGTATCCATCGAATAATCATCCGTCTAATAACCATATAGAATCGGGAGGGATTCGTGAGTACCAGGATTGTAACTGATAGCCTATCCGACCTGACCAGCGAAATGGCTGAGAAGCTTGATATTACAGTAGTACCGCTTACGGTTCTGTTCGGCCGTCAGACTTACCTGGACCGTGTTACCATTTCCACTGATGAGTTTTATGACCGCCTGGTGCATGGTTCCGTCTGGCCGACGACAACTCAGCCAACGCCTGCTGCGTTCGCCGAGGTTTTTAGTAAATTAGCTGATACTACTGATGAGATAATGGTCGTTACCCTTTCTCAAAAACTCAGCGGTACCTACCAGTCTGCCCTGGGTGCCAAACCCATGGTCAAGAAAAAGTGCCGTATTGAGGTAATTGATTCCGAAACGGTAGCCATGGGATTGGGACTTATCGTCATGGCGGCGGCAAGAGAAGCTAAAAAAGGTGCTGGTCTCAAGGAACTGGTCGAATTCGTCGGCCAGGCCAAATCGCGCTCTCATTTCATCGCTTATTTTGACACCCTGAAATATCTGGCTAAAGGCGGCCGTATCGGCAAAGCCCAGGGACTGTTAGGTTCTTTGCTTTCTGTAAAACCATTATTGACTACCCGGGATGGCGAAATGGCGCCGGTAACCCGTGTCCGCTCATTGAATGCCGGTATGGATTACCTGTATAGTTTTGCCGCTCCATATATCGGCCGTATTGAAGCTATCGCTGTGGAACACACTACGAACATTGAAGAAGCAGATAAATTAACCGAAAGATACCGTGATATTGTCCCCAAAGACCGGATTTACCGTTCTACGGTAAGCCCGGTACTGGGAACCTACGGAGGGCCCGGGGCCGTTGCCGTAACGGTCTTTGAAACCGCGGGCAAATGAGCCGTGTCTCTGGATGCCAGTTCATTACGTAAGGTACTCCAGCTCGAAGCTGAAAAGGGCTGTCATGATTCTGCGGTTATCGGTGGCCTGGACCGGTTTTTGAACTCTTGTTTCGCCGGGCCTTCGGATCTGGCAGGCCGTTTTACTCAAGACAAGAACCTCCGCCAGCATTTTCTCCTTAAATCCGGTTATGCCGCGCTTGACCTGAAACAGCGCGCTGACTGGGTAAATAAAGCACTTTCGTTACTAGAAGAACCCGGTGGAATCAAGGCAGCCGGCGGTTCCAGGACAGAAACGGCTGCTAAACTGCCGCCGAAACCGGTTGCCTTCAAGCATATATTACATTCATCCGCAGAAACGGTCAAACACCTTAAAATATCTAAAACAGAAATTCCTAACCTTACCCTGGAAGCAGAGATTACGGCGATCAAAGGCATCAGTCCTAATATCGCCGCCCGCTTCCGTAAACTGGGGGTAAAAAATATCCGCGACCTGCTGTATTTTTTCCCCCGCCGCCACCTGGATTACAGCGACCGCCGTACCATTTCGATGTTGTCCGAAGGCAAAGAAGAAACTATCGTTGCCAGTGTCTGGCAGGCCAAAGTAGTCAACCTGGGCCGCCGGCGGAATACAGAAGCGATCGTGGGTGATGAGACGGGAAACGTTCGCGTCATCTGGTTCAATAATCCGTATGTCGCCCGCAGCCTGAAAACCAACGACCGAATCATCATCAGCGGCCGTGTTTCCCTGTACCATGGGCAATATGTTTTTCAATCCCCGGAATGGGAACCGGAAGAGAGTGAGACTATTCACACCGGCCGCCTGGTTCCCCTCTACCGGCTGACACAAGGATTGCGGCCCCGCCAGGTAAGAAAACTGATGAAATTGGTCATTAACCAGCAATCTGGAAAAATTCCGGAATTTTTACCCGGCGAAGTTATTTCCCGGCAGCATTTACTGGGCCTGGGCGAAGCCATCAGTAAAGCCCATTTCCTGGATGATATTGCACAAAAAAACCGTGCCCGGGAAAGGCTGGCTTTCGACGAACTATTCCTGCTCCAGATAGGCGTTTTAAGTAAGAAACGATCCTGGCAGGATAGCCAACCCGGTAGTGCCGTTGTCCTAAATCGGGAAACCCGTATTATCCTTGATAAGTTCATTAAAGCCCTGTCTTTCCATCTGACAGCGGCACAGGACAGGGCTTTACAGGAGATACTAGCCGATATGGCGAAACCCCGGCCAATGTCTCGCCTGTTACAGGGTGATGTCGGCAGCGGCAAAACCATCGTTGCCGCGGCGTCGCTGCTGGCGGCTGTCGCCAGCGGTTTTCAAGGTGCTTTTATGGCCCCCACTGAAATCCTTGCCGAACAACACTTTAATACTCTTTCACAGTTATTGTCCAGGTCGGGGCAAAACACGGTTGAAGAGACCAAGCTGTGTACCTATACAGGCTTGATGCCCGGCCCGGTAACGGTTGCCCTATTAACCGGAGACCTGGATGCCGCTACGCGGCGTTCCCTGCATCAGAAGATCCGCGCCGGTGAGATCAACATTATCGTTGGTACCCATGCCATCATCCAAAAAGATGTCGCCTTCCACCGTCTCGGTGCTGCGATCGTCGACGAACAGCACCGTTTTGGCGTTACCCAGCGCCTTGCTTTGCGTCAGAAAGGGGCGAATCCCCATATCCTGGTTATGACTGCCACCCCCATTCCCCGCACCCTGGCTCTCACCATTTACGGCGATCTGGACCTGTCGGTCATTGACCAGATGCCGGCCGGCCGGCAGGTAATCAAGACGAAATGGTTGAGGCCGGAACAGCGGCCGGGCGCTTATAACTTTATCCGCCGCGAAGTAGGTAAAGGCCGGCAGTCTTTCCTCATATGCCCACTCGTGGAAGAATCCGAAGCTGTGCAGGCCCGGGCTGCGGTGGCTGAATATGAACACCTCTCCCGGGAAGTCTTCCCGGACCTCAAGCTGGGGCTTGTACACGGCCGGATGACGGCAGGTGATAAAGACAGCGTCATGCGGCAGTTCCGGGCGGGTGAACTGAATATTTTAGTAGCGACCCCGGTCATTGAAGTGGGCATCGATGTCCCTAACGCTACCGTGATGATGATCGAAAGTGCCGACCGCTTTGGTTTATCCCAATTGCACCAGTTCCGGGGCCGGGTCGGGCGCGGTCCCGAGCAAAGCTACTGCATACTGCTGGCGGAAGACCCCTCGGAAATCGGGCGCCAGCGGCTGGATATCATCGAGCGAGTTTATGATGGTTTTAAACTGGCCGAAGAGGATCTTAACTTGCGCGGCCCCGGTGAATTTTTCGGTACCCGACAGAGTGGTTTGCCTGATTTACGGATGGCCCGGCTCTCCGATGTTGCCATCCTGGAAGCCGCCCGAAAAGAAGCTACCTTACTCTTTACACAAGACCCTCATCTGAAAACGCCGCCGCACCTGGCTTTGGCTAATGAATTAGCCCGGATCTGGCCCGAATCTGCCGAATGGAGTTAGCCGGTACCATGGCTGTCTTTTGCTATGTAATACGGCAAAACAAAACCGGTTGTATTACGTTATACTTACTGAATATTCAGGAAAATGTCGTTAGTAACTTAATATTGCATTGTTAACTTTCTTTATAGTAAAATTACTGTAATGGATTTACTAAGTAGGTAAAATCACATGGCAGGAAAAGACTACTATAAGATTCTTGGTGTTAAACGTGATGCCACGGAGCAGGAGATTAAACAAGCTTACCGTAAACTGGCACGTAAACTGCATCCGGATGTGAACCCGGGCGACAAGTCCGCCGAAGCTAAGTTTAAAGAAGTAAACGAGGCTTATGAAATTCTTTCCGATAAAGATAAGCGGAAAAAGTACGACACTTACGGCGACCAGTGGCAGCATGCCGACCAGTTTGCCCGGTCCGGTGCACAACAGAACCCCTTCTGGCAGTCCGGTGAAACCCGGGAGTTTCAGTTCGATGACGGCGATTTCGCTTCTATCTTTGGAAATCTTTTCCGCGGCGGCCGGACCGGCCGGTCCAGCCGGACTCGTACCAGGGAAAATCTGGATATGGACCTGCCCATCGAAGTGACCCTGGAAGAAGCCTACCTGGGCACCCGGCGCGTGATCAGCCTGGAAGGCAGCACCCGCTGTGCCACCTGCCAGGGGACCGGTAGTATCCGGAATGTACCTTGTTCCGTATGCCGCGGCACCGGGGTTTTACCTAACATGAAAAAGATCGAAGTTACTATTCCTGCGGGGGTTGCCGATGGTTCCCGTATTCGTGTCGCCGGAAAAGGGCGGCAGGATGGTACTGGTAATGCCGGCGACCTGTACCTGGTAGTAACCGTTAAACCACATAGTATATTTGAGCGTAAAGGCAATGATTTGTATGTCGATGTTTCCGTCCCTCTGGTTGTTGCCGTACTCGGCGGCGAAGCCCAGGTGCCGACACCGAAGGGAAACCTGGCTTTGAAAATCCCGCCGGAGACACAAAACGGTGTCACTTTCCGTTTGACAGGCCAGGGTATGCCCCGCCTGGGAGAGACTCAACGCGGAGATATTCTGGCCCGGGTCAAGGTTGTCTTACCGACCAAATTGTCCTCTGAGGAAAAAAAGCTCTTTGAGCAGCTGGGAAAGCTGCAAGGGAGTAAATAGTAATGACGGAATACCGGATGGAATGGCATCGGATCAGTGCAGACAGCGAACCCCGGTATGTGATTAGTGTCGCCGCCAGGATGCTGGGAGTACAGTCCCATACGCTGCGTTATTATGAGCGGATCGGTATCATCGAACCATCACGTTCCCGGGGCAACATTCGCCTGTATTCGGAAAGTGACATTGCTTATGTAAGGCAGTTGAAAAAACTGATGGATGACCTGGGTGTCAATCTGGCGGGCGTTGAAATCATCCTGCGAATGGCAAAAAACATGGATAACATGCAGCGCCGTATCGAAGCCATGGAGTCCGAAATAAAACAACTGCGCGGGGAAGCGTCGAACGATAGTAGCAACCCGCTTGATAACCCGGTGCGAGAGGAGTAGGAGTCGCATATGGCTAGTATTGCTGTTGAAAACGAAGCTAGTGAAGTCGCCCGGCAGCTCTTCGGCTCACGTAAAGCCGCCCGGGCGGACTTTACCCGGCAGTTGCTGGAAACGTATGACCGGAGCCAGGATAAGGATTTTCTAGTTATCCATAATCCCGGGGGGTGGGGTTGTTCCAGCCTGGACCGCTGCCTGGATTGGGAGAAAAGTATCGTGGAAGGGGTGAAATCGACCATCGATCATATGGGTTACAGTTCGATATTAACCCAGTATTTCCGTACCCGGGACAGCATCTGGTCCCACTTCATGGATATTCGGGAACAAATAAGCTTCTTTTTTCAAGGACATTACAGTCAAGCGCGGGTATTGGCTGCCGAATTGAAATTCCTTGTCGAACACTCTGACCGTTTAAAGATCGTCATGGTCGGTGTCAGCCAGGGCGCAGGCTTTAGCAATACCGTTTTGCGCAATCTCGGTGAAGTGCACGGCGTATACAGTATCGAGTTGGGGACCATGTTTGTTCATGTTCCCCGGCGCTTGGTTAATGATCATACCCTGGCGATCGATAATAATGGCATTGTCCCCGACCCTTTCGTCAAGTGCGATCTGTGGGCGGGTATCACAGCTTATGCCGCAGCTTCGCTGCGCTGGTTGAAATACCAGACGATCCGTAAACCAAAACGTTTTACTAGGTGCGTGCATATGCCGGGGCACGACTATAGTTGGGAATATCCCGGTGTGAAACCAAAGATAGAGACCTTCCTGAAAACCAGGTTTGGCCGGAAGGCGGAGGAAAAGCGATCATGAAACAGGAAAGATTTACTGAACAAGCCCAGGAAGCATTACAAATGTCCCAAGGCATCGTGCGTGAATTTAAACACAGCCAATGGGATGTCGAACATGTACTATTAGCACTGTTGAGGCAGGAAAAAGGCCTCGTCGGTGAGATTTTGTCCGAACTTAAGGTAGACATCGACACTATCCGGCAGCAGGTGATCCGGGCCCTGGAACGGATGCCCAAGCTGTCTTATGAGTCTCCCCAGGCGCAGATGTATGCCACGCCTCGGGTCGCCCAGTTATTACAGGCAGCGGAAGCGGAAGCCGACCGTCTGAAGGACGAATTTGTCGGTACGGAGCACCTGTTTATCGCCATTACCCGGGAAGAGAAGGGTGAGGCTTTCTCCATCTTAAAACGCTCGGGTATCGACCAGGAGAAGGTCTTTCAGGCCTTGCAGAAGCTGCGCGGCAGCCATCGCGTCACCGATGCCCATGCCGAAAGTAAATACCGCTCGCTGCAGAAGTACGGGCGTGACCTTACTCAGATCGCCCGAGAAGGCAAGCTGGACCCCGTTATCGGCCGGGCAGATGAGATCAAGCGGGTGATGCAGATCCTCAGCCGCCGTACCAAGAACAATCCTATCATCGTCGGTGAAGCCGGCGTCGGTAAAACGGCCATCGCCGAAGGCCTGGCTCAGAAAATTGTCTCCGAAGACGTGCCCAATTCATTGAAAGGGAAGCGGGTAATAGCGCTGGACATGGGCAGCCTGGTCGCCGGCAGCAAGTTCCGCGGCGAATTCGAAGAGCGGTTAAAAGCTGTCATGGACGAAGTCCGGGAATCAAAAGGTGAGGTAATCCTTTTCATCGATGAATTCCATACCGTGGTTGGGGCGGGAGGTGCGGAGGGCGCTATCGATGCCGGCAATATGTTGAAACCGGCTCTGGCCCGGGGTGAGCTCCAGTGCATCGGGGCGACCACCCTCAATGAATATCGTAAATACATCGAGAAAGATAAAGCCCTGGAGCGGCGTATGCAGCCGGTCTTTGTGACCGAACCCAGCGTTGAATCGACCATTGAAATGCTGCGCGGCCTGCGCCCTAAATATGAAGCCCATCATAAGATAAAAATCGATGATGAGGCCCTGGATGCGGCCGCTAAACTCAGCCAGCGCTATATTTCCGACCGGCACCTGCCGGATAAGGCCATCGACCTCATTGATGAAGCCGCCAGTAAGCTGCGTATTGAAAATGAGAGCCCGCCGCCGGAGATACAGGAACTTGAACAGAAACTCAAACAGGTTACCAGCGAAGAAGAAGCTACCTCGCACCGGCAGGACTATCAGCGTGCCGCTGAAGTCAAGGCAGAACGCCTGCGTATTGAACAGGAATACAATGAAGCCAAGAGCAGCTGGTTGAAACGCAATAAGATCGAAAGTGTGGTAACTGAAAAAACGATCGCTGAGCTGATTTCCAAGTGGACCGGCGTGCCGGTTTCCCAGATGCTGGAAGGCGAAGCCGAAAAACTGCTGCACATGGAAGACCGCATTCATGAACGACTGGTAGACCAGGAAGAAGCAGTGACCGCCATTTCCGAAGCCATCCGGCGCAGCCGCTCCGGTTTGAAAGACCCCAAGCGACCTATCGGCAGTTTCATGTTCCTCGGCCCAACCGGTGTCGGTAAGACTGAACTAGCCCGTAGCCTGGCCTGGTTCCTCTTCGATAATGAGAATGCCATGATACGGCTCGATATGTCCGAGTACCAGGAGCGGCATACCGTGTCCCGCCTTATCGGAGCCCCTCCGGGATATGTCGGTTTCGAAGAAGGCGGCCAGTTGACCGAAGCGGTACGGCGCCGGCCCTACAGCGTCATCCTGCTGGATGAAATCGAAAAGGCGCATACCGATGTCTTCAACACCCTCCTCCAGCTGCTGGACGACGGGCGGTTAACCGACGGCCAGGGGCGTACTGTCGACTTTAAAAATACCGTCATTATCATGACCAGCAATGCCGGCGTCGAGCTAATCAAGAAGGAATCCTCCCTGGGTTTTACTCCGCAAAAAGATGCCGTTAAAGCCCGCAAGCGCAGTTACGAGGAGATGCGGGACCGGGTGATGGCCGAAGTGCGGAAGCTGTTCCGTCCCGAATTCATCAACCGCCTGGACGACATCATTGTCTTCCACGAACTGAATGAAGAGCAGACCCGGGCGATCGTCGAATTGATGGTCAAAGACCTGGAACGGCGGTTGGCCGAACGGAAGTTGGGACTGGAAATAACCGATGCCGCCAAAGCATGGTTGGCACAAACCGGCTTCGACCCGGTCTATGGCGCCAGACCGCTGCGCCGAGCCATCGAACGGTACGTAGAGAACCCGCTGTCGGCTAAAATACTGGCAGCGGATTTTAAAGAGGGCGAAATGGTCGTCGTCGATTTGAAAGAAGACGAACTGGTGTTTACCGCTAAAACCCCGGAAAAAACCCGCCGCCGCTAACTTAAGCTTCGGGTAGTAACCTTAAGACGGGCATCTCTCATGGGGATGCCCGTCCCGCTTTTTATTACCCCAATTGACTAGAAATGGGAGATCAGATATTCGATATAAGGATTTGCTTTGGATTTAGAAATTAGCAACTGTCTTTGAAGGGTATTTTTCATGATATTACCGCCAAT
>JAEAME010000967.1_pt1 | contig 23383 bp, 26 predicted proteins | sample 8958731 | NCBI WGS metagenome assembly JAEAME01 (sample SAMN16933194, study PRJNA681113) | bioreactor sludge metagenome | isolation source: anerobic bioreactor sludge (Control) | place: India:Bengaluru | collected 2018-10-24 | reverse complement strand
AAGTAAGCCAATCCATCTAAATTGTGAAAATCAGAATAAACGTAAAATCATGGTATGAAAATAGAACAATTTCGCGATAATAAACCACGTCCCGTTGTAGACAATCGCTAAGATAACACAAGCAGTAGTGGGTGTCAATGTGTTTCCTTGTGAACATATCCATTAGAAGAATAGCGTTATACCAGGATTTTCGATGGATATAGTGTTCGGATTGTGGTTGAAAATAATAAAAAGGGCACCCAGCTCTTCACTGAATGCCCTAGAATTACCACTGTACAATCATCACCTGACAAACTCAGGCACGGCTGGAATTTATTACCACTGAACAAACATCGGCATCACTACGTGGACATAATTGTCCGCCCCCACCGGCCGTATCACCCCCGGACTTGAGGGCCCGGTTGTCTCCAGCGCTACTCTCGGTTCTTTGAGTACGCTGAGAACGTCGGTGAGATACTTCCCGTTGAAGGCGATCTTGGATTCGGGGCCTTCCACGGTGGCATCAATGTCGCCGATATCGTCACCTAACTCCTCCGACCGTGCGGATATGGTCATCTTCCCCGGTGATCCGTCTTCCACTCCCATCACAATGCGTACGATGCCGCTGCCGTCCCGGGCGAAGATCGAAGCTGTTTTCGTCGCCCGCAGGAACTGTGCCACGTCTACCACCGCCTTGGTCTTGTAGCTTGCCGGGATGAGCTGCGAATGCTGGGGGAACGTCCCCTGCACCAGCTGCGAGACCAGTTCCAGGTCTTTCAACTTGAATAGTATCTGACTCTTGTTCGGATTGACCGTTATCTCCACTTCATCTTCGCCGTCGGACATCAGCCGGTTGAGTTCCGCCATCGTCCGTCCCGGCATAATGACTTCAGCCTTATCTTTCACCGGGGCTGCCAGGGGAAGTTTGTGTACCGCTAACCGGAAGCCGTCGGCGGCTGCCAACGTCAGCATCCCATCATCAAACCGGGCATCGATGCCCGTCAGTACCGGCCGCGATTCTTCGGTTGCCGCGGCGAATACTACCTGCCCGATCCCCAGCCTGAGGTCTTCAACTTTGACCCTGGTCGTCAACCCTTCGCCCACCACCGGGATGGGCGGGAAGTCCTTGGCGTCGATGCCGCTGATCCTGGCCTCGAAGCGGGCGCATTTCAACGTCATCGTCTTGCCCTTGGGCGAAATCTCCATATCGATTTTATCATTGGGCAGCGAGTTCACAAATTCGGTCAGCAACCGGGCGGGTACGGTGATCGAACCTTCTTCTTCGACCTTGGCCCCGATCCAGTAGCTGATCGCCATTTCGAGGTTGGTAGCGACCATTTTTAAACGCGAATTATCGGTCATCAATAATACGTTGTTGGTTATGGGCAGCGTGGTCCGCGTCGCCACGGCACGCCCGACGACCGCTAAACCGCGGCTGATATTTTCCTGTAAGCAGGATAATTTCATGTTGTTCCCTCCTGGTTCTGATGGTTCGGAATATTACTCTATCTGGTATTGTTAATCCGGGTATATGCTACCGGTTGCGGTTCATGAAATATTCCGCGCATAAAGTAGAAGGTAGTATATAACAAATGAAGGCAGCGTACAACAACTAAAACAGGGTTAAAAAACAAATTATCCGGAGGTAAAAGGCGGCTTGTTCAATATCGCCGGGACTTTCGCCGCTGCCCGTGCACGGTGGCTGACCTGTCCCTTCATTTCCGGAGACAGTTCCGCCATGGTCTTATTGAATTCGGTAAACAGGAAGACCGGGTCGTAGCCGAAGCCGTTGTTCCCCTTCGGCTCGAATGTGATATATCCCTGGCATTCCCCCTCACACACCGCCGCCTCCCCAGCGGGCGTGGCCACGGCGATCACGCAGCGGAACCTGGCCGCTCTTTTTTCCTGCGGCACTTGCACCAGGTTTGCCAGCAGTAATTTCACCCGGTCGCTGTCTGACGCTTTCTCCCCGGCATACCGGGCGGATTTTACTCCCGGCTCCCCGCCCAGCGCCGCCACTTCCAGTCCGGAATCATCGGCTAGTGTCAGCAGCCCACTTTCCCGGGCATATGCGGTGGCTTTTATCCGCGCATTCTCTTCGAAGGTCTGTCCCGTTTCCGCCACCACCGACTTTATTCCCGCCTCTTCCAGTGTGACCAGTTCCCGCCCCGTCGCTCGCAGCAATTCCCGGAATTCCCGCACTTTCCCTTGATTATTCGTCGCTATCAGCAGCTTCCCACCCAATTCTATATCTCGATTTAGTTCTATAACTTAATATTTTGTTACTTAGTATTTTCTTAGTGTTTAGATATTCGCATTTAGATATTTTTTATCAATATTCTATTCCTTCTCTTGCCGTCGTTCCCCCGTCATACGGGTGTTTCACCTTCTTGCACTCCGTCACCAGGTCCGCCAGGTCGATCAGCCTCTGGTCGGCAAACCTGCCCGTCAATATCAACTCCACCTGCGGCGGTTTCTCCTTGATCAAAGCGGCCACTTTCTCGATGTCCACCAGCTGCCATGCCGAGGCGATGTTCACTTCGTCCAGGATAACCAGGTCGTATTTCCCACTCAAAATTACTTCGTGGGCGGCCGCCAGCGCCATTTCAGCTTGCTCTTTTTCTTCTGGTTTTACATGACGCGGATCGGTAAAATCGAGAAAGCCGAACCGTTTTATTGTCGCCTTGGGGAATGTTTTCAACGCTTCCCATTCCCCGTAAGGATAGTCGCCCTTCATGAACACTACGACATAGACACTTAAGCCGTGCCCCAGCGCCCGCAGTGCCGTGCCCAACGCTGCCGTCGTTTTTCCCTTCCCGTCCCCGGTGAATATCTGTACCAGGCCTTTTCGGGCTTCCTGGGTGTTAGTTGGTTTCTTAACATTCAAGGTAGTACAACCACGTCTCTAAAATTTGACGCCCGATGAGGTCTGCCCGTGTTTGATCACATATTCGGTGTTGCCGTGCCACAGGTCGGGGTAGGCATGGAAGTACGGGATCTCAGCGTCACTTAGTTTTTCCTGGTGGCTGCCGATCTTCCCGTAACATTCGTTACATAAGATCACGCAGTTCTCGGCGTCCCATTTGCCGCCTTTTTCGATGGGGGTGCGTGGCGTAGTATCTGCCTTCTTTCCTGCCAGTGCTGTACCGCATTTGGCGCACCAGGTCCCCCATCCGTCCCATTTACTCTGCCGGTAGGAAGCACTACGTTTCACTAGTTCGGAAAAAGCCATTTTCATCTCCTTTAGGTAAGCGAGTTCATCTTAATTCAAGCTAATTATCTTGTTAGTTTCCGTGCCTTGTCAACTGATTTGTCCTCCTTCTCCTCCAAATGATAAAATGTCCTCCAGTTAAGGAAACGGAGATGGAAATTATGATTCTGGAAATGCTGGAATTAGGAGCCTACGCGGCCAACTGTTATCTTGTGGGCGACGAGACTACTCATGAAGGGATGATCATCGACCCCGGTGCTCAGGCCGGCCAAATCACCAAGAAGGTTAAAGAATTGGGGCTTGACATAATGTACATCGTTCTCACCCACACCCACCCCGACCACATCGGTGCCGTGAAGGCGGTTAAAGAAGCTACCAAGGCCTCTGTACTCGTCCACGAAGACGATGCTTATGGGCTTAAACAGGCCAGTCCCTTCGGTGGCGGTGCTCCTCCCGGCCCCCCCGACCGCTTATTAAAAGGCGGCGATACTCTTAAGTTAGGTGAACTCAGCTTCCTGGTCCTGCATACTCCCGGCCACAGCCCCGGCGGTATCTGCCTCTACGGCGGCGGCGTCATTTTCTCCGGCGATACCCTGTTCCAGGGCAGTATCGGCCGTTCTGACTTCCCCGGCGGCAGCCAAACCCAGTTATTGAACGCTATTCATACCAAGCTGCTCGTCCTGCCGGATAATACCCCCGTCTACCCCGGCCACGGCCCCGAGACGAACATCGGCTACGAAAAACGCCATAATCCCTTCCTGAGATAGCTGTAAATAAAAAAGAGGGCTTTGCCCTCTTTTTTATTTTTATTACTATTTTTCCCCTTGTCCCTTGCGGGTCGAAGATCTCGAAGATTTCGTACTCTAGTCCAGACCGTATGAATACAGATTCCCAAGAATATGTATTCATCGGGAAGAGACGAAATCAGCCTGTAGGTCGGGTTTCCTAACCCGGTCTACCCCTGGAATCCTGAATTATAAATCTTTTTCCATTTTTCCCAGCTTCTTCTCCAGCGCCTCCTGCCGGATGACCAGCGTCAGGTCGCTCCTCGTCTTTTCCAGTACCCCCCGTACCATGTCCGTCGTCCGCCGCAAACCACCGGTGATGGCGTCCGGAAAATCTATCGTTACCAGCACGCTGTAGATGTCGTCCATCGACGCCAGTAATTCCTCCCCCCGCGACAGGTCTCCCCGCCGCATACTGTCCAGCAGGTACCGCCGCAGTTCCCCTACTGCCTCCCCCAATCCGTTCAGGTAAGCTGCAGAGTCTACGCCTAACTCTGCCGGTGTTGCCACCGGCTTCCCCGTCACCAGGTCCAGCAGTAGGCATCCTTCGGCATATTCTTTCTGTGAGTCTCTGAGGAAACCGGTATTCATCACTTCCGGGCTGCCCACCAGTGAGTTCTCGGCTTTGGTAAGCAGGTCTTTGGCCTGGGTTAAAAGCTTCACTGCCTCACCGAATTCCTGACGGTGTATTGCCCGGATCGAGAGGCTGCAAAACCGTATCGCCTCCCGGCACCCCGGCATTGCCCCTTCCCGCGCGGCATCTTTGGCTGCCAGGCTCATCCTGATTTGTTCGGCTATCGCATCCAGATTCTCTGTAGGTCGGCTCATTTCTTCTCCTCGATGGCTTTTACTAAATCCCGGGCCGCTTGTTCCGGATTGTCGCTGCCCGATACCGCACTGATGACGGCGATGGCACTTGCGCCCGCCTGCATCACCTCGGCCGCATTATCTTTACTGATGCCCCCGATTGCGACGATGGGTAGTGTTGTGGCCTGCTTTATATCACGCAGCCGGCTGAGGCCGACCACTGCGACGTCGCTTTTAGAACCGGTGGCGTATATCGCCCCCACCCCGAGGTGGTCTGCCCCCTCCGCCGCCGCTGCCTGCGCTTGTTCAACTGTGTTCGTACTGCAGCCCAGCAGTTGGTCCGGCCGCAGTAATTTCCTGGCTGTAGCTGCCGGCAGGTCTTCCTGTCCGATATGCAAACCGTCGGCTTCACAATCCAGCGCCGCCTCCAGGTAGTCGTTCATGATGAACAACACCCCGTTTTCTTTACATAGCTGCCTTAGTTCCCTTGCCAGTATCAGTAGTTCTTTTTTCCCCAGTTTCTTTTCCCGCAATTGTATCGTCCCCGCCCCGCCCCGGATTGCCTGGATCGTGATTTCCCTGTGGCTGCGGCCTCTTAGCTGCTGCCCGTCGATAATGACATAAAGCCCGGCCAGCTTCTTCAACTTATCCAGCCGGGCCAGCCGGGCCAGCATTTCCTGTTCGAGTGTGTACAGTTTGAACCGTGCCTGCCGGTATTTGTCGGTGTTTAATTCCGCCGGTAAAGCCGGCAGCCTGGTCATTTCTTCAAGTACCCTTAATGATTCCTGGACCCTGCGTGCATTTGCCACCAGGATGTCCCGGAAAACCTTACTTTCCGTTTCTCCGCTTACTTTGATGTCCTGCCCAATGTCCGCTGCGGCATCCCGCGACCAAATCAATTGCTGCTGCAGTTCCGGGCTGGTCTGTACCAGGCTGTGCCGCATCGCCTTTAACCGGCTGCTGACTTCTCCGTTATTCAGGCCCAGCCGGGCGATGTCTTCCAGCACCCGCAGCCCTTCCGCAGCACGGTTCAGGTTGGCATCGATGATTCTCAAGGTATTGTTTTCCATCTCGGTATCGATATATCCCTTTGGCATAATTCTCCCCCTTTAAAAAAAAGGGGGTAAGGGGGGCTTCTTCCTTGATCAGTCGTTTAACTCGTCTGGCAGCTTGCCTTCCCGGGCGGCACTGATTTCTTCTTTGATCTCTTTCGGCACATCCATGCCCATATCCTGGAACTTCTTTTCCGTCCACCGCCCGATATTCCTGGGGTCTTTATAAAAATCGGTCCCCGAATGCAGCGTGGGTTCTCCGGACTCTTCGTGAATCGTCTGCGTTGATTTGTGATAGGCGAATTTTGATACCAGCCGTTCTGTCTGGCTGCTGCCGCATTTTGGGCACATTGCCGTTCCCGTTTCTTTCCAGCTTCTCACCAGAGTACTGAACTTTGTTTGGCATTTCTGGCATTGATATTCGTAAATCGGCATTCTGGTCTTACCTGTTCCTCCAGGACATGTTAACACATCCGGAATTCGAGGGTAAACTATTCTTCCCCCACTGCACTTTCATATACTTCGATCCGGCTGGCTTTCCCGTCCCCTCCCATCTCCACCGCCACGAAGTCGATGCGCCAGGCTTCCGGTGGTTTTTTCATGCGGTTCAGGTAATATGCCGCCGTCAACCTCATCTTGGCCCGCTTTGCCCGGGAAATGGATTCTTCCGGCAGCCCGAACCGGCTGTTGCTCTTCGTCCTGACCTCGACGAATACCAGGCAGCTTTTATGTTTGGCTACGATGTCGATTTCACCCCGGGGGCACCGGTAGTTGGTGGCAATAATGCGGTAGCCTTTCTTCTTCAAGTAGTCTTGCGCCAGCTTTTCTCCCCACGCCCCTGTCTCTTTTCGTTCCATCTCTTTTCCGGTGATCGCGTTTACCCTTTGTCCAGGGCGTCTTTCACCGGCTGGTAATTCCGCCGGTGGATCGGACACGGCCCGAGTCTTTGCAGGCAAGCCAGGTGCTCTCCCGTACCGTAACCCTTGTGCCGCCCGAACCGGTAGCCCGGGTATTGTGCGTCATATTCGGCCATGATTCTATCCCGTGTCACTTTAGCAATGATCGAAGCACAGGCGATGGAAAAGCAAAGCGTATCCCCGTTGACCACTCCTTTTTGATATACCCTGACCCCGGGTAAGGTAAAATAGTCGATCAGTAAAGCATCCGCCGGCGGTGATAATTGCTGAATCGCTTGCTGCATTGCGGTCTGCGTGGCTTTCGCGATGCCGATGGATTCGATCGTCCAGCAGTCTACCAGGCCGATGCCCACAGCTACGGCTGTTTTGCGGATGGGCACGTAGAGATCTTCCCGCTGTTCCGGTCTGAGCAGCTTGCTGTCCCGGACTCTATTTTTCCAGGCGGCCTTTAATCCTTTGGGCATGATTACCGCCGCCGCCATCACCGGCCCCGCCAGCGCCCCCCGCCCTACCTCATCTATTCCGGCGATGTACCTGTAACCTCGCTGCCGCAGTAGTTTTTCTTCGCTGAATGAGGGTACCCGGTCGTCTGCCATGTCCTCGCGTCCCCTGTCTTCCGGTGTTGTTGGTCAATGCGGTGGATTGGTTTCCGGCTTTTTGACCGGGATATGCTTCTCCGCCGCTGCGGCTGGGGTTTCCGCCGCGGTTGGCTCTTTAACTTCCGGTTCCGCTGCCCTTGTCTCAAACTTAAGTTCTGACACCGGCAGATCGATTGTTGCCTGGCTTTCTTCGATCAGGACCGTCACCGTCTGCCGCAGCGGGTTTACGCCTACCACCTTGCCCGGCCCCGTCGGGGAGATGACATGTTGCCCTTCCCGGGGCATATTCTTGCGCAGGTCACGGTATTGCTGGCATTCGTAACTGAGGCAGCACATCAGCCGGCCGCAGCACCCTGATATTTTCATGGGATTCAACGGCAAGCCCTGGTCTTTCGCCATCTTCATCGAAACCGGCATCAGTTCACTGAGGAAGCTGCCGCAGCATAACTCCCGTCCGCAGCGGCCGTATCCTCCGATCAGTTTTGCTTCGTCACGCGGCCCTACCTGCCTTAACTCGACTCGTGCCCGGAGCTTGCCGGCCATCTCCCGCACCAGTTCCCGGAAATCTACCCGTTCCTCGGCACTGAAATAGACTGTCACCCGGCCCCCGTCGAGGTTATAATCGGCTGATATCAGTTTCATCTGCAGGTTCAGGCGCTCGACCATTTTGGCCCCTTCCACCATGGCTTCTTGTTCCCGGGCTTCCAGGTTCTTTGCCTGCTGCAGGTCTTCCACTGTCGCCTTACGAATCACCGGTTTCAATGGTTCCGGCAGGGTGTTTTCTTCGATCTGCTTCAACGGGATGATCACCTGACCCAGTTCCAGGCCGCGCGCCGTTTCCACCACCACCACATCGTTCGCCTGCAGTTCCAGGCTGGCCGGGTCGAAATAATAGATCTTGCTGACTCTTTGAAATCTGATTCCTGTAATATTTATCATTTAGTTACTTTTCTTGTAAATGAATAATTATCAGTTGATTAACACACTTACTAATTCATAAATCTTAAATCATGGGTTTCTAAGGATAGTAGACTACTTTACTTTACCCGCCGTCAAGTACCCCCCGCTTGGTATCACCGCCGGTAGGCTTAACATCAATACTTCCAAAGTCAATCTTGCGTTTGCATTCAGCTTCAGCTGTTCCCCGGCTTCGATGATGGCTGCGATCGTGTCCCGGATCTGCTTCAGTTCTAGGCCGTCCGCCGTTTTTCCCAGGATATCTTTATGGTCGATATTGGTTATCCTATCTTCCTGCTTGCATTTGGCCAACAACAGGTCATGCCACCAGTCCCGCCATAACGTCAGTTTTTCCTGGACCTTTTCCCGGCTTTGCCCGAATTCTGTTGCCAGCTGCGCCGCGTATTCGAACCGTTCCTCCAAACCCGCTTCCCCCGTGGCGATGATCTCCTCCATTATTGTCCGGTATTGTTCCAGTTGGCTGTCATCGATATTATTGACTGCCCACCCCGGGCTGCCGTGCGCAAGCCGGGCCAGCAGGTCGGCCTTCCCGTTAGGTACCTTCCAGCGCTCCACCAGGGCTGTCCGAAGTTCTGCTACCGGCAGCGGCATCAATTCCAGTCGTTGGCAGCGGGAGATCACCGTTTCCGGCAGCGCTTGTTCTTTTGCAGTGAGGAGAATAAAGACCACATTTTCCTGCGGTTCTTCCAGGGTCTTTAACAGGCAGTTGGCGGCTTCGGTCGACATCCCCTCCGCCCCGTCGATTATATATATCCGGCATTGGCCTTCGAAAGGCGGCAGGTTGGCGGAATGCTGCAATTGCCGGATTTCTTCGATGCTGATTTCGGTTTTCGGTTTGCCATCCTCGTTTTTCCCCAGGCCGATTTCCTGGACGTCGGCGTGCTTGCGCTCCTGTATCCTCCGGCAGGAGGTACATTCCCCGCAGGGCGGATCCGCCGCGTGGCAGTTCAATGCACAGGCCAGGTCTCGCGCCAGCGTCATCTTACCCACCCGGGTTGGCCCGGTGAAAAGGTAGGCATGTGCCGTCCGGCCCCGCTTCAAACTTCCCTGCAGCAAGGAAAGTGCCCGTTTTTGCCCGATCGTCTGCCACATCTTATTCTTCCGTGAGGTCGCACCGGATCAGGTCTGCAATGGTTTCTCGCCGCCGGATCAGGCGTGCCCGGCCGTCTTTCACCATGACTACCGCCGGCCTGACAAAGGCGTTGTAGTTACATGACTGCGGGATATTGTATGCCCCGCACCCCGGTGTCGCCAGGATATCCCCCGCCGCCATGTCCGGCATCTCGATATCCCGTATCAGGACATCACCTGATTCGCAGAATTTTCCGGCGATGGAATATCGTTCTTTCACCGTGTCGTTCATCCGGTTGGCCAGCACTGCCTCCATCTCTTCCTGGTACAGCGCGGGCCTGATATTATCCCCCATCCCCCCATCCACCGAGATATACGTCCGGATGCCCGGGATTTCCTTGCGGAAACCCACGGTATACAGCGCTACCCCCGCCCGCGCTACCATCGCCCGCCCCGGTTCAATTATCAACCGCGGCTGGGCCAGTCCGGCTTGCCGGCACTTGCTGTCGATTATCGCCGTGATCGTCTCGGCATAGGTTGCCAGTGGCGGTACCGGCGTACTCAATGACATCTGTACCGGGAAGCCGCCTCCTACGCTTAATTCTTCCATATTGAAATTGTGTTCTTGCTTCATCCGGGCGGCAAAATCAAGTACCGTTTCGCCGGCCGCCCGGTAAGGCTCCGGCGAAGTCAACTGCGAACCGGCATGGAAATGCAGCCCTTTTATCTTTAACTGCGGTATTACCGCTGCCGCCATCAGGGCTTGTTCTGCCTGGGCGAGTGGGAAGCCGAATTTACTGTCGATATTCCCTGTTGCGATGTGCCGGTGCGTATGCGGGTCGATCCCTGGCGATATCCGAATCAGGATGTTCGCCTCCTGCTTGCTTTCCCTGGTGATTTGTCCCAGCATTTCCAGTTCGCCGAAATTGTCGACCACGATCCGCCCCACCCCATAAGCCAGCGCCAGCCGTAGTTCCTCTTCTGACTTGTTATTTCCCGGAAAGGAGATGGTCTCCATCGGGAAGCCGAATTCTCTGGCGATGCTGATCTCACCACCCGACACCACGTCCAGCCCGATACCCTCTTCTTTTTCCAGCTCCAGTATCGCCCGGTTAAGGAAAGCCTTGCAGGCATAAAGTACCATTGTTTCCGGGTAGTGTTTCCGGAATTGGTTTTTGAATTCGGCTGCCGTGCTTCTTAAGGTCGCTTCATCGAAAACATACAGCGGCGTGCCGTACCTTGAAGCCAGGCTGACGGTATCGCAGCCGCCTATCTCCAGGTGCTCCTTGCCGTTGACTGTTGTCCCATCCGGGAACAAGACCAGCCGGTCCGTCTGCTTTATGTTCATCTTTATTCCGCCTCAAGTTTAGCAACGGCCGTACCTTAAGTCAAAGCCGCTCATTCTTGTATCATTAATCTAAAATCACAAACCAGACGATTCCCCAGATGGCTTTGCTTTGCCGGTCTTCAAGACGAGGCAGGAACCCCATCCTCAGCCTATATCTCCACCTCATTCCTTTCCTTACTCAACAAGCCGTACTTTACCTCCCCCCCACAGTACACCCGCACCAGGTCTGCCAGTTCTACGGTCAATCTTTTCGCTTCTTCCGCTCCGACCGGCGGCAGGCAGTCCAGGTTTATTACGATATTCCTGGTCTCTGTTGTCAGTTTAGTTTGGTCGCCCTGCCGCCAGTTCCAGCGCCGGCACATCACCGCTGCCCCGTCATAATAGATGACTTCACCCGGTTCGGGGTATTCTAACTCCGTCGAATTGAATGGCATGAACGGCTCGTCGCCTTTGGCGGTTGTCAGGAACAGGTTATCTTTTACCGAATTTGTATCGTCGGCCCCACTGGGCAGAACGTATTTCAGTGAGAAATAATTGAACAGGGCTACCGCCGTATTGATGTACGGCAATTGGTCGCCGCGCCGCGCCCGCCGGCACAAAGATTCCACTGAGGGATAGAACTTGTTCGGATTGGCCCCGAATTTCAAATATGCCTGCCGCCACGGGGCGATCCGGGGATGGTTCTTGATATCCAGCATCGCCGGGTCCTGGGTCGCTTTCCGTTCTTCTTCCCGCAGCCCCGCCAGCAGTTTCTCGTTCTCACCATGATTCTCGATGTTCCGGGCGATGATCACCCCCCGGGTGTATTCTGGGAACATCTCGAATATCTGCCGCGCTACTATCGATTTCACTGGCCTTCCTCTAGTTTTTATTTTCTGCTTTTTGATATTTGTGTGTTATTTGTCACTTGGAGTTAGGAGTTCACGTTTTATTTCTCTCACCCCTTATCAAGGGGAGAGGATCAGAGTAAATGGTCTTAGGTCTTTAGTATTTCGTTTTTCTTACTGATTATAAACTTGATATTTTGCATTTTGAGTTTTGTATTTTGTATTTAGAGTTTTGATATATGGCTGTTTTTCTTTCTACGGCACTGGATTGACCGTGAATTTCAAGTTGAAATCAGTTGCCTGTGCCACGAAACTCGTTCTTATAAAGCTGTAGTCGGAATAGTCCGATTTAAATGATAACCGCAGGTTAAAGGGTTGATGTGTTCCCGGTTGTATCAGGTTTTCCCCGGATACACTTAGTGTGAGTTCTCCGTCAGTATAGGTGATGGTCTCATTGTAGGTCGGTTTCACTCTCATTGGTACCGGGCCGGCATTGTAACAATAGACCGTTAGCGTTACCCGTCGAATCCCACGCGAGTTCGCCTCCGACCAGTTAAGATTATTCAGGTTCGGGATGATCCCCGTATCGCACATGAGGGTGTGTTCTTCATCCAGGTATAGCTGCAGATAGTATGGTAGATTTCTTATGTCGACCGTTAGTTTAGGCGTCGGTATCGGTGAATAATCGATAAAAGGCATCAATGCCGGTTCGGTTGGGCTGGTTACGGCTGGTGTTTCCTTATTCAAACACGCACTGCACAGCAGGGAAATTATAACAAATACTATAATAACCGGTAGCCGTCTCAAGAACTTGTTCATCCTTTCCTTCGCTTTTTTCAGGCTGTGATCTTCAGGCTGCTTTCCGGTTATTGTATTCCTCTTTATGTGAATCGCGCAAGCTGGTAACGTGTTAGTTCATGGTGCGCATATGGTTTTTTAGTTTATTTGTATCCCAGAATATGCTCACACACTGCATCCCCGGCGGGTATCGATTTTCCTATCCGGTAGGTTAATACCGGATTAAGTGTTTCTACTACCGTCCGCTCCATGGTCGTATGCGCCCGGCACATCTCTGGATTAGTGAAATGTAGGGGGCATTCCGCTACCGTGATGATAACCCGGTCCTTTTCCCACACTATGGGGATGACCTTGTCTTCTTTCCCCCGCCCCACCGTGTCGAATATCCTTATCAGGTATTGTGCCACCGCAGCCATGTCATTTTCTTTTAACTTTTTTTTTGCCCGCTCCGCCACCGTCAAGCCGTATTCCCGGCTCATCTCCGCGATCATACTGATCCCCTCGTCCCCGTAACGTTGGTAGAGGAAATCGTAGTTGTTCCTGATACGGGCATATAACCCACTGACGGCACTGCGGTAAACCTGCTCCAGGCTGCGCTCGTCTCTGGCTGCCATTTCCCTACTCCTTAATTTTTTTACCTTTGCTGCCGGCCGGGTACTCTTTGTTAGTGCAGCCGTTCGCGCAGGTTCGGCAGCTTACCCTGGATATATAGCTTGGCCGCTTCTTCAGCATGGTGCACGTCGGTAATCACCGGTTCTATTTTAAAGTTTTTCAGGCTTTCATACGCCCCCATCCCCATCCCCCCGGCAATCACGGCCTTACAGTCATTAATACTACCCGCCATCCGGCCATGCAGGTTCTGTGCTGCGGCGTCGTTGTGCCCGTGAGCATGCCCATGTTCCGGGTGTTCGTGCCCCTGGCCGGCCTGGTGGTGCCCTGCTTTCTCCCGTTTTTCGGTATTCGTTATCTTGCCGTCTTCGACCGTGTAAACGACGTACCACGGCGCCATTCCGAAATGCTGGCTGATGGTGTTTCCGTCTTCCGAGACTACTGCGATTTTCATGTTTTCTTTTATTCCTCCATTTAGCTGGCTGGTTTGTATATCATTTACCTGGCTTTCTGCCAGTTCGTAATGCCCCCCCTCAATCCGCAGTGCTTTTCCGTGCAACAAGCTGTCGGCGATTTTCCTGCGGGCGGCTGCCAGCAGACGCTGAAATGTCGGCCTGGAGATGTTCATCCGCTCCGCCCCTGCCGCCTGCTCCAGGTGTTCCAGGTCATGCAGTCGTACTGCCTCCATCTCTTCGACAGTCAGGCGGTTCTCTTCCAACAACCTTAGCGGTATCCCTGCCGGTTTGAAAAAAGTCGTCCCCGGTAAGGCCAGTACCCGCCGGCATTTAGGCGGCCTGGGCATTTTTGCTTCCTCTTGTTATGAGCATACGTTCATAATAGCAAATTCCCTTACCACTATCAACTATTTACCTTACATTTACTCCTGTTTTCTCGATGCTGTTCTACAATCATCGATCTTAAATCAAATTTCTTGTAACACCTCCTCCCCCTGTTTGCTTTCCTTTTTCACCGCGTCTATGATAGGTGGGAAAATCCGGCTGTGATGAAAGCACAACCGCTTTTTTGAAAAATAGATCAGGAGCATTTGTGGATGTCGATTTCTTTTACAGATAAGTGTGTTGTTATCACCGGTGCCGGCCGCGGCCAGGGCCGTGAAATCGCCCTCGCCATGGCTGCCCGCGGTGCTAAAATCGTCGTTAATGACCTCGGCGGGGAAAAAGACGGTACCGGGGCCGACCGTTCCCCGGCCGACCTCGTTGTCGCTGAGATCAAACAAGCCGGCGGCCAGGCAGTCGCCAATTACGATTCTGTGGCTGATTTCAACGGGGCACACAATATCATCGAAACCTGTATCCGGAGTTTTGGCCGTATCGATGTTCTTATCAATTGTGCCGGTATCGGCGGACGCGGCTTCAAACCTTTCTGGGAACTGGAGAAAGCCGATTGGGACACTGTTATGGACGTCAATATCAACGGTACCTTCCATACCTGTCGCCATGCCCTTGGCTACATGGTCCGCCAGGACTACGGCCGCATCATTAATTTTGCCTCCCCCGCCTGGCTTGGCCACGGCCCCTCTCCCTACACCGCCTCCAAGGGCGCCGTCGTTAGCCTCAGCCTGGGCATTGCCATGGGCATGTCCCTGGAAGGCTATCACATCACCTGTAATGCCCTGATCCCCATCGCCGAGACCCGCATGAGCCCCCGCTCGGGTGGTACTGCCGGTTGGGAAAAGATGTATCAGGCTGGGCTTATCCCCCGCCAGCTTTTTGAAGAATCCGTCGATCCCCCGCCCCCATCCCATATCCCCGCCGCTGTCATGTACCTGACTTCCGATGCCGGTGCCCACCTTAACGGCCAGATCATCGGTGCTTCCCGGGGCCGCGTCGCCCTCTATTCCCAGCCGTCAGAATTTAAAGGCGTTTACAAAGACGGAGTCTGGACACTGGAGGAACTCGCTAACCGCCTCCCCACCGCTTTCGGTAGCGGCTATCCCTCCGCCCGATAACCGGCTTATTTGTTACCAAAAAGGGAAGCTGACCCCGCCAGGGGTCAGCTTCCCTACTTCTCTTCTTTCAATCCACGGCCAAGATCTGATCTTGGCCGCACTCACAGGTTTTTTCGGTCCCTTGGTGGGTCCTTTTTCATGACCTGTTTTGTTATCTGTTTTATTATGCTAGTGCTTTGCCGACCGTCCACCATCCTGGGCGATGATCTGCCCCGTGATGTAGCTGGAAGCGTCCGAGGCCAGTAATACGGCGATGCCCATTAGTTCGTCCGATTCCGCCATACGGTTCATCGGGATGTCTTCGTTGGTCTTCTTCATTCTTTCCTGCATCATTGCCATCATTTCGGGGCTGGGTGTAGCCATCGGCCGCGGGTTATCATGCCCGAGTTCGGAATGGTGCATGCCTGGAGCAATGCAGTTGACCCGGATATTGTACTTGGCATATTCGATTGCCGCGACCTGGGTCATCACATTGATGCCGGCTTTGGCGGCACAGTAGGCGATAGGAGCGATTTCCGGTACCTCTGCCCGGATGCCGGCGGTCGATGAGGTGAAGATGACGGCACCTTTATTCTGTTTGATCATTACCGGCAGCACGTATTTCATCACCAGGAAGGGGCCGCGCAGGTTGGTATCGATAACGATATCGAAATCGGCCAGGTTCTCTTCGTGGATCGGTTTCAGTCCCCGGGCGATGCCTGCGTTGTTAAAGAGGATATCGATGCGGCCGAATTTTTTGACCGTCTCATCGACCATTCTCTTGATATCGGCTTCTTTTGTCATATCCGCCGAAATCCCCAGGGTTTGCCCCCCGTAAGCTTTCAGGATATTCAGCGTTTCATCGATCTTGCCCTGGTCGCGGGCGGCGATTGCTACATTGGCGCCGAAGGCCGCCATTGCCTTAGCATAAGACCGGCCGATGCCCCGGCTGCCGCCGGTGACTAATGCGGTCTTGCCGGTCAGGTCGAAAATGTTTTTATCCGTCATGCTATTATTCTCCTTAACCTTTTTCTTTTGCCATATTCTAACACTTTGTCTTGTCCTGCGAAACAGGTCAGAGTATGATATCCTATTGCCATGATTTCATCAACCTGGTTCATCGCCCTCGGCGTGGGCCTCCTTGGTGTTGCCGGCTGCCTCTTCGGCGCTTTCCACGCCCTCGGCCGCAAACGGTTGTTGAATGATAATCCCACCTCCCGGACCCAGGGCGTTTTTATCGGCCTCACGGAGCTAAATGGCACCGCCGAGATGGAAAAACCCCTCATCAGTTATCTGGCCCAGGTTCCTGTGGTCCATTATGAATATACCGTCGAAGAACACTGGCAGCGGACGGTCACTGAGACCTACCGAGATGCCAAAGGCGGTATCCACACCCGGACCAAGACGGAAAGCGGCTGGAAAAAAGTCGATTCCGGCGGCCTTTCCGCCCCTTTCTATCTTAAAGATGACACCGGCGTCTTGCGCATCCTGCCCGAAGGGGCGAAGATCGAGGATCAAGAAGTCTTTGAGAAGACGGTCAACTCCGGCGACCCTCTTTATTTCAATAAATGTCCTGCCCGGGAAATTGCCCATACCACCCACCGCCGCCGCTTCCGCGAGACGGCCATCCCCCTCCACGCCCGGCTTTATATCGTCGGCCGTGCCCGTGAACGGGAGGATATCGTCGCAGCCGAAATCGCTCAAGATAAGTCCGCTCCGCTCTTCCTTATCTCCACTCGTACTGAAAAGCAAGTTTCCAAAGGGTATGGCGCCCGGATTTGGCTCTGGGCCGTCCTCGGCTTTCTGGTCTCCCTCGGTGTCGCCGCTGCCTGGCAGTTGATGCGTGTTGGCGCAACCGGTTTTACCTTGCCTCCATATCTTATCGCTGCCTTTGGCTACCTCTTCGTTTACCCGCTCGGTTGGATTTGGACCGTCTATAACAGCTTTATTAGTTTGCATAACAGGGTAAAACGAGGCTGGTCCCAGGTGGATGTCCAATTGAAGCGCCGCAACGACCTCATCCCCAACCTTGTCCAAGCCGTCGAAGGCTACCGGGATCATGAGCAGGCGACCCAGTTAATGATATCCCAGATGCGTACCCAGTTGTCAGCCACCGCCCCCGGCCTCTCCGGCCCCGATTTCTCCGGCCTGGCCTCCACCCTCAAGGTTGCCATGGAAGCATATCCCCATCTCAGGGCCGACAGCCAGTTCCTCAAGCTCCAGAAGAGCCTGATCGAAACCGAACAGCGCATCGCTCTTGCCCGTGATTATTATAATGATATCGCCACTTTCTATAATTCCCGGCTGGAAATGGTCCCTGACCGTTTTATCGGTGCTGTCGCCCGCCTCAAACCGCGTACCCTGATGTCCGCCGCCGACTTTGAACGCGCTCCTGTCCCGGTCAATCTCAATTCCTGAATCCTCATCGATCTCTCAATATGATGCCTTCCGCTCATCCTGCCTGTCCCTCATTCTTCTTTCATAAATCATAAATCAACTTTCAAGGAACTAATGAACTTTTCCTTTTATCCTCAACTATATATTAATAGGAGCGCTCCTGGAATTATTGAAAGGAGGCAGACAATGAGAGCATATGTTATCCGGCGTCTATCGCTGATGGTGCCGACTCTGCTAGCCGTTACCATCGCCGTATTCCTCACGGTCAGATTCATCCCGGGTTCTGTCGTCGATATTATGGCCGCTGAAATGCTGGCCGATGGTGGTGGTGGGGCAGACCATACCCAGATTGTCGCCAATCTACGCCATCAACTCGGCCTCGATGTCCCTATCCACATTCAGTACCTGCGCTGGCTTGGTGTTCTGCCGCAGGAGGACGGCGGTTTCCATGGTATCTTCCAGGGCGATCTCGGTTCTTCCCTGTGGGGCTAGTGTTTCTTCCCCATCACCTGATTCTGGCAATGGTCTGGTGAATTGAGAATGTTATATATCATGTGCTGGTTGGCATACAAAAGCTGAGAATGTCATCCCGAACAAAGGTCGACTCACCGTCGAAGGGATCTGTCCCTCATACCCTATGAGGGAATCGTATCGGGATATCCCAGCCTGCCAAGTCCGCTCATACTGAGCTCGTCGAACGTATGAGCGGACTTTTAACATTCCCCCATTCCTCAATCATAAATCATCAATCCTAAATCTGGTATCACACATCCGCCACTCCCCCATCCTGATAAAATACCCCATCATACGACTTCTGCCGGTAGGGGAATTTCTGTATCGCTTTCTCATCCAGGTCGATGCCCAGCCCCGGGGACTCCGGCAGCAGGAAATATCCGTCTTTCTGCTTCAACGGTGTTTTGACGATTTTCATCGTTTCCGCTGCTGGCAGCGCATATTCCAGGATATCGAAGTTCGGTATCGCCGCCGCCAGTTGGATGCTGGCTGCCGTCGCTACCGGTCCGTTCGGATTGTGCGGCGCTACCCTGATATAGTAGGTCTCCGCCGCTGCCGCGATTCTCCTTAATTCGGATATCCCGCCGCAGTGGCACACGTCCGGCTGGATGATATCGACCATCTGCCTCTCGATCAGGTTCCTGTATTCCCAGCGGCTGAACAGCCGTTCCCCTGTCGCCAGGTCCGTCCCCGATACCTGCCGCCGAACTTCTGCCAGTGCTTCCAGGTTGTCCGGCGGTACCGGCTCTTCGAAGAAATAGATGGTGTATTCCTCGACTGCCTGGATTTGTTTCACCGCCAGCGACGGCCATGCCCGGCCGTGGTTGTCGATCATGATGTCGACCTTCGGCCCCACCGCTTTCCGTAGTTCCTTGATTCGCTGTTTGAGATTTTTTGTGATTTCGGCCGTGTCCATGGCGCCCCGGGAGAACATGCCCCCCGCCTTTACCCCAGTGTAGCCGGCGTCCAGGATCTTTTCCACCTGGTCCAATCCGAATACGTGTGTATAGGCTCTTGCTTTATCCCGCACCGGCCCTCCCAGCAGTTTATATACCGGTACCTTATGCACTTTCCCCGTGATGTCCCACAAAGCCTGGTCGATGGCACTCAACGCTGAATTCAATACTATCCCGCCCCGCCAGAAGCCGTGGCGGTACATCACCTGCCAGTGCCGCTCTATCTTCATCGGGTCTTCCCCTATTATCCGCGGGCTCAGGTCGTTGATCGCGGCCGCTACTGCCTGTTCCTGTCCCTCCACACTCCCTTCTCCCCACCCATGGATTCCCTCGTCCGTCTCGATCTTGGCGAATACCCAGCTTTGCCTCGCTGCCCCCACCAGGAACGTCTTCACTTCCGTTATCTTCATCATTCACCCTCCCTTTTGTCTCATATTCCGATGTTCACATTTTGTTCTGTATAATCTTAAATCCATAACGGATATTTGACAAAAATCATCGATCGTGAATATATAGTCATAACGAAACCATTCTTTTACGTCTGCTTCCCGGATATTATCGTGGGAGGTGTGTAACAGTTCGATGGTTTACCCCGGTCCTGATTATAACCGGGTACTTGTCGAAAAATACCTGGACCAAAAACTGTCACCCGACGGCGATCCCGAAAAACCGCCCCGCCGCGCCCCTCATAATTGGTGGATTTGCATCGGCCTCCTTGCCGGCGTGATCGTCGGTGCTGTCGTTGGTGCTATTATTGGGAATCGTTTTTCTTATGTTTCCAGTGGCTCTTTGGTATTAGTCGGCCTGGTGGTTGGCCTTGTTCTCGGCGGTATTCTCGGTACTATCTGCGGCCTGATCGGCGAATATTTCTATAATATCTTTTCGAAAAATCATACTCCCCGCCACCCCTCTATATAACTGAAAAAAATAGGGGAGCGTTCGGGGGAACGCCCCCCTTATCTCGAATTATCTTCTGCCCATTCTTAAATCATATCTCTTAAATCTAAAATCATTATTTATATACTCCATATTCCCTGGCGGCCTCCATCATCGCTTTCAGGTTCTCCATCTTCCCGTTGTCGATGCTCGCTCCTCCCGCCATGATATAGCCGCCGCCCGGGGCACAGTCGGCGATCAGCTTCCGGCAGTATTCTTTTACTTCCTCCGTGGTTCCTTTCATCACCACTGAGGTGGGTACGTTCCCCGCGATGCAGCAGACATTACCCAGGATTTCCTTCGCCTTCTTCATGTCCGTCTGGTCGAAGTACCACACCACCGCACTCTTCGGGGTATCGGCGATTTGTTTCAGCCGGTTCGTATAGCGTCCTTCGGCGAAGGGCATCGGTACCAGCCCTTCCTCCACCATCGCCATGAACAACCGCCTCAGGTACGGCCAGTAGAATTCGGCGAATTGGGCGTCAGACATGAATACGTCGTCCCCCTTGTGCAGCGGCATCATGCAGATCGGGCAGGCCGTCATGGGGAAATTCCTGATCGAGGTCTCGATTCCCAGCTTCAGGTAATATTCCATCGCTTCGTGCAGCTTTTTCGGCTGGCGGAACATGTCCATCGTGATGCCGTGCGTTCCTCTTAAGGTATCTGCAAAATGGTCGAACGGGGCTCCGACCATCGGCCCGCCGCCATAAGTGGAAGGATAACCGCGTGCCCGTATATAGTCATTGATTTCCAGGCTGGCATCCCGCCACCGGTTGTGTTCGTCCGCCAGGTCCATCAGTTTCTGGAAAACCTCGCGTATCTCCGGATCCGCCAGTATCGCTACCAGCGCTGTCCCGCTCCAGGCACGGGTCGACGGCAGCCAGCTGAAGCATTCGAACAGCGGCGAGGTACGGGGCAGCATCGTCCGGATATTATAGTCGGAAGGGTCCATCATGTAGCGGTCGTACTCGTCGGCTTTCATGTATTCACCTTCCACGAACTGGTTCGTCGAGGCGTCTTCTGCCAGTCCCAGCCCTGGCAGCTTCTGCAGCTTGGATTGGATCACCTCGGCGATTTTACCCGAAGGCACCAGCCCTGGCCCGGAAAAGGTGTCCATGTCCCCGAAGGCTTCCATGTACTTTTTCCAAATCTCGTGGCCTTTCTTGTAGTCATACATCAGGGTGCGGAAATTGGCTCCGCCCCAGTACGCCGGGTAATTCCCCGTCGGCAGCATCACCGGGACCCGGTCCGGTTCTTCCATCTTGATCGCCTTGATGAACCTGGTGACCCTGGCTTTGTATAAAGTTTCGGCTTCTTTACTCACGAACTTGATGTTCTTCGCTTCTAGCCAGTGCTTGAAACGTATCTCCCGTTTTTCCTGCCAGGTCAATTGGTCCCAGTTCGGTATTCCTCTCATCCGCTGTTTCTCCTTATTAAAAAATCCGGCTTTATTCTTTTAGGTTGGTTGCTTCACTGTGTAAGTCGAGTACGAGTCTTGATAGATACGGCGATTATAAAGCTATCAATGACCTCGTGCAAGGACTGGGGCAGACTGTTACGCATTGATCAGACGCTTGTCATATGTATCAGCGGAAATATGTTGTCCAAGGTAAACTCGTTTGATGCTTTGTTTCCTGGTGATTGGTATTTGTGTGATACTTGTTTATCGTGATTTGGTAATTGTTAGGATTTTGATATTAAAAATTGGTATTTCTTCTTTTAAACTTTCTTATACTTCCATTTACCCATGCTGAAATATATGGTGTACAGGGCGGCGGCCACCACCGTCCCCGCCACGATGCCCCACCGCACCCCGTACACCCCCAGCCCCGGGATCCGTGACAGGAAATAAGCCATTGGTATTTGCATCAGCCACATGTTCACGATCATGATTATCATCGGTACCATCGTATCTCCTGCCCCGTTGACACATTGCTGGAATACATTGGTTAACCCCATTACTACCCAGTTGGCGCAGGCGATCCTTAGAAATAAACTAGCAATTACTACCAGTTCCGGGTCGTTATCGAATATCCTGACGATGTATTCTGCCCATATCAGGACGGCGGCCGAGACTATTACGAATACCCCTGACAGGAAGCCCCCTGCTATCCATCCGGTCTTTTCCGCCCTTCCCGGCTGCCGGGCTCCCAGGTTCTGTCCGGCTAATACCCCCGCCGCCTGCCCAATACCCATCGCCGGCATTTGCAGGAACATCTCCACCCGCTGGTTTAACGTGTGTGCGGCCACCGCCAGCGTCCCGAACGGCGATATGATCCATACCAGTACCAGGTTACCCAGTGTCCTTTGCATTGCAGTCACTGAAGCCGGGATGCCTACTTTCAGCAGCCGCCAGATGATGTTGAAATCGATGCGGAAATGGCGGAAACTCAGGTGCAGCCGGGTACGCCCGCTGAGCAGGAATATCAACCCCAGGCTGGCTCCCAACCCATGTGAAAAGACCGCCGTCGTCGCCGCTCCATTCACCCCCATCTCCGGGAAGATCCACAGTCCGAAGACCAGCAGGGGACAAACTGCAATGTGCACCAACCTGAAGAAAACCGCGATCCACATGGGGGTTCGTGAGTCGCCTGAAGCCTGCATCATGCTCTCGGTCATGTTGCGGAAGGACATCGTTACCATGCCGATAAAATTGATCCTCAGGTACGATCCCCCTAACGCCACGATTTCCGGCCCCACCCCCATTACTCTCATGATGGATTCCGCAAAAAAGTGGCCGATCAGGGCCATTGTGATCGAATATGCCAGGCTGATTACCATCGCCTGCTGCGCGATGTGGTTTGCCTCTTCCGGGTTTCCCGCCCCGATATACCGGGCAACCATCGCCCGCAGCCCCTGGTACAGTCCCATTGTCAGGGAATTTACCAGTTGTACGATCATCCCGGAAACCCCTACCCCGGCGATTGCCGCCGCCCCCAACTTCCCTACCCAGATCATGTCGATCGTGGGCCCCAGCATGTTCAGACTGCCGCCGACTACCATCGGCCAGGATAGGGATAAGAGATTGGCCGTGATGCTGCCCCTGGTCCAGTCCCGGTTTTTCCTTTGCTAGTTAGTGCTGGTTTTTCTATTATCCGTTGTCTTTTCTCGCCTCGTTTCCGGATCAGGTTTCTTTAGGGCGGCTTATTTCTTCGGCAATTTTGAGAAACGCTACTTTCTCTGCTTCATTGAAACTTTCCAGCACCGGCGCTAAGGCCTGGCTCTCTTTTACCAGCATCTGGGCGTAGAGTTTCTGCCCTTTCGTTGTCAGGTTCAGTGTCCATTGCCGCCGGTCGGTCTTGCTCTGCGACCGTTTTATCAGCTTTTTCTTTTCCAATGAGTCCAGGGTAAAGGTCAGCGAGCTCCCGGGTACCGCCAGCTTTTCTCTTAACATTTTAAGCGAAATGCCCACTGCCGTTTCTCCCACCAGCAGCAGGGTCAGAAATTGTACTGCATTCAGCCCGTAATATTCCGCCAGCGTCAGCTTCAACAACATGGCGTGAGAAAAAAAGCGCACCAGTATATCGGCAGGAATATGTACCATTTGTTTCGAATTCCGAATTATTCTATAATCGAAAGATACTTTTTCTGAGTAGTAATCATTGCTGTCCAAGATAAATTCAAAACACGGTTCTGGACGAGTTATTCAAAT
>JAEAME010000966.1_pt1 | contig 23394 bp, 22 predicted proteins | sample 8958731 | NCBI WGS metagenome assembly JAEAME01 (sample SAMN16933194, study PRJNA681113) | bioreactor sludge metagenome | isolation source: anerobic bioreactor sludge (Control) | place: India:Bengaluru | collected 2018-10-24 | reverse complement strand
AGAACCAAGAAGTATGTAGCAAAGCGAACAGCAAAGCTGGTATGGGAAAAGATTTATTTGACCGAAAAGGTTGTTGATGGCGTATTTACCACCCTCCGAGAATTTATGGCTGAAGCCGATCCGGAAGTTCGCATCGAGATCAGAGATTTTGGCGTGTTTGAGGTGAAAACTACCAAACCCAAACCCAAAGCCCGTAATCCCAAAACCGGCGATATAATTTATGTGCCCGCTCGTCGTAAGACCCATTTTAAAGCTGGCAAGTTGCTTAAAGAAGTTCTTAAACAGCCGTTAGAAAGATAATAAATTCAATAGATAAGCCGTCAGTAATAATTATCATTCTGACGGCTTTTCCGTTTGATATTTTAGCATCTATGACTTGAATTATTTGCAGTTGAGATTCCATCGATCGGCGCACAACGATAATAAAGATATGCCTGCGCTGCGAATTCATTTCATATTTTTTTCGAAATGAGAAAATTGGATCGATTAAATCGACAAAGCAAATGTATCCATCACGCGGATACGCTGAGGTTCAGGAATAAAACTGGCTAATAATAAATTTTTGAGTCATAAAGCGTGCAAAGAAAAATAATTTTAATAACTTTGCAGTGTCAGGAGGCTCGGATGCTGGTGGGTGATGATTTTTTGATCCTCTTTTGGGCGGAGAATTACAGTAAATCATGAGTGAAATTGGCAGAATTTTAGCGATCGATTACGGTGCTCGCCGGATCGGTGTTGCGGTGAGTGATCCATTGCGGTTGACTGCCCAGGCTTTGCCCACTATTCAGGTAAAAGGGCTGAAACAGGTATTTACCGAACTTGAAGCCATCATTAATGAAAAGCAGGTAACAGAAATTGTGGTGGGAATGCCTTTGAATTTAAAAGGCGAAATCACTGCTGCAGCGCAAAAGGTCGAAAAATTTATAGAGCATTTACAAAATCAATTCAAATTGCCGGTTCATTCCTGGGACGAACGATGGACATCGATAGCTGCCCAACGAACTATCTGGGAATTCGGCAAATCTCCCAGTCGCCATAAAGACAAAATAGATCAGATTTCAGCGATGCTGATTTTAGAAACATTTCTGGATTATTTGAATTTTAAGAAGCAACAATTAAAGCAAAATCTTGAATAATAAATGAAAAAAAATCTGATATTTTCACTCCTTGCCAGTGTGCTACTGTCGTTTTCCTTTCCACCCTTCAAATTGGGTTTTCTGGCTTATTTCGCCCTGGTGCCATTTTTTTTGCTGCTGGAAGATAAGAGTTTTAAAGAGACTATCAAATGGGGTTTTCTGACCGGATTGTTTACAAATATCGGCACATTGTGGTGGATTAATTTAGTTACCGTTCCTGGGGCGATTGCGGCAATTCTTTATCTACCGATTTACATGATCATTTATGCCGTTCTCCACAATTTTCTAAGAAAAAATTTGGGCGAAAAATATTTTTATTGGTGTGTCCCATTTTTGTGGACAGGAGTGGAATATTTACGATCATTAGGTGTGCTTGGATTCCCCTGGTGTTCATTGGCTTACACTCAAAGCTATTATCTGTCTCTGATCCAGTACGTCAGTATTACCAGTGTTTACGGTGTCTCTTTTTGGGTAGTTATCCTCAATGTATTGATTTTGTTGATTCTTAAAAATTTTTCAAACTATAAGAAGGTATTAATTTATTTTATTGCTTTACTGCTGTTGCTTGTCGTCCCCTGGATTTATGGTTCATTAGTCATACCAGACAAGCAGAAAGTGCCAGAAGAAAATATCAGAGTCGGTTTAATTCAAGGCAATATCGATCCGTATCTCAAATGGAGCGATGAATTTGTAGAAGAAAACTGGCGAATCTACAACGATCTGACTTTAGAAGCTGTTAAGCTAAACCCGCAATTAATTATCTGGCCAGAAACGGCTGTTCCTGATTACTTGAGAATTTCCAATCTGTATTTGACGAATATTAGAGCATTGCTTTCAAAGATAAAGTTACCCTTAATTACTGGCGCGCCAGATTTTCAATACTTGTCGGATCAAAGTTATTTGACTTTCAATGCTGTTTTTTTATTAATGCCAGATCATAATAGCTTTCAAATTTATCACAAGGTTCATCTCGTCCCATTTGGAGAACGCGTGCCATTTACCGAAACATTTCCATTGCTTAAAAACTTGCTGGAGAGCCTGGAAATGGGAGAAGGTAATTTTTCTCCAGGAGAAGAAATCGTTTCGTTTCATCTTCCTATATTGACTCAAGAAAATGAATTGAAATCGGATCATTTGAAACGGGATGCTATTAAAGCGCCGGTCGTGATCTGTTTTGAGTCGCTTTTCCCTGAATTGGTTCGAAACTTCATTTTAAAAGGCGCAGATTTTTTAGTCATTATCACCAATGATGCCTGGTTTAAAAGAAGCGCAGCGCCCTATCATCATGCCCAGATGGCAGTATTTCGGGCGATCGAAAATCGGATCAGCATTGCACGATGTGCCAATACCGGCGTTTCCATGTTTGTCGATCCTTATGGCAGAACTTTGCAGTCTTCTCCTATTTTCAAACAAGCTTACCTTGTCCAAGAGGTCCCTCTGCGTAAAGAAACGACGTTTTTCACCAGGCATGGCAATATTTTTTCAATAACAGTTTCATTATTAAATATTGCTCCACTGCTGATCGCGATGTTTACTCGACATAAAAAAGCCGGAGCTCCTTCTGCAAGTTAATCATAAAAATATCAAATTCCAGCCTACTCCTGAATGCATCCTTCGTCTAAATTTTAAAAGATGTTTTATGCTTTTGCCGAGTTTTTAAAGCGCTGAAAAAATAGCGGGGTTTGATCTGCGAAGGCGGCGATTTTAGCAGAAAAGGTCGTTAATTGTGTTTTTATCAGACGAAAAAAATCAAAAGAATTTTTGATCGTCATTTAAATTATTGGATTGAAATTTGCAAACGTAATGAGCTTTAAAATAAATTGGGAACCTTAGCTGGATCATTACTTTTTTCTGAAACTATTGTTTTGTGCTGGCTTCGTGGAACTAATCAACTGGTTTGAAACTTAAAACAATTTAATTTGTGGTCAAAATTTGCCAATGTTTATAAAATAGCTGTATGGAGATTGTTCGGTGTTCAGATTTACAAGAAAATTTATTATAATTATTGTCCTGGGATTCAGCGGCGTCGGATTCTCTCAGCAAGATTACTTTTTTACTTTAAGCACGACGAAAGCAAGATCGCTTGCCATGGGAGGCGCTTATACTTCCATTGAGGATGACATTGTATCAGCCACTTACAATCCTGCAACCTTAAGTCTTTATCGGTTCGATAAGGATTTCAAATTAACATTTTATCTGAATCCAATTGCACCAGCAACCATTTATTACGAACGATTTTATAATGATCAGTCTGAACAGCGGCAGAAAGAGAATATTTTCGGAACTGCTTTATTATTGATGAAAAGCCTGGTCTTCACTGGAAGATTTATTGATATTGCTTTGATTCTTAATGAACAGATAATCGACGATAATTACTTATCTCTTCAGAAGAAATTTTTCCAGAATTGCAAGCTATGGGAAAATAGCTATCATACACTGGCGACACGCATTAAGCTGGCAGATCGGGTGTCACTTGGTGTCTCAAGTAGCTTTTATGTAAAAAGCATAAATGAAGAAGCTCGACAGGGATGGGGATTTAGCTATGGTATTTTATTAAAGCCATCACCTCGGATGAATGTCGGGCTGGCTTTTGTGGATTATCCTAATAATGCGTCAGAAATCCGTATGCCATTAGAGCGGCTGGCGGATCAAACGATGAATATCGGAATTTCCTACAAACCGACAGCTACTACGACACTATCTTTAGACCTAAGAAATTTGACTGAAGATGATCGAAAAGGCGTGCGGGAAGCCCACCTGGGCTTTGAACAAAACCTGTTTTCTATTCTGGCAATCCGAGGAGGATATTTCAAAGAACGATTTGTGGATACCCATACCTTGTCTGCCGGCATTGGTCTGATTGATTCTAACCTCTTATTTGCTGATGATAATCATTTTACCCATCCCCAGTTTATGTTGAACTATTCATTCCTTTACCAAAAAAGCGAAGAAGACTACTTAAATTGGCATGTGTTATCTTTATTGATTCGAATTTGATTTTTCATATTGATAACAAAATTTTTCGCCGCAGTAGGCGAGAAGGATAAGTACAATCTAAATATTCTAAAGAATAACTTATTCCGGCTTTCCACAAACTTTGAGCCAAAATGCTTATCCATTTTTATTACCACAATTTTGCTTGTCTGAAACTTGGTGACTTCCCGGTGTAATATAAAATTTAATTGGATGCGGAACGAGGCGGAACTTTCTATTTTAAGTTGAGTATTAATAAATTGATTTTATGAGAATGTTAAAAAAATATCTTGTGAGGAATGCTTCGAAGCTATTCATAATCAGTCCGTTGTTTTTAATACAAACGGGTCATCGACCAGTGGACAATTTGACGATTCTGAATAACATGGTTTCGAGCGTATCACAGCAAATAATTAGTCGCTTGTCACCTGATTCTTCAGCTTCTGTTTTAATTCGATCTCAAAGCCAGCAACGAACTGACAATTGGTTGATCGAAAATGGGCTGGCAAAGAAATTGTTTGAAAATGGTATTTCCAAAATTTATATCGATAAGAATGATTCAACCAGTAACTTCGTTATCGAATATCAATTAGTTTCGCTTGGAGTTGATTATCATTCAACAGATAAGAAAGATTTAATCGAACGACAATTTAAATTAGATTTGACAGTTCGCGCCCTGGAAGGATCATTGGGTTTGGTGAAATTTGTTCATGAGTTTAATGAAGCGTACGCAGATAGCGTAAATTTAATTGATGTGGGGAGAATTGAAAACAAGGATTTACCTTTCACCCGAGCTGACTTGCCAGAAGAGCAAGGATTGAAGAAATTTATCGAGCCATTTATTGTTATGACAACCAGCGCGGTGATTATCTTTTTGTTTTTTCGTTTGCGAAGCAACTAAAGGGATTTTTATGAAAAGAATTATCATATATCAACTAACCCTGTTCGTTTTTCTTATTATGGTTTTAGCTGGATGTGGCAGGCATAATATTAGACCGAATATTTCTAATGACGAACGCATGAAGTCAGCGGAAAAAATGTTCAACGATGGAGATTATCTCGACGCTCGAACGCAATTTCGAATTGTGATTTTGAATTCCCCGGGAGGCAGTCTTAGCGACAAAGCCCAGTTTTATTATGCCGAATGTCATTACAAGGTAAAAGAATATATCTTAGCAATAGCAGAATATGAAAAAGTAATCAGAGTATATGCGAACAGCGAGTATGTTGACGACGCCCAATTCCAAATTGGAATGTGCTATTACAAATTATCACCTAAAGCTGCTCTTGACCAGAATTATACTGAAAAAGCAATAGAAGAATTTCAGCGCTTCCTGGAAGATTATCCAACCAGCGACCTGGCGCCAAAGACAAATGAATTTATGAAAAAATGTCGTGAAAAGCTTGCTCAGAAAAATTTTAATAATGGCGAGTCCTATCGTAAACGAGCGCTTTATCGCTCTGCCTTAGTTTATTATGATTATGTTCTGGATAATTATTATGACACAAAATTCGCCGAAGGATCACTCTGGGAGAAGGCAGAATGTTATCGGCAGTTAGGTGAAGCCGAACAAGCTGAAAAATTTTATAAATTATATTTAGAAAAATATCCTAAAAGCTCAAAGACAGATAAAGTAAAAGATTTCATCTCCGCTGCTACATCAAATCATAGCAATTAAAATTTTAAGTATTAATTTTTAAAAATTAAGAGAGATCGAAAATTTTAAATATGGAGGTAAATATCAAAATCGGTCTCTTTGGCGGCTCATTTGATCCAGTTCACAATGGTCATCTTCAATTGGCGAATTGGGTAAAAATTAAACTTGCTCTCAACAACATTATTTTTATCCCTGCGGCAATTCCTCCTCATAAACGAAATTTAAAACTTGCAGATTCAAAACATCGTTATCGAATGCTTCAAATCGCTGTTGAAAGTTATTCTGATTTCGAGGTTTCTGATGTGGAAATCAAACGAAAAGGAATTTCATATACGATAGATACGATAATCTATTTTCAAAAAAAAATGTCACTTGATAAGGATAGCCTTTTTCTGATCATCGGAGCGGATAGTCTATTGGATTTTCTCAATTGGAAAACTCCTGAAAAAATTTTTAAAAGCTGTCAGGTCATCGTTTTGCAGCGCCCAGAAGTAAATCTGAATCGAGCCAACCCAAAATTTAAGCAACAGGCGATAATTCAGCGATCGCCCTTGATCAAAATTTCGGCAACGGAAATTCGGCGCAGAATAAAAGAAGGGGAGTCGATTTCTCAATTGGTCCCACCTGCTGTGGAGCAATATATCTATAAAAATAACCTTTACAAATAAAAGGAGAATTACGTTATTCTTTGATTTCATAATAAATTTTTTTCAACCTCTTGGACGATATTCTTAGAAATTCAAGAGGGAATTTTTATACTGATTTAAAAATATCCTTGATTTTATAGAGATAATTGTTTACTTTTTGGCTATAGAAATTACAAAAACCTTGCACAAGTTGGAAATCCATAATTTTGAGGGAGGATATGATATACTGGATTTCAGCTTTTATCTTTAAAGCGTTCGCTAAAATCTATCTCAGGGGAAAAGGATACGGCAAAGAAAATTTTCCCGATAAGGGTCCGTACATTGGCGCTGTTAATCATAATAGCAATCTGGATACGCTGGCGATGGCATTAGTGATTAAGCATCGGGTTCATACCATGGCAAAAGATACGTTGTTTCGAGTGCCGATCCTTAAATGGTGGCTGAATGCGGTGGGAATGTTTCCGGTCATGCGGGATGCCTCAGATCATGAAGCTTTTGACAATGCACTCAACCTGTTGAAAAAAGGGGAGATCTTATTTATGGCGCCAGAAGGAACTCGCAAAAAAGAAGAAGGACAAAGATTGCGCCCCAGAACTGGATTTATTCGCTTGGCTCAAATGACAGGTGTGCCAGTGGTACCGATCGCCATCTGGGGTACTGATCGAGTTCTTCCACCGAAAGCATGGTTTCCCCGTCCGGTTAAAGTTCGAGTTAAGGTCGGCAAACCGATCCAGTTGGAGAAAATTGAAGTTACTCTGGAAAACAGAGATAAATTGCAGCAACAGGCTGATATGGTGATGGAGGTTATTTACAAGATGTTAGAGGAATTTAGGTGATTGGGTAATTAGGAAATTAAGTTACTAAATTATCTAATAACATTAAAATCTAATTTCCAGATCACAAGAAAAATAGGGGAGGGCACATGGATACCATGTTAGTAAAAAGAGTACCGCTTTTTTCGCGATTGAGCGAAGATGATCTAGAGAAAATTAGAGTTTTATGCGTCACACAGCATTATGTAAAAGATCAAATTATCTTGATCGAGGAAGAAGCAGGCAATACGTTGTTTCTCATTCATAAAGGTCGAGTGAAAGTCTCTCGAATCAGTGATGATGGTCGCGAGGTAATTCTATCCATACTTGAGCCAGGTGATTTTTTTGGAGAGCTTTCTTTGATTGATGGTAAAGCACGATCCGCCAGCGTTACTGCAATTGAAGATTCAGAAGTGTTGATGTTGCGACGGGGCGATTTCTTGAGATTGTTGGAGGATTATCCCCAAATTTCAATTAGCTTGATGAAGGAATTGGCGTCCCGTATTCGGAAAAGCGACACCCATATTAAAAGCCTGTCGCTACAGGATGCTATGGGACGCGTGGCTTCTTCATTGATAATGCTTGCTGAGGATCACGGCAGAACTAAAAAAGATGAGGTTGTAATTCCCAAGATTCCATTGCAGCAGGATTTAGCCAACATGGCTGGAACATCTCGTGAGACAATTTCTCGCGTGTTTCACTACCTTGAAGAGGAAGGACTGATACAGCGCTCTGGTAGAAAAATAACGATACCCGATTTTAACAGATTCAGAAAAATGTTTGCTTAGAAAATCTGGAGTTGAAATGATCCGAAGCTATCCATCTGCTCCGATGGTTGGAGTGGGGGTAATTGTTTTTAATAATGATAAAATGGTTTTGCTCGTCAAGCGAGGTAATGAACCCGGCAAGGGACTATGGTCATTGCCAGGGGGAATGGTTGAGCTCGGCGAGCGAGTGAGAGAGGCTGGCATTCGCGAAGTAAAAGAAGAGTGCAATATCGATATCGAACCTGAGGATGTCGTTTCGGTGGTTGACCTGATCCTCGAAGATTCCGATGGCAAAGTGAAATATCATTATATTTTAATCGATTATCTGGCAAAATTTATTGGAGGTGAATTAATGCCACAGTCGGATGTGATGGATGCGAGTTGGTTTTCCCAGGCACAAATTGCAGAAATAGATATTCCAGAAGTCACTCGGGGGGTGCTTGAAAAGGCATACAATTCGGCATCAGACTGAAATAGTTCGCCGCGTTTTTAAAACAAGAATGTTTGCGAAGGATAATAGTACTTCTTATCCCATCTATTAAGCTGCTCTAAATGTTGGAAATCAATCTACTGAAAATCTTCTTGTGATTGTCCATAAATTTGTAGAGGCGCGAAAGCGATGAAACTGTCCCCACAAGATATTGAAGATTTGAAATATGCCCAAAAATTATTAGAAAATCCCAGCCTGGCAGTAAAATTGACCGATACCCTGGCATCACCGATTGAAAAGGGTTTTGCGATGTTGCCGCATAAATGGGCTGAGGCTGTCCATGCTGCAACCCGAAAATCGATAGAGAAGGGTTTGAAATTTGCTGTGATGACTATGAAAAGCAAAAATCCATCCCATCCCGCTAATATAATTCATAAAGCTGCGGTCATAACTTCTGGCGCTACCGGCGGTGCTTTTGGATTGGTTGCACTGCCAATTGAATTGCCGATCTCTACGGTTATTATGTTGCGGTCAATTTCAGATATTGCCCGCAGTCACGGCGAAGATTTAAAATCCCCAGACACCGTGTTAAATTGCTTACAGATTTTTGCGTTGGGGGGGCGATCAGACAAAGATAATGCCTCCGAGACCGGCTATTATGCAGTTCGAGCTGCCTTGTCCAAAGCAGTTTCCGATGCAGTGCAACATATCGCCAATCGAGGGCTCACGGAGCAAGGTGCGCCAGTTTTAGTGAGATTAATCACCACGATCGCCTCTCGTTTCGGAGTCATTGTGTCAGAAAAAGTTGCTGCTATGGCGATTCCCGCTATTGGTGCAGTCGGAGGCGCACTGATCAACACTGTTTTTATGGATCATTTTCAAAATATTGCTCAGGGTCATTTCACCATTCGTCGGCTTGAAAGAAAATATGGTGCTCATTTGATCGAACGAGAATATAAAAAATTGAGTGACTGAATCAATTGAAATAGGAACAGTCGATGACTAAACAGCCAATTTTAAAAACTAATCGCCTCATTTTGAGACCTTTCACTTTGTCGGATGCCTCGGATGTTCAACGATTGGCAGGTGATAAAGATATCGCTTCAACCACACTTTTAATTTCTCACCCATATCTAGATGGTATGGCAGAAGAGTGGATTAACAAACATCGAGAAGAATTTGAAAACGGGAAGCAGATTACATTTGCTATTATTCTTCGAGAAGAAAATTGTTTGCTTGGTGCAATCGGATTATCGGATATCGATCATGAACATGAAACGGCTGAGGTCGGTTATTGGATTGGAAAACCCTATTGGAACCAGGGCTATTGCACGGAAGCTGCAAAAGCAATTTTAAAATATTGCTTTGAAGTGCTTAAACTTAACCGAGTTTATGCACGGCATTTCAAAAGGAACACTGCTTCAGGTCGCGTCATGCAGAAGATCGGAATGAAATACGAAGGTTGTTTGAGACAACATTTTAAAAAATGGGGAAAGTATGAAGATTCGGAGATGTATGGGATTTTGAAAGATGAATTTGTTGCTAATTAGCTATAGGCAATTTTCAGTCTATTTTTAAGATCGCAGTAACAAATAAATTATCAGCACTGCTTCTGCCACTAATTAATATTTACTTAGAAGAAAGCTTTGTGCTGTTCGCCGAAACTTGTTTTTCTGCTGACACAACTATTTCGTTTCGTAGTATTTTCTCTACCCTGGCTTGTGAATCATTCCTGCTTTTGTTGATTAATCATCCCATTACCATATTCCAATTGATTCCCTGTTATCAGCTTTTTGTTGTCAATAAGATTCTGTGTCAATTTTAATAGAATTTATTAAGTGAATCTATTGAACACAAAGCATAATTTTTTGTTCTACTTCCCACAATCAACATCCTCCTTTTTTTTGCCGATTCTATATTAACTCTTTCTAAAAACAGCCTCTTTACAAAAAAAATTTTTAATAATTGCATTTTTTACTTGACAATATAAAAAAAAAATTGTATAATATGGGTGAAAAGGGGTAAAAGTGGGAAACAAAACCAACAATGTGGTTGAAAATGTAATTAAATATAGCAAAGATGGTTGATTAATCCAATGCCCTGCAGCGGGCGGTGCGATGAGTAGATCGTTGTGCGTGTTTTTTTTCACTAAAGTTCACACGTCACGCTTGACAATTTAAATGAGTTTTTGTCCAGTAAAAATATAATTTGGTTAAAAAAATATGCCACTCTTTATCGGAGAATTCTTTTATACATTAGATGATAAAGGACGAGTGAATATCCCCGCCAAGTTTCGGAAAGCTACATCTGAAAATGCCGATAACACTTACATCATCCAGCATGGAAGAGACAAATGCCTTTACATTTACCCCATGGATGTGTATGAAAATAAAATTATCGAAATTATCGATAAGCTGTCTGAGGCTGATCCGTTGCATCGAGCATATATGTCCATGCTCGGCTCGAAATCGATTGATGCAACACTTGATAAACAGGGACGGATTATGATTCCTCCGAAATTTCTAGAATATGCTGGCATTCAAAAGGACGTGCATATTGTCGGAGCTTATAACCGCATAGAGGTGTGGGATCCCAAAACAAGAGCACAATATATTCAAGAAATAGAGAGCTCCGGTATTGATCTGGAAGAAAAAATTTCAAATGAAATAAACCAGTGAATCAGAAAGAATTTCATAAACCAGTACTCATCGATCAGGTTATAAAATATCTTATTAAAGATCCATCGGGAATTTATGTTGATGGAACGGTCGGAGGGGGAGGACACAGTTTTGAAATTCTGAATCGACTGACCTCTTCGGGAACGTTGATTGGAATTGATGTAGATGATAAGGCACTTGAGTATGCGAGAAAGAGGCTGGAGATGTTTGGAAAAAAAGTTTTGCTCAAGCGAGGCAATTTTGCAGAGACTGGAGATATTTTAAGCACCTTAGAAATCAACCAGGTTGATGGAATTTTATTGGATCTGGGTGTTTCGTCGCACCAGATTGATATGGGTGAGCGAGGCTTTAGTTTCATGATTTCAGGACCATTAGATATGCGCATGTCGGTTTTAACAAAAACGACGGCAGAGGAAATTGTCAATAATTATTCTGAATCAGAACTGGAGCGGATTTTCAGAGAATTCGGTGAGGAACGGATGGCACGGCCGGTGGCAAAGGCTATCGTCAGGGAGAGAGGAAACAGCCAGATTAGAACGACGCAGCAATTGGTAAAAATTATCGAGCCATTGCTTCCATTCCAACATCGTATAAAATCGCTGGCAAGAATTTTTCAGGCTATAAGAATCGCAGTCAACCAAGAATTGGAAAACTTGCAGTCATTCTTAAATCAGTCATTGGATTGGCTGAAATCGGGTGGAAGGTTGGTCATCATTGCCTATCATTCGCTGGAAGATCGTTTGGTCAAAGAGTTTTTTGCTATGCAGACTAATCCCTGCCAGTGTCCGCCTGATTTGCCGGTGTGTGCGTGTGGCAAGCAGCCAACTGTTCGGGTACTAACCAAAAAAATTATTCGACCAACTGAGCATGAAATTAAGTCGAATCCAAGAAGTCGCAGCGCCAAATTGCGCGCCGCGGAAAAAATTTGAAAAGAGATTATGTCAAGAAGATCGTCTCGAAATCAATCATTTATCAGAAGCTTTAATGAGGTTCAACAGGAGTTGGATCGTCCCACGAATGGATTGATTGTTCTGGTTGGCATCATTATAGTGGCGCTGATAATGGTCGGCTTAGTGTGGCAAAAAGTAAAAGTTTCTCAATTGACGCAGGAAATCGAGCAGTTGGAAAAGCAATTGATTTATTTTAAAGAAACGAATGAAAAGCTCCAGGGGAGGGTGTTGCACCTTTCGAGAGAAGATCGAATCGTCAATATTGCTCGAACGAAGCTGAATATGACTTATCCGCCATATGAGATGATTTCACTTAAGGGGCAAACGAACGATCGGTGGCTTAAGGGGAATTAAGTAAGTTATCGGATAAAAATGGATGAATCAAGCAACCATGAAAAGAAGGATCACAGCTGAAGAAAGCAGTCTCAGAAGAATCACCGTGTTAATCGTTTTGTCAATATTTTTTTTTATTGTCTTGTTTTTAAGGTTGTTCCAGATTCAGATTATTGATCGAGGTACTTACGTGGAAAAGGCGCGAAATCAATATTTATCAGCATCAGAGTTGAAGCCAGCGAGAGGAATTATCTTTGATTGTAAAGGACGTTACCTAGCGATCAATCGAAATTCCTGGTCGATTGGGGTGGATGTGACTAAAGTGGTGGACCTTGATTCTACAGCTTATCACTTTTCCTGTATTTTCAATCAAAGTAAGAATTCTTATTTGAAACAGCTTAAAGGCGATCGCACTTTTTTATGGATAGCTCGCGGTGTCAACGAAGATGTTGTCAATCAACTTGAAGGGCTTAAGTTGCCAGGGGTTCGGATCATCAAAGAACCAAGACGCTATTACCCCCAGAGTCGATTGGCGGCTCAAGTGGTTGGTTTTACAGATATCGATCTCAAAGGTTTAAGTGGTGTTGAGCTTTATATGAATCAGAATTTACAGGGTAGTCATGGCATGGCTGTTTACCAGCGGGATGCATTGGGAAATACCCTGTACGATCCCAATTATCCTGCCCGAAAGCCGAAGAAAGGAAAAAATGTTATCCTTACTTTGGACAACACTTATCAATGGATCGCCGAAGAGGAAAGTCAATATGTGGTGGATACATTTGACGCTGACGCCGCCACGATCATCATTACCAATCCGACTACTGGAGAAATTATGGCAATGGCAGTGAAGCCAGACTTTGATCCTAACAATGCCGGTCAGTACTCGCCAGGTAGCTGGAGAAACCGAGCCATTACTGATAATTACGAGCCAGGTTCCACCTTTAAGCCGATTGTTATGAGTGCGATATTAGAGGAAGGAATAAAAACACCTGAAGATATGATTTACTGCGAAAATGGCAAATATAAAATTTATGATCGAACGATTGAGGACGTTAAAGGCTATGGATGGTTAAGCCTGGCTAATGTTATCAAGAAGTCCAGCAATATCGGTATGGCGAAACTGGCCAAGGAAGTGGATAAAAATTTGATCTATCGATATGTTCGAGACTATGGCTTCGGTGTTACTACTGGAATTGAATTGCCCGGGGAATCGCCAGGTGATCTGAAAAAAACCGTTGAATGGTCGAAATCCACTCCTATAGGAATGTCTTATGGATATGGAATTTCAGTGACGTCGATTCAGATGGCGATGGCTTTTGGGGCGCTGGCAAATGGCGGATTTTTATTGAAGCCAAAAATTTATTTAGGGACCAGCGAAGATTCAAAATTTAATGCCCAATATGCTCAACCAGAAGTGATCCGACGAGTGATTTCTGATTCCACATCCAAAACCATCGTTCGAATGCTGGAGGATGTGGTGATGGATGGAACCGGCAGGCAGGCTTTTGTAGAAGGATTGAGAATAGCCGGCAAAACCGGGACAACGAAAAAATACGACACCCAAATGAAGCGCTATACTGACCATAATTTTGTCAGCTCATTTATTGGTTTTTTCCCGGCAGAATCGCCGAAGGTTCTGGTTTATGTAATGGTTGACAATCCAAGAAAAGCATACCTCGGCGGTGAGGTGGCAGCTCCAACTTTCAAGCGAATTCTGCAACGCATTTTTCGGATCATTGAAATTGAAAAGAACTACGTTGCTCCCCCCAAGGTTGTCAATAACAATGGAAATGGCAAATATATTCATGTACCAGATTTAAACAATAAGCGGGTTCAGGTCGCAGAAGAAATTATTGAAAAACTAAGCTTGAAATTTGTTATGGAGAATGAGGGGGACATAATTATCGCTCAAAATCCCTTACCGGGAACGAAAGTCGCCTCGGGCACTCAAATCGCTGTGAAGGTTAAAGATTTTAATGGGCATAATGGAAATAATGGAAAAAGTGCAGAATATACTTCAGTCCCCTCGGTTGTCGGTTTATCGTTGCGTGACGCCATATCGAGAATGTCGCGACAGGGACTTCGAGTCATCGTAAAAGGTGGCGGCAAAGTCACCCATCAAATTCCCGAAGCGGGCAAAAGGATTCGGGTTGGCGCTCGCTGTGTGGTTAAATGTGAACCAGTGGTTGACCTGGCGGAATTTCAAACTTGGTGAGTATTTATGAATTTGAAATTCAGAGAATTATTAGCTATTCAAAACTGCCAATTGGAATTTAAAGGCAAACCAGAAATTTTAGATCAAACGATTGCCGGCTTTTCCATTGATTCAAGAATGATAAATCCCAGTGAAGTATTCATTGCGATCAAAGGTGAAAAATTCGATGGACACCAATTTATTTCAGATGTAATTGTAAAAGGCATTGCGGCGATAATAGCATCGAAATCCTGGTATAAAGCTCATGAAAAAGCAAAATTAATTGGCAACTATTTTTTAATCGAAGATACACTGATCGCATTGCAACAGATCAGCCGCTATTATCGATTGAAATTTGACATTCCGGTTTTGGCATTGACCGGCAGTAATGGCAAGACCACAACCAAAGAAATGATAACGGCAGTTTTAAGTGAAAAATATTATGTCTTAAAAAATAAAGGCAATTTGAACAATCATATCGGCGTTCCACTCTCGCTGTTGGACATCACCCACGAACATGATATTGCAGTCATCGAAATGGGCACCAATCATCGGGGAGAGATCGCTCGTTTAGCAGAAATTGCTGAACCAACCTGTGGTCTAATAACGAATATTGGGCCGGCCCATCTCGAATTTTTTGGCTCGCTGGAAGGAGTCTATCAAGCTAAAAGTGAGCTATGGCAGTTTTTGGAAAAGCAGGGGCAGATTGCCTTTGTGAATGTTGATGATCAATTACTGGGCAAAAAATTGCCTTCGGTAACAAAAGTGGTTACGTATGGTTTTGAAAATCATGCCCAGGTGCGGGGGAAGTTTCTGGGACTTGATAAAGAAGGGAGAGCGAGTTTCAGCGTGAATGGAATTGAGATCAAGTTGGGAATGGTGGGGATGCATAATATTTACAACGCGCTGGCAGCCGTGTCAGTGGGGCTGGAATTCGATTTGAGTATGAACCAGATCAAATTGGCGCTGGAAAAATTTCAGCCTACTTCCAAGCGAATGGAAGTGATACGAAAAAACGGTCTGGTAATCATCAATGATTGTTATAACTCCAATCCCGAATCAGCGCGCAAAGCGCTGCTTACTTTGTCGCAGATGCAGACAAAAGGTAAAAGGATTGCAGTGCTGGCTGACATGTTGGAATTAGGTGATTGGGCAGAATCTGAACATCAGAAAATTGGCGAACATCTTATTTCACTGGGCAATATTGATCATCTTCTAACTTTTGGATCGCTTTCGAATTTAACAGCACAGCAGTCAGAAAAGCTGGGATTGAAAACATCATTGCATTTTGATGATAAAAAAGAATTGATCAAATATTTAAAACATATCGTTAATGAGGGCGATCTGCTGCTAATTAAAGGTTCGCGAGGGATGGCAATGGAGGAAGTAACGATGGGATTAATCGAAGGTTAAATTCCATTTAAAAGGGAAGGATCATGTTTTATCATTTACTTTATCCATTAAAAAACTTTGTTTCTGGCTTGAATCTATTCGGATACATCACCTTTCGCTCGGCATCGGCTGCTATTTTAGCATTGCTTATTAGCTTCATCGTAGGTCCCATGATTATTCGCTATCTAACACGCAAACAGATTGGTGAAAAGATCAGGCAGGAGGGACCTGATACCCATAAAAAGAAAGCTGGAACGCCAACTATGGGCGGATTGATCATCCTCATTGCCGTTCTGGTTCCAACGCTGTGCTTTGCTAGACTGGATAATATTTACGTCTGGCTGATTGTGCTGGCAACAGTCTGGATGGGATTGGTCGGTTTTCTGGATGACTACTTAAAAGACATCAAAAAAAAGCCAAAGGGTTTGATCGGTCGCTATAAATTAGTGGGGCAGATCACACTCGGGCTCATTGTCGGGTGCGTGCTATATTTTCATCCTTCATTCCATGAGATCAGGGCGCTTTCTACTCTTCCGTTCTTTAAGGATTATGAGATTAATTTTGGAATTTTTTATATTCCACTGGTGATTTTTATAATTACTGCAATGTCCAATTCTGTCAACCTGAGCGATGGTTTGGATGGCTTGGCAATCGGTCTGGTTGGTATTTCTGCGGTTGCCTGGGTAGGAATTAGCTATATTACGGGGCGTGTGGATTTTAGCGATTACCTCAATATTATTTATTTGCCAGGGGCAGGTGAGCTAACGGTTTTTGGTTCAGCTTTAATTGGAGCGTGTTTGGGTTTTCTTTGGTATAACAGCCATCCCGCCCAAGTTTTTATGGGCGATACCGGGGCACTGGCGCTCGGCAGTGCTTTAGGCACGATGGCAGTATTGCTTAAAAAAGAGTTGTTATTGCCGATTATTGGGGGTGTGTTTGTTGCTGAAGCATTATCAGTAATTATCCAGGTAATTTATTTTAAAAAAACGGGTGGCAAGCGGGTTTTTAAAATGGCGCCGTTGCATCATCATTTTGAATTAAAAGGCTGGAATGAATCAAAAGTAGTCGTTCGGTTTTGGATTATTGGAATTTTGCTGGTTTTGTTGACACTGGGTACGTTTAAGGTGAGATAGTGATCAGTCGGTGGTCAACTACGAGTTCTATTTTATACTCAAGACTGATGACTGAAATTTGATAACTCCCAAGGAAAAGGAGTATATTTGAACGACGGATTAAAATTTGATGTTCTGCTGCTCATCGTGATACTGCTGCTGGCTGTGTTTGGCACGGCAGCCGTTTACAGCGCCAGCTATTTCAAAGCCAGAGAAGATCATGGAAACAGCCATTATTTCTTGGGGAAGCAATTAATCCGGCTGGCATTGGGAATTTTATTGATGCTGATTCTCATGCGAATTGATTATCATGTCCTCCAAAAATATGCGCCGATGATTCTATTGATCACTTTTGTCCTGCTGGTCTTTGTTTTAGTTGGTGGTAACTTTTATAAAGGTAGCCGAAGGTCGATTTCGTTAGCCGGTTTTGTATTTCAACCATCAGAATTTGCTAAATATGCGCTGATACTTTTTCTTTCAACTTTTCTGGTTAAAAAAGGGGATCGCATAAAAAATTTTGGTGATGGCTTATTGCCGGCTTTGCTCATTGTTGCTTTGATTATTTTTCCGATTTTATTAGAGCCTGATTTGGGAACGGGTATGATTATTTTTGTAGCGTGTTGCATAGTTATTTTTGTCGCTGGCGCCAGTTTATATCATTTATCAGGATTGGCTTTTGCAGCAGCAACCGGCGTCGCCTTTTTGCTGACGATTTTTCCGTATCAAAAGATTCGGTTATTCAAATTTATTAATTCCGTTCGAGGAACAATTGATCCGCCCTGGCAGGTAACGCAATCACTAATTTCATTTGGAAACGGTGGCTTGTGGGGCGTGGGACTGGGCAATAGTCGGCAGAAGCTGCATTTTCTACCTCAACCTTTTACTGATTTTATTTTCTCAATTATTGGGGAAGAAGTGGGATTAATTGGATGTACATTGCTATTGCTTTTAATATTGATATTTATGTGGCGTGGTCTCTGGATTGCGCTTCATGCCAATGATAAAGATGGACAATTGTTAGCAGTGGGAATTACTGCTATCATCGTCGCATTTGCTTTTTTCAATGCCGGGATTGCGCTGAATGTTTTACCGGTTTCTGGCGTTCCCATGCCGTTTATCAGCTATGGCGGTAGCTCGCTGGTGGTCCACCTGATGGCAATGGGGATTCTGCTGAATATTTCAGCACAAATTAGAAATCCTCGAGCGGCAATGTTAAATATGGCTCGAAAAAATTATGTAACCAGCTCTTATTCGAGATTCAATAAAAAAAGAAAATTAAAGTATCGACGCAGATAACAATGCTCAAAATATTCAAAATATCATTTAGCATCATCTTTTTCACTATGCTACTGATGGTGACGCTGATCTGGTTCTGGAAAAATGATGCTTTTGAGCTTAAAGCAGTCAAAATTCAGGGCAATCATTTTATCGCAAAAGAAGATATATTCGAGTTAGCCGGGATTGATTTTTCAAAGGATATTTTTGGGGTTGACACCGGCGAAATTGAGAAACGAATTTTAAAACATGGGATGATTGAGAAAGTTGCTGTGACGAGATTTTTGCCGTCAGCGCTGAGAATCAAAGTGAAGGAGCGCAATATTCTGGCAGTGATTTCGGGATCGGATCTTTCAGCGGTCGATGTTAATGGAAAAATTTTCAGTCAGTTCCCAGCCGAATCTATCTACGATCTGCCAGCGATTACCGGCTTCCATTTTCGTACGGATTCAACCGGAAGGCGAAGACCGGATCATCCGGAGCTCGTTCAAAAAGCGATTTATATTTTAAGTGCCTTAAAAACTCATGATCTGCTGATTTATCATGAGCTTTCTGATTTGCATTACCACCAGAATCAGGGATTTATTTTATATTTAAAGAAGAAAAGCATTCCAGTTATTTTGGGACTGGAAGACTATTCACAAAAGCTGAACAACTTTTTGGTTATTTATCATTATTTGCTGGATAAGAATGAATTAGAGCCAGTGAAGCTTATAGATTTAAGATTTAAAGATCAGGTGGTTGTAAAAAGTTAACGATCACCAGAAAAGGAAAATGAGAAATGAATAATAATAAAGAAGGAGAAATCTGATGCCAGGTCCTGAACTTATAACAGGTCTTGATATTGGAACGACCAAGATTGGAGCGATTATCGCTGAAGTCGAAGAGGATAGTCAGCCCAAGGTGATTGGTGTGGGAACATCCCCGTCAGAGGGACTGCGCAAAGGAGTCGTGGTCAATCTGGAAAAGACGGTTCGTTCCATTGAAACCGCTATTGAGCAGGCTGAACAGATGGCGGGCGCTAAAATCGATCAGGTTTATGTGGGTATTGCCGGCGATCATATTCGCAGCTATAATGGACGTGGAGTGGTTGCTGTAGCCGGTCCAGAAAACGAAATAACCGAAGATGATGTTCGCCGTGTAATCGATGCAGCGAAAGCCGTGGTGATGCCGATCGATCGCGAAATTATCCATATTATTCCTCAAGAGTTTATTGTTGACGATCAACGGGGAATTAAAGATCCGCTGGGAATGTCTGGTGTTCGATTAGAGACTGAGGTCCATATCGTGACCGGAGCAATTACGTCGGCTCAAAATATCTGCCGCAGCGTCGAGCGGGCTGGTTTGAATGTTAGAGACCTGGTATTAGAGCCATTGGCTTCCAGCTACTCTGTTCTAAGTGAAGATGAAAAAGAGCTGGGAGTTATCGTTGTGGATATGGGCGGCGGAACAACCGATATCGCTATGTTCTTTGAGGGATGTATTCGACATACGGCGGTCGTTGCGCTCGGTGGCGGGAATGTCACCAATGACATCGCTTTGTGTCTGCGCACCCCGATTGATCAGGCAGAGTCGATCAAGATTAAACATGGTTGTGCCATACCCTCGTTGATCGGAGATTTAGAAAAAACCATTGAAATCCCCGGCGTCGGCGGGCGCCCCCCAAGAAAGGTCGCTCAGGAGTTATTGGTTGACATCATTCATCCCCGGATGGAAGAATTGTTTCGCCTGACTGCCAGTGAGATTCGCAAATCGGAATTTGCCAATTTAATGACGGCTGGAGTTGTGATTACGGGCGGAGCTGCGCTGATCAAGGGCGCAGTAGAACTGGCAGAAGAAATTTTTGATATGCCGGTCAAATTGGGCATCCCGAAAGGCTTTAGTGGGCTTATCGATCTGGCAAAAAGTCCAATTCATGCCACTGGCGTTGGATTGATTTTATATGCTATTGCCAATCGCTATGATTTGGAAGGTCTGCTCAGTGAAGGCGAAATCGGTCTGTTTGAAAAAGTCTGGGACCGGATGCGAAACTGGTTCAATTAATCTTGGCTCGACTTGAAAGCATTTGATAACCATCATTTTTTATTCGAGCGCTGAATAGCCTGATCCAACATATCGAATGCAAGACGTACGGTGTGTGCATGAAGAAAATTTTATATTGAGATTAAAATTTTTTAAATAAGAAGATAAATATTGGTTAATAAAAACTCCCACCCAATGAAGGAGGGCTTACAATGAGTTTAACATTTGATTTCGATGAATCGATAAGTCCAACCGCCAACATGAAAGTTGTCGGCGTTGGTGGCGCTGGCGGCAATGCTGTCAATCGGATGATCTTTGCTGGTTTGACTGGGGTCGAATTTATCGGCATGAATACCGATCTTCAGGCATTAAATACCTGCAAAGCTCCCATGCGCTTGCAGATTGGCAAAAATCTAACCAAGGGATTGGGCGCTGGCGCTAATCCGGAGATTGGAAGGCGAGCCATTGAGGAAGACAAAGATGCCATCTTCAATGCGTTGAAAGACACGGACATGGTTTTTGTGACAGCCGGAATGGGTGGCGGCACCGGCACTGGCGCAGCGCCGATTGTTGCTGAAATCGCCAAAGACCTGGGTGCCCTAACTGTCGCGATTGTAACCAAGCCATTTCTATTCGAAGGCCCCAAACGGATGAAGCGGGCCGAGGAAGGTCTGGCGCAACTGAAAGAGCGGGTCGATACCTTGATCGTTATCCCGAATCAACGGCTATTATCAATTGTGTCGAAGGACACCCGATTGAACCGAGCTTTTCAGATGGCTGATGAAGTGCTCTACAATGCCACCAAAGGAATCTCAGATCTGATTTCGGTGCCGGGTTTAATCAATCTCGATTTTGCCGATGTAAAAACGGTCATGTCCGAGATGGGTGATGCGCTGATGGGTTCCGCGATTGCCTCTGGCGAAGATCGCGCCATCGAAGCGGCGCAGAATGCTATTAAAAGCCCTTTGCTCGAAGACGTGTCCATCGCTGGCGCCCTTGGTTTGCTGGTAAACGTCACTGGTGGTGACGACTTAACGTTGTCGGAAGTTGACGCCGCTGCTAATATCATCCAACAGGCTGTCGGCGAAGAAGCTAATATCATTTTCGGCGCAGTGATCGATGAACAGTTCAAGGATCAAATCCGGGTGACGGTTATCGCTACTGGATTCAGTCATAATGGGCGTCAGTCAAAGCCAACGCTGGCGAGACGGAAAATGGACTTCATTCATGCGTCCATCGATTATCTGGATATTCCAACCTATCAACGCCAGGCAGCAGAGAAAGATAACGGCAACGGCAATGGCAATGGGAATGGTAACGGTCACAAAATGGACCTCGATCTGCTGGAAGAGACGGCTGATTCAAAGCCAGAAAACTTCGAGCTTCCAACTTTCTTGCGCCGTCGGATGGATATGTAGTTAGTGAATGATCTGTTGCGACTGATCGATCGGCAGGAATCCGAAATTACGGTTATATAAGAGAATTTGAAGATTCTTATTTCCTTTAGATTTGAGCAGGTTTCGTACGCCAAATTGTTGATTAGAAGATGGACATAAAGCTTTCTTAAGTCCCGTTGGTAGAAGTGAAAAATTATGATTAGATTTAGAATATCCAATTTATAAATTTTCATTTCTTCTCTTCGGGACTTTTATGTTTTGATAGGAATTCTTTGAAACGATTGCATCGTTTCGAGCGATAGGATTCGTTCAATTACTGATTTTTGGATGAGGTAAATTTGATGTTGAAAAAATATCAACCTATTTTGATATTGTTGATTTTTAGCTCATTTGCCTGCCATCAAAAACACGCGCCCCAATTTCATCTTCCTAAAGATATTGATAAGGTAATGAATTTTGCCACATCACAATACGCGCGAGCAGTTCAAAGTCTCTCAGATACAACAAAAATTCCGGTGCATGGCAGGGCTGACGGCACGTGGATTCAGAAGGGAACCAGCGATTGGGTGAGTGGATTTTTTGCTGGCATCCTCTGGCAGTTTTATGAATATACCAATGAGCCATTCTGGGAAAGAGAGGCACGGCGCTGGACCACGCTGCTGGAAAATGAGAAATTCAACCGAGAAACGCATGACCTGGGATTTATGCTTTACAATAGCTTCGGCAATGGCTATCGCTTGACCAAAGATGAACAATTTCAGCGGATTTTATTACAGGGTGTTGAAAGCCTGATTTCCCGTTTCAATCCGAATGTCGGAACTATCAAATCCTGGAATTCAACGCCAGAAGATCATCTCACGATCATCGATAATATGATGAATCTCGAATACCTGTTCTGGGCATCGAAAGTGAGCGGTGATTTGAAATATCGAGAAATTGCTGGTCGCCATGCAGATATGACTTTGAAAAATCATTTTCGTTCGGACGGCAGCTCTTATCATGTGCTGAATTACGATCCACAGATCGGCGAGGTCAAAGCGAAGAGAACCGCTCAAGGTTACTCAGACGAATCATCTTGGGCGCGAGGACAGGTGTGGGGTGGCTATGGCTTTACTATGATGTATCGGGAAACAGGCGATCCGCGCTATCTTGAAATCGCTCAGAAGACACTGGATCGGTTCATCGAAAGGCTTCCCGATGATATCGTACCTTATTGGGATTTTGATGCGCCAAATATTCCTAATGAGCCGAAAGAAGCATCGGCCGCTGCCATTGCTGCTTCTGCGCTATTGGAGCTGAGCACTTATGTTTCCGATTCAAATCACAAAAATCGTTATTATCGAACAGCAGTGGCTTTGCTCGAAGAGCTTTCGACTGAGCGCTATCTTGCTACTGCTGGAAATTATCAATGTCTTTTGCTCCACAGCAATGGCAGCGTGGCTGCTGGTGTCGATGTCGATGTGAATGTTACTTATGCGGATTATTATTTCATAGAAGCGCTGTTACGCTTGAAAAAATTATAAAACAAATTTTTAGCTTGTTCCACATTTAAGTGGAGGTTGATATGCCAAAATATTTCTTTATATTTGGAGTCATTCTAATGATCGCAGCTTCAGGA
>JAEAME010000961.1_pt1 | contig 23423 bp, 15 predicted proteins | sample 8958731 | NCBI WGS metagenome assembly JAEAME01 (sample SAMN16933194, study PRJNA681113) | bioreactor sludge metagenome | isolation source: anerobic bioreactor sludge (Control) | place: India:Bengaluru | collected 2018-10-24 | reverse complement strand
TGATCGGCGCGCTCGAAAAAAGCGAGCTTCCCATCATCGGCGTGCACTGGCGGCATCAGTAGAATACCTCTTACCGCACCACTCTCCCGGACCCGTCCCCGCCCATGAGGGATCGGACCTCGACGACACTGACGCGATTAAAGTCCCCGCTTACGGAGTGCTTGAGGCAACTTGCCGCGACGGCGAACTCAAGCGCTTCCGCGTCGGTTTCGAAGGAGAGGAGCCCGTAGATCAGGCCGGCGGAAAAAGAGTCGCCCCCGCCGACGCGGTCGACGATATCGCGGATCTCGTAACGGCGGCTCAGTAGAAATTCGGTTCTGTTATTCAAGCACGCCGACCAGCCGTTATTGTCGGCGCTTTCGCTTTCGCGCAGGGTGACGGCGATTTTCCGGAGGTTCGGGTAATCCGATAGGACCTTTTCGGTCAGGAGGCGGTACTTTTCCGTGTCGAGCGCGCCGGAGCCGACGTCGACGGCGACCTCGATACCGAGCGCTTTCTGGCAGTCTTCTTCATTGGCGATCAGGACGTCGACGAAGCGGACGAGTTCGGGCATGACTTCGTGCGCGGATGGCCCGTATTTCCAGAGATTTTTTCGATAGTTGAGGTCGAGAGAGACGGGGATGCCTTTCTCTTTTGCGATGCGGAGGGCCTGTAGGGTCAGGTCGGCGGCGCCCCGGGAGAGGGCGGGCGTGATACCGGTCACATGGAGCCGGTCGACGCCCGTGAAGGCCGCCTCCCAGTCGATATCGCCGACGACGGCCCGTGCGATCGAGGAACCCTCACGGTCGTAGACGACCTTGCTCGGGCGTTGGTTCGCGCCGGTCTCGAGGTAGTAGATGCCGAGCCGGCCCGGGCCGCGGAGGATTTTTCCGGTGCCGACGCCGAAACGGCGGAGCTCGCCGAGGCAGGCGTCCGCGATGGCGTTGTCCGGAAGGATGGTCAGAAATTCGGCGGGGATGCCGAAACTGCTGAGCGAGACCGCGACATTGGCCTCGCCGCCGCCGAAGGTCGCCTCAAAAACGGGGCTCTGGAAGAAGCGCAGATGCTCGGGGGTCTTTAAACGGAGCATGATCTCGCCGAAGGTCAGTACGGTCATTTCGGTGTCCTCCTGTTTGCGCGAACGCGTTGCTAATTTTCCGGTATCTTATAAATCCGTACGCGGAACGCTTGCCGAAGCTTCTCTTGCCAGTTTGGTGATCCGATCGAAGTTTCCTTCCGCGATGTCCGCGGACGTGCACAGCCAGCTGCCGCCGACGGCAAAGATATATGGTTGGGAAAGGTAGGTCTCAATGTCGTTCGCGCCGATCCCGCCGGTCGGAATAAACCGGATACCGCGGAAAACACCGGCCAGCGCTTTCATTGCCGAAAGCCCGCCGTAGATGTTTGCGGGAAAAAACTTGAGAACCGTAAGGCCATGCGACAGAGCGGACATGATCTCCGTCGGCGTGACGCAGCCGGGAATGACCGGAATGCCCTCCGAGATGCAGAAGGCTACGACGTGTTCGTTATAGCCCGGCGATACGATGAATCGAGCGCCGGCATCCTTTGCGTGAAGAGCCTGTTCCGCGGTAAGAATCGTTCCCGCGCCGACCAGCATCTCCGGGACCTGTTCGGAGACCGCGCGGATCGCGTCGACGGCACATTCGGTTCGAAAAGTGATCTCCATCGTCCGGATCCCGCCCTCAAGGAGCGCCAGTGCCGTCGGTACGGCGGAAGCGGCGTCCTGAATGACAACAACCGGCACGATCCCGGTTTGTCCGATCTGCTCCATAACATACATATGATTTATCCCTCCCGTATCCGTTGGATCCATATAAAAGAGTCGTGCTCCTTATGAATTCGATATTATCCGTGCTCCGCAACGCCTCGACAAGTATTCCGCTGCAGGTGAGTATTCCCTAGTATTCTAGCATATCTGCGCCTTGTCTTACAGCCCGGTATGCGATACTATTTGAATAGAGTTCAAACGGGTCCGCGTGGGCGCAGTAAGCCCGGAGGTGTTGGGTGGAAGCTTTTTCCGAAGACAAATTCATGCTCGGCAGCAAGACCGCTCGCGAGCTTTTTCGACTGTACGCGAAGAATTCGCCGATCATTGACTACCACAGCCATATTGACGCGAGGGAGATCGCCGCGGATGTCCGATTCGAGAACATCACACAGCTGTGGCTTCGGCACGACCACTATAAATGGCGCCTGATGCGCGCCGCGGGCGTGGATGAGCGCCGGATCACCGGAGACGCAAGCGACCGGGAAAAATTCGACGCATGGGCATTCGTGCTCGCCCGGGCGGTTGGAAACCCGTTGTTTCACTGGAGCCATCTGGAACTGAAGCGATATTTCGGCTATAGCGGCGTCCTTTCGGAAAAGACCGCGGACGAGGTTTGGGCGTTGACGGAAAACGCGCTCGCTAAGCCTGAAATGGGCGCGCGGGGGCTGATCGCGCGCTCGAATGTCGAGATCCTCTGCACGACCGACGATCCGGTCGATACGCTTGAGGGACACCGGGAGATTCTCGCCGATGCGTCGGTCGGATTCCGCGTGCTTCCGACGTTTCGCCCGGACCGTATCCTCAATATCGAAAAGTCCGAATTCTTCGAGATTATCGAGCAATTGGAGGATGTCTGCGAGACCCGGATCTTTAAATATGACGACCTCGAGCGCGCGCTTCGCGAGCGTATGGACTATTTTTCGGAATTCGGCTGTCGGATTTTGGATCTCGGATTCGAGCGTTTCACTTTTGAACCGGCAAGCCGCGAAACCATCGGGCGGATCTTCGGAAAACGCATGAGCGTGATTACCGGAGTGCTGACGGAGTCGGAGCTCGCTCAGTTCAAGACCGCGATCATGCTGTTTTTCGCGCGGGAGGCCCTCGCGATGGATTGGACGATGCAGGTGCATTTCGGCTGCAGTGCTCGGGAAGGAAGTTGAGGAAGGCCGGTTCCCGGCGGATCTCGAGCTTCTGGGCGGCATCATCGGGGATATTTGTTACCATAACGCGAAAAGGTTGTTTGATTAAATGACGATCCATTTCCTACCGGATCAGGCCAGGACCGAAACGCTGTTTAATGACGGCTGGCGCGTCTGCGTCCTGTCCGTCGAGGCGTTCGACGCGATCGGGACGGAGCTTCCGGATATTTCTCCCGAAAATCCATTTCCCGCTGACTTGGAGTTCCGGCCGGTCGCCCTTCCGCACGACTGGCTGATCGAAGACTCCCTGAACCTGGGCCGTTCCGGGGCGGCGCTTTACAGGAAGGATTTCCTGTTCTCGCCCGCAGCCGGCCGAAGGGAATACCTGCGCTTCGACGGCGTCTACATGGACTCCGAGGTTTACCTGAACGGGACGCCGGTGTGGGAATGGAAGAACGGATATACCGGCTTTTCGATCGATATTACCGAAAATCTCCGCGACGGCACAAACACGCTTCTGGTTTCCTGCCGGAACGACGTTCCAAACTCGCGCTGGTATTCGGGCGCGGGAATCTATCGAAATGTATGGCGGGTTTCCGTTGACAGGCGGCATATCCTTCCGGACGGCGTTTATATCCACACTTCGGCGGACTTTGACGCGTCGCGGGCCGAAACTCCTGCGGGCGCAAACACGGCGGACACAAACGCGTCGCGGGTCGAAGTCGAGGTCGAATGCTCGATCCCGGGCGGCGAGATCCGGCACCGGATCGTCGATCCAAACGGGGCTGAAGTCGCCCGAAGTAGCGGCGGCGCAAGCCAAACGCTTTTCGCGTCGGATCCGGAACGTTGGTCGCCCGAAAATCCGGCGCTTTATACCCTGATCACCGAGCTTTGGGCGGACGGGCGGATGACGGATCGGGTCAGTACCCGCTTCGGCTTCCGGGAGACGCGCTTTGATCCGGACGCGGGCTTTTTTCTGAACGGCCGGCCGATGAAAATCAACGGCGTGTGCCTCCATCACGACCACGGCGCTTTGGGCGCGGCATTTCACGTCGAAGCCGCCCGCCGCCAACTTCTGAGCATGATCGCGATGGGCGCCAACGCCGTCCGGTGCGCGCACAACCCGATGGCTCCGGAATTTTATGACTTGTGCGATGAACTCGGGCTTCTGGTGATGTCCGAGCTGACCGACGTCTGGCGCAAGCCCAAGACAAAGTACGATTACGCGCGGTTTTTCGATGAGTGGATCGAAAAGGACACGGCGAGCTGGATCCGCCGCGAGCGCAACCACCCGTCGATCATTCTGTGGTCGGTCGGTAACGAGATCTACGACACGTACGAGGGATCGAAAGGGTTGGAGACGCTTCGGCTATTGGAGTCGCTCGTCCTGCGGCACGACCCGAAGGGAAACGCCCGCGTCACCTTGTGCTCGAACTATATGCCGTGGGAAAACACCCAGAAGTGCGCCGATCACATCAAGCTGATCGGTTACAATTACGCGGAAAGATACTATGCGGCGCATCACGCGGCGCACCCGGACTGGATTATTTTCGGGAGCGAGACCGGGTCGCTCGTGCAGAGCCGGGGCGTGTACCATTTTCCGCTTTCCGCTTCGGTCCTCGCGGATGACGACATGCAGTGCTCGTCACTGGGGAACAGCCGGACGAGCTGGGGTGCGCGGTCCGCGGATGCCTGTGTCACGGACGACCGGGACGCGCCGTTTTCGCCCGGTCAATTTATCTGGTCGGGCTGGGACTATCTGGGCGAACCGACGCCGTACAAGAGCAGAAATTCTTTTTTCGGGCTCGTCGACACGGCGGGCTTTCCGAAGGACATTTACTATGTTTTTCAGTCGGCGTGGACCGATCCCCGAAAAGCGCCGATGCTTCATCTTTTCCCTTACTGGGACTTTAACGACGGCCAGATGATCGACGTGCGCGCCTGCACCAATCTGCCGTCCGTCGAACTATTCGTAAACGGGGAGAGCCGGGGAATCCGGCACATCGATCATGATCACGGAGATAAAATCACGGCCGACTGGCGCGTCCCGTACGTCCCCGGGTACATCGAGGCGGTCGCGTACGATGAGCGCGGACAGGTTGCCGCAAAAACCCGGAGAGAATCCTTCGGAGACGCCGCGGAGATCGCGCTGACCCCGGAACGGCAAGAACTCCGGGCGGACGGAAGCGATCTTCTTTATATCGAGGTATCCGCCCGGGACGCCGCGGGGCGACCGGTCGAAAACGCCGTCAACCGTGTCGAAGTCCGCGTCGGGGGCGCCGCGCGCCTGATCGGTCTCGATAACGGAGACAGCGCGGATCGTGACCCTTTGGGCCCGGATCTAAAGAACCGTGACCCGATGGACCCGGATCCAAGGGGCCGTGGCCCAACGCATTGTGACTCCGCAGGCGACCGGACCGGCAATGGAGCGGGTAAGCGACTCTTTTCGGGCAAACTGATTGCGATTCTGAAGGCGCGCACGAAACCCGGAGAAATCGTTGTCCGCGTTTCCTCGCCCGGACTTCCGGACGCAACCCTGAGACTTTTCGCGCGGCAGGCAACCGTGCCGGAGGGTACGGGAGAGGTCGCCGGGGATCCGGTACCGGAGGGCATGGGCGCTATTTTTGAAGAATCGGTTGATACAGAAACGGTTCGATCCAAAGAGATCCCCGTCCGCAAGATCGAGCTTCACGCCGAACGACTTCTGCTCGACCGCGACCACCCGACGTCGGAGGTCCGGTATACGCTCCGGCCGAACGGAAGCGTTGATCCGAAGGTCGTTTGGCGCGTGACCGACGAGCTCGGCATTGAATCGCCAATCGCCGAAATCGAGCCGATTGAGAGCGGAGTGCGCGTCCGCGCGACCGGCGACGGGACGTTCGCCCTTCGCGGTGCGACGCGAAACGGCGGAGCGGATATCGAGCGGTACTCTGTTCTGTTTTTCGAGGCGTCGGGGATCGGGAAGCCGAGACCTGATCCCTACGGTTATATCACCGGAGGCTTGCGTTCGATTGTCGGCGGAGAAATCGGAAACGGCAACGAACGGGGCTTTTCGAGCGCGCGGGACGGGGTCAGCTACGCGGGGTTCGAAGGGCTTGATTTCGGCGCGTACGGGTCGGACGAGATTGCGATCGACGTGTTTTGTCTCGACAGCGATCCGTTCCCGATCGAGATCTGGGACGGCGAGCCGGAGCATCCCGGCGCGCGACTTCTGACCACCGCGATCTACCATAAACCGTCGATCTGGAACACCTATCAGGCGCAGAGTTTTATCCTGCCCGAGCGCCTGAGCGGCATAAAGACGCTGTGCTTCCGTTTCTTTCGAAAAGCGCATATCCGCGGCTTCTCCTTCGCCCGAAAATCCCGGGCGTTCAGCGAAATTCGCGCCGCCGAATGCGACGCGGTCACCGGAGATTCGTTTGATCGTAAAGAAGGCGGAATTTTCGGCATCGGCAACAATGTCTCGATCGATTATCGGGGGCTGGATTTCGGATCGACCGGTACGACGGGGATCGAGATTTCCGGAAAGACGAGAAATCCGGTCGACACGATACAACTGCGTTTTCAATCGCCCGGGACCGGCGATCAGGTGATCCGGGTCGCGGACTTCGCCGGAGACCCGGCGGCCGGAAGCATTCGGCGAATCTTCTCTTTTGAACCGGTTTACGGCCTTATGGATTTGACGCTTGTTTATCTTCCGGGCGCCGACTTTGATCTGGAGTCGTTCCGATTTCTGCGGGGAGGAGATACGCCCTAACGCGCTACGAGATAATGCCGGAGCGTATCCCGCACCGCGCCCTCACCGGCGAGCATATGAAGAAACATTTCCTCAACTTTCGGAGCCAGTCCGCACTCGTATAGATCCATACCGAAAAGCGCCGCGTCCGAGAGGATCGGCGCGAGTTTTCCCGCCGCGCTTTCCGGTGCTCCCAGGCAAATGCCGTCGAGTTTTTCGAGCAGGATATCCAAAAGCGGATCCGAACTCAGGGGCATCGGCTTTCCCGAATCGTCGATCGCCAGAAGGTAACGGAGCCATCCGGCGATCGCCAGCGGAATCCCCAGGAGAGACTCCGCGCGAAGGCTTTCGGAGCGCGCGTACGCCTTGATTGTCTCACCGAAACGGATCGGAATTTTCTGGCTGGTGTCGGTCGCGATCCGCTGGGGCGCGTCCGGGATGAACGGGTTGGGTAGACGCTCCTCAATAACCTCTAGAAGAAAAGCCTCCGGATTGAGGATCCCCGGGTCGGTGACGACCGGAAGCCCTTCCGTATAACCGATCCGCGTAACGAGATTCAGAAGAAGAGGGTCTTTCATCTCGTCGGAGATCCGTTCGTAGCCCAAAAGACACCCGAACACCGCAAGTGCGGTATGCAGAGGATTCAAACACGTGCAGACTTTCATGCGCTCGGCCCGGCCGACCGTATCACGGTCGGTAAAAAGAACGCCGGCCGCCTGAAGCGGAGGGCGACCGTTCGGGAAAAGATCTTCCAGAACCAGATACTCCGGGATCTCCGCGTTGACGAAGGGGGCGATGTAGGTGCCTTTTTCGGTGACGACCGGGTCCATATCGCGAATTCCGAGCGCGCTCAACTGCTCAAAAATCAATTCCGACGGTCGCGGCGTGATCTTGTCGATCATACTCCAGGGAAAAGCGACGCGCGAAGTGTCCGACAGATAATCGAGAAAGCCGGGTTCCGCGTGATTGTTTTCAACCCAGGCGGTCGCGATTTCCAGAACGCTTCCTCTGAGGACGTCCCCGTTTCGACTGCAATTGTCCATGCTGACAACGGAGACCGGTGCGCCGGAGGTGCGGTATCGCGCAAGAAGCAGAGCGCAGACGATGCTCATCGTATGCTTCGGACCGGAAGGTCCGGTCCGCATGTCGGCCTCGACGACCGGCAGCAACGCGCCGCTTTTCGCGCGCAACGCGTACCCCTTCTCGGTAATCGTCAGGCTGAGGATCTGAAGGGAAGGGCAAACGGCGATCTCCCGAAGCCGGGAAAAACCCTCCGGTCTCCTTTCGTCGACCGGGACGGCTTCGGTGATACTGCCGAGGACTCTAAATTTCGTCGCCCCGTTCGAAGCCATGGCCGCGGTGACGGACAACCGGTCAAAAGGCGCGTACACGCGGTCGATGATCTCCGCGTCGAAGGTTTCCGCGACGATGATCCCCTTGTCCGCAAGGCCCTTTTCGAGCAGAGAATCCTGAAGGCGCGCGATATAAGCGCGAAAAATATTCCCGGCTCCGAAGTGAAGCCAGACCGGCTCGCGGGCCGTCCGTTCAAGGACGGAAGTCCGGTCGTACCCGGGAAGGGTCACACCGGTTCGGGCCCACTCGTTTGTTTTTATAATCGAGGCGGCATTCAGCGAAAGCATAGCATTCCTCCATAATATCCGACTGACCTAATTATCCTCTGTCGCGGGCAAGTCAGCAATAGGGCCGACCACCCGGGGGAATAGTCGGGTAGTCGGCCTATTGCCAGAGGGAGAAGTGTGCCGGAAAAAGAAGTGCGACAGAGGAGGAAAAGCTTCTAACTCATCTTCTTTATGGCTTCCCATAGTCCCTGAAGGTAATTGGATCCGAGCGCGCGATCGAAAAGGCCGTAGCCCGGCCGACCGGTTTCGTCCCAGATCATCCGTCCGTGATCCGGTCGGATGTAGCCGTCAAAGCCGGATTCATACAAGGCCTTGACGATTTCAAACATATCCAAGTCGCCGCATTCCGTGAGATGTGCCGTCTCGTGGAAATCCGTCGGACTTGTGTGCTTGACATTGCGTAAATGCGCGAACGGAATGCGTCCGGCTGAAGAAAATTCGCGGATCATCGCCGGCAGATCGTTTGCGCTGTCGGCGCCGAGACTTCCCGTGCAGAAAGCGATTCCGTTCCGCTTGCTCGGATTGAGCGCCAGATATCTGCGGATGGTCGTTGCGCTGTTGACGATCTTCGGCAGTCCGAAAACAGGCCACGGCGGATCGTCGGAGTGTACGGCGAAATCGATATCATATTGCTCGGCGAAAGGCATGACCGCATTCAGAAAATAAGCGATGTTTTCGAAATACTCGTCAACCGATATTTTCTGATAGAACTCGATATCCCGGGCCATCGCGGGGAAGCGTTCCGGCTCCCACCCGGGAAGGGAAAAACTGTTGGCCCCGGAGATCATGGAGTTCGCCATCGCGATCGGGTCCATGCCCGATATCTTCGCGTGACAATACGACATAGCCGTACTGCCGTCCGCAAGCGGCTCCGCGAGGTTGGTGCGAATCCAGTCCATCACCGGCATGAAATTATAACAGATGCACTTAATCCCGGCATCGCGAAGATTCTTCATTGTGTCAATGTAGTTGGAAATGTATTCGTCGCGGGAAGGCAGACCCTTTTTGATGTCTTCGTGAATATTGACGCTTTCGATGACCTCCATCTCAAGACCCGCCGAAATGACCTGCCGGCGGATGTCCAGAATCCGGTCCAGCGGCCAGACATCTCCGACCGGGATGTCCGATAGGGACGTTGCGACTCCGGTCATCCCGGGGATTTGCTTGATCTGACTGAGTTTTACGCTGTCGTCGCCGTTCGGGAACCAACGGAAAATCATCTTCATAATTTATCAGCCTCGTGAGTGGCAGTATTTCGTTTGATAAAACTAGTATACTAGACAACTAGAATAGCGTCAAGGATGTGATTCAGTTCTTTTAAAAACCGGGAAGCGCTTAATTTTCCGGATGTTTCAGCCGGCTCAGATGTAACCGGTTGAGGATCAGAGGGATCAGTGCGGTAAACCCGAGCGTATAAAGCGCCTGCCACGCAGACTGAATGAGTATGTACAAATCGTCATAAGGCGGGGACATCGACTTCATCGGAAGATAATTTGCCGCAAAGCGCGCGACCGCGTAACATACGACGCCGATTACAATGATCTTCGTGCTTTTTGTCAGGATGTCTTTCGGGATGGTCTTCGCCTCTTCGTTTTTGTCGAGGCGTTTCAGGGCGACCCTCAGGCCGATGAAGATCAATACCGCGGCGGCAGCGGTTGCGGTGAATCGAATGATATATAAGGCCGTTTCGGGGTTCATGCATCCGCCTCCGTATCTTCGTCCGGTTCGGGTCCGTCTTCATCCGCTGAGGCGGAGACACTATTACCTCCGGCTGCCCGGATTACTTCGTCGAAATCCTTTTCGATCCACTTCGAGCACAGGTACGCACAGGTTACCGGCACGAGAAGGACGGACGGAAGAAACACGATCATCAGCGCGCCGCTTATGATCGAAAGCAGAAGCATCCCCACGGCGTGGATCGGGTGAGAGGCGCAGAAAAAGAAACTGTGCTTAAATGTGTTTCGGATCGTATTCGAAAACCTCGACAAGTAGGCGAAAACAAACGGGAGCGTGAATACGATCGGCAGGATCAACGCATATGCGATCTGCTCGTACAGCGCGGGCAACTTTACACTGCCGATCCCGTTTCGCGCGGCGTAGATGTCGAACGCGATAAAGGCGCCGTAGACCAGGTAAATCAGAGTGATCAGGATGCCCTGACGGAGATTCTGTTTCAAAGACCGCATAAAATCCTGGCGGGGCGTCTGGGAGTCATGACAGAAACGCCGCGACGTCGCGTGATAGAGCGCGGCGGTCGACGCGCCGATCGTGACGACCGGCAGTGCGAAAAGAACCCAAAGCAGGCTGAGGATGATCAGATCGCCGAGCTTATCGCCCAGCGCGTAGAGTTTGCTGTGGGTCAACTTGTCATAGACGGACATCTTTTCGCTCCTTTAAAAATTCGGGAAAGTCATTTACCGGCTCAGTATAGACTGTCGTTTATCCGGAGTCAACTTGACGGATGATTTGGGAAAAGCGGGGTGCCGACTGTGCTATAATCATCTAAAAATCACCCTTCGTCAGACGTTTTCGGACGGGAAAGAGAAGCAAATGAGCGATGTCACGAGGCTTTCGGGGATCTTTAGTAACGGCATGGTTCTTCAACGCGACGCTTGGAACACGATCACGGGGTTCGATGCCCGCGCGATTCGCGTTACCGCGGAAATCGACGGAATGATCTGTTCGGCAGACACCGCGGACGGTCGATTTTCGATCCGCATCCCTCCGCGGGGCGCTGCGGTCGACCGGACCGTGATCGTTACGGGAACGGATCGGATCGTTTTAGGGGATGTCTGCTTCGGAGACGTTTTTATGCTGAGCGGACAATCGAACATGGAGCTTCCGATGGAACGGGTTGCGGATGTATCTCAGGAGGATATCGACCGGGCCGATCAACCGTTGATCCGGCAGTATCGGCTGATCCCTCAGTATGTTTTCGCGGACGAAAGCGAGGCGGAACTTCAGAGCGCGCCCTGGACCCGGGCGATTCCCGGCGAGATCCGACAGATGAGCGCCGCCGGATATTTTTTCGCGCGAAGGATTTTCGAAAAGTTAAACGTCCCGATCGGTCTGATCCTCAATGCTCAGGGCGGCTCGTCGGTTGAGGCGTGGATGCCGGCGGACGTCCTCGAACAGTTCGGTGATTACCGAACGCCCGTCGAACCGTTCCTTCGGGACGGATCGCTTCAAGATTTCCTGGAGGCGCGTCAGCGGCGTGTGGACGCATGGTACGCCGCGCTTAAGACGGACCGGAGCGCGGACGCTTCAAGAGTGATTCCGGAAGACGCCGTTTCTTTTCGCGTTCCCGGGATATTTCCGTCCGAAAAGGAGAAGTATTTCGGCAGTGTCTGGTTCTATAAAGAGTTCGATCTGGACAAGGAGCCGGGCGATCGGGCGTTGCTTTATCTCGGTGCGTTGGTCGACTCGGATACTACTTATATTAACGGTGCGTATGTCGGCGATACGGGGTATCGGTACCCGCCCCGCAAGTATTCCTTCGATCCGGCGGTGTTGCGCAAAGGACGGAACCGGATCGCGGTGCGCCTGGTCATTGAGTACGGAAAGGGCGGATTCGTCCCGGAGCATCCGTATTATATCGATTCGGGGGCGGAGCGGGTCGAATTGAGCGGGCAATGGCTGTTTTGCCCGGAGAACAAGGCCGATGTCCCGGGCGTCGAGGGATTTCTCGCGCAGAAACTTCCTACGGGTCTTTATCGAGCGGCAATCCTGCCGCTGCGGGGCTTTTCGATGAAGGGCGTCCTGTGGTATCAGGGAGAGAGCAATACCGGTGAGCCCGACCGGTATGACGATAAGTTTTCAGCGATGATGTCCGCCTGGCGGGAAGCGCTGGACGCCGAACTGCCGATCATCTGTGTTGAATTGGCCGATTATGTCGATCCGATCAACGGCCTCGAAAAGGGGTGGGCGGTCATTCAGGATCTTCAGCGCGCAGCGCCGGCAAAGACAAGCCGTTGCGCCGTCGTATCCGCCAAGGATCTCGGTGCGCCGTATGAACTGCATCCGCAGAACAAAAGAGACCTCGGAGCGCGTTTGGCGGCCGCGGGGCTCGGACTGTTCTATGATTTGCCGGAACCGAAGCGGGCCGGTCAGGACTCGTCGGAGCATTCGCTTTAGGAGCAAACGCCTTCGGGCGGACCGGCACCGTCTGCGTCGCCTTCAAGCGGATCGGCACCGTCGATCACATGGTTTTTATCGGGAATTATCAATCCGTTGCTCCGGCGCACGCGCGCCGGAGTTTTTTCGGACATGCAGCTATTTATCAAGAAAGGTTAATCGTTTCGCGTTTTTTAATTCGTATTCGCGCGGATTGACCGACCGGCAAAAAGAACGTTTCTTTGTGCAAAATGCCGACAAAGCGCACCAAAACGGAAGCAGTAGCATTGACAGAGCACCAAAGAGATGATAATCTGTGCGTATCAGTCAACTAGCATACAAGTATGCGATACGATTCCGAAAAGCCGGACACTGCGGGTCGGAATTGAATAACGGACAAGCGAGAGCGACATGAGCACACAAGACAAGCCAATCGAGCCGATTGAAATCGAAGACATGCTTCCGGGGAGCCCGGCGGCCCCTAAAAAACGTCGCAAGACCAAATTTGAAAGACATGTGGGCAGATACGGACAGCTGTATTTGATGTTGTTGCTGCCGATCGCGTTCTATCTGGTCTTTCGATACATGCCGATGGCCGGCAATATTATCGCGTTTCGCAAGTTCAGCGCAGGCGGCAATATTTTCGGCGACCAATGGAAAGGCCTTTATTACTTCGAAACCTTTATTTTCGGGCCGTCCGGCTGGAAGGGCTTCGAGAAGTTTATCACGTACTTGGGAATATCCGGCTTCTGGAGAGCCTTTCGTAACACATTAACGCTTAATTTCTCCTATCTTTTGATTCGTTTCCCGTTGACGCTGATTTTCGCCCTGTTACTCAATGAAATCCGGACGTTGCGCTGGAAGAAATTCGTTCAGACGGTTTCCTATCTGCCGCACTTTATCGCGGTCGTCATCGTCGCCGGTATGGTCAAGGAAGTTCTTTCGACAAGCGGTCCGATCAACGGATTCATCAAGTCTCTCGGAATGGAGGCCATCCCCTTTATTTCCGAAAAGAACTGGTTCGTTACGATTTTCGTTACGTCCGGTCTCTGGCAAAGTCTCGGTTGGGGCACGATTCTCTATCTCGCGTCCATTTCTCACATCAATCCCAACCTTTACGAAGCGGCGTCGGTCGATGGAGCGAGCCATTTTCAGCGGGTTCTTCATGTCACGATTCCCTGTATCCTTCCTACAATCACAACGCTCCTGATCCTGGATATCGGCGGCCTGGTCGGCTCCGGAATGGCCTTTGAGAAGGTATTCCTCCTTTATACCTCGGCCACGTATGAAACATCGGATATCATATCCACGTACGTATACCGTATGGGTATCGGACCGGATTCCCGCGGCCAATTCAGTAACGCGACCGCGATCGGGCTGTTTGAGGGCATTCTCAATATGGGTCTTTTGACAATCGCTAATTTCACCTCCAAGAAAATCGCGGGGAGTTCGCTATGGTAAAGTTTGACGACAACAGGAAGAAAACAACGGATGCCGAGGACATCATTGAGTCGGCACGCAGAACCCATGATTCCGCGAGCAAGGACGCAGCCTTGCATTATCGCGATCAGTTTACGAGCAAAGCCATCATTAAGCGAGACAGTGATGTCAAAATCAAAACCGCCGATGAGCTGATCATTCGGGCGTCAACCATGAAGGAATCCAAGGGGTATCGGGTTTTTACGGTATTCAACGCAATCATTATGCTTTTTATCTCGGCGGTCACCCTGTATCCGTTCTTATACCTGGTCGCGCAGTCCTTTTCTTCGCATACCGCGATCGCCAAGGGTCTCGTGACCATTTTTCCCGTGGAACCGAATGTCAAGACGTATATGGATGTTCTGAGCGAAGGGGTTTTCCTGAACTCGTATAAAAATACAATCATCTATACAATTATCGGAACCGTGTCTTCGATATTTCTCAGTGCTTTCCTCGCGTATCCGCTATCGAAGCCCCATCTCAAGTTCAATAAATTCCTCACCCCGTTCGTCATTTTTACCATGTATTTCTACGGCGGCCTGATTCCGAACTATGTACTGATGACCCGGATCGGACTGTACGACAAATGGCCTGCATTTATCATTCCCGGATTGATCAGCACGTATTATGTCCTTCTGATGAAGGCGTTTTTCGCAAATTCCCCGCACGAATTGGAAGAAGCCGGAGAATTGGACGGACTGTCCCAGATCGGAGTATTCTTCCGGGTCGTGTTGCCGCTTTCCAAGCCGATCATCGCGACCATGACGCTTTTTTACGCCGTTTCATACTGGAACAACTGGTTCAACGCATTTCTCTATCTTCCCACCAAGGAGAAGTGGCCGGTAGCCTATTATTTGAAAACATTGATCGCAGGATCCTTCTCGACGAACGACCCCGGTGCGACTGCGGATAAGGCATACTTGAGCGCGAATATCCGATCGTGCGCAATGGTGCTCATGGCACTCCCGATCATTTGCATGTACCCGATCGTACAACGGTATTACGTACAGGGAATGATGCTCGGCGGCATTAAGGAGTAAGGAAAGGGACCGGATCAAGCCGGGCGGGGGAACCCGGTAAATAAGGAATGCTCACGGTTTCGTGTCGCAAAGAATGCGGACCGGTGCAGATAGAGAAGAAAGAGCAAAACAGGAGGTATGATTATGTTAAAGAAATTGCTTTGCGTACTTCTTGCGGCCATGATGCTGTTGAGTTTGACGGCGTGTAATGAACCGCAGGACGAAACCCAAGCGACAACCACCAAGGGAACGGATGCACCGGTCGTAACGACCGCCGCGCCGACGGAGCCCGACCTTCCCTATGAGTTCGGACTGGACAAGACGTTCAGAGCGGACGAACCCATCACGTATTCCATGTTCTTCAGCGATGCCAGCTGGTATGCGTTTGCGGATACATGGGAAACGGAAGGCGTTTTCAAGAAGATCACCGATCTGACGAACGTTAAGCTTGATGTCACCAAGTTTGACAGCGGAACGTACATGGATAGTGTTACGCTTGCTGTTTCCGGCGGCGAAGCGGCGTACATCATCCCGAAGATCTATGACGAGTCCAAGTTTGTCACCGGCGGGGCTGTTCTGGCGGTCTCCGACTATGTTCAGTACATGCCTTATTACCAGGACTTCGTAGCAAAGTATGCCATGGAACCGGATCTTGCGACCATCACCCGCGCGGACGGAAAGTATTACCGTTTGCCCGGTATGCTCGAAGCTCCTCTTCAGGACTATACCCTGATGATCCGTAATGACATTTTCAAGGCAGCCGGCTATGATGTCGCCGCTTTGGAAAAAGATTGGACCTGGAACGATCTTTGTGACGTTCTGGTCGGAGTCAAAGCGTACATGGTCAAAGAAGGAATGTGTAAAGAGAGCGATTACATCTGGTCGGATCTCTGGGCCGGATCTGAGTCCGGACAAGGAAACGGCGGAAACATCCTGAAGCTGATCGGCGCTTCGTACGGCGTTCCTTCCGGCTGGGCCGTAGGCAACGGATTACAGTATGATGCCGCTAAGGACGAATGGTATTTTGCGGCAACGACGGATCAATACAAGGATTTCATCACGGTTGCAAACCGTTTCGTTAAAGAAGGAATCCTGGATCCCGAATCCTTTACGCAAGACGATAAGGTCGGACCGGACAAGTTCTACAACGGCAAGACCGCGATCATCAGTGTGAACAGATCCCAAGTCCAGAACTTCAGAAACAATCTGGATTCAATCCTGGGCGCCGGAAATCACGAGACGTATGTCTGTGTTTATCCGAAGGCGGAAAACGATTTCATCGCGGAGAGAAACCGCCTGGAGAACGGCGTCATGATCTCCAAGAACGCCTTGGATGACCTGGGCGAAGAGGGCGTGATCGAGCTCTTCCGCTTTGTTGACTGGCTCTGGTATTCTCCGGAAGCCTACACCCTGATCAAATGGGGTGTGGAGGGAGAGACCTTTGAGTACGGGACCGACGCGGCTACCGGTCTTAAAATCAAGAAGCTGCTTCCCGGATTCAAGTGCGGCGGCTTAGGAATCGGCGGTGCCGATGAGGACGTTGACATTCGTCTCCAATGGGGTTATGCGGGCGGCGTCTTCTGGTACGGCCATACGGTTGCCGAGATGAGCGATAACTTCTCTCCCGAAATCATCGCTTATTATGAGAGACTGGGCCAGTACCGTAAAGTTTCTCCGATCAATCCTCCCGTTCAGGCGGACACCGATCAATCCGATCAACTCAGCCTGATGCAGACTCCGTTGATCGACAAGGTCAATGAGTGGACGCTCCGTTTCGTGATGGGCAAGGATGAGGTGAACGACGAGAACTGGAACACGTTCGTCGGTGAGTGCGAGAGCCTCGGAAGCGAAGAGTACGCAACATTCTACAATGAGATCTACAAGGGCTAATTCAAAAAAGTCATGTTAGAATGGTCTCGTAAGGGATTGTTCGGAGGGGGGTGCTCCGCAGGAGCGCCCCCCTCTTCTTATTCTTCATCGGAGGTTATTCAGATGAATACACTTACGCTCATTCGCCAAGGCGATGTAACCGTAATCGCAGTCGATTCGAATAATCGGGGACTAACGCGAGTCGCGGCGGCGGTCGCCGCTGATTTTCGAAAAGTAACCGGCGCCCGGCCCTCGGATATTCGTGTCGCGGGAACGGACGAGCCCGGAAACGGAGCCTGCGCAAACGCCGATACGGTTATTGTCGCGGGTGTTCTCGGAAGCGGCGGGTTCATCGATCGCGAGGCGTCCGAGGGCCGAATCGACGTGTCAGGGATTTCCGGTAGACGGGAATGCTATCGAGCGACGATCGTCTCCTTCGAGGGAAAAGAGATCCTCATCATCGCAGGAAGCGATCAATTGGGCGCGGAGTACGGCCTTCTGAAACTTTCGGAGTTGTGCGGCGTCTCACCGTGGCATTACTGGGCGGATGTGACTCCGGTCCGACGTGAGGCGGTCGAGATCGAACGGGATTTGCTGAACATCACGTCAATTGAACCCGCTGTCAAACTGCGCGGGTTTTTCATGAACGATGAATGGCCGTCGCTGGGAAACTGGATGCATTCGACATTCGGCGGATTTAACGAACTTTTCTACGAGAAGGTTTTCGATCTGCTCTTGCGTCTGCGGGGAAATTTCTTGTGGCCGGCGATGTGGACGGGGGTCTTCAGCGAGGACGGAAAAGCGTTTCCGACCGCCTCGGCCGAGATGGCGTCGGAGCTCGGAATCACGATGGGAACCAGTCACCACGAGCCTCTTTTTCGGGCGGGCGAGGAGTTCTCGCACCTGATGACCGACTCAAACGATATCGGTTACGGCAAGGACTGGAGTTATCACGCGAACCCGCGGGGTCTTTATAATTTCTGGAGCGACGGCGTCCGGAGAAATCGCGGTTTCAAATCGCTGATCACGATGGGCATACGTGGCGAGCGCGACAGCAAGATCCTCGGAGAGAATGCTACACTTAAGGATAATATCGAGCTTTTGAAAAAGACGATCACGGACCAGAAGAAGATCCTTTCGGAGAACGGCCTTGCGGACGCGCCGAAGGTTCTGGCCCTATATAAAGAAGTTGAAGATTACTATTACGGCGACGACAATGCCGACGGCCTCGACAAGTGGGCGGAACTTCAAGACACGATGCTTCTTTTGTCGGACGATAATTACGGGAACCTGCGGACGGTCCCCGCTCCCGACAAGCTAGACCGCAAGGCCGGTTGGGGCATCTACTATCACTTTGATTATCACGGCGGACCGATCTCCTACGAGTGGGTCAACTCGACCCCGATCACCAAGGCGTGGGAGCAATTGACGGCCGCGTACACATACGGTATCCGCGATTTGTGGGTCGCCAATGTCGGCGACCTTCGGCCGTGCGAACTGCCGCTTTCGTATTTTCTGAATCTGGCGTTTGACTATGACCGGTGGCAACCGCCGAATCAAACCGGTGTCTTCCTGGAGCAATGGGTGCGCGGACAATTCGGCGGATTTGTCGATGGAAAGACGCTCGATTCGATCGCGGAGATCCTGAATGATTATACGCGGATGAACGGCGATTGCCGCCCGGAGGCGATACACAAGGATACATTTCATTTCACCGGAAATAATGAGGCGAGCTTTGAACTCGAGCGCGCAGAGGCGTTGATCGGGAAGGTCAGGAAGATTTCTTCCGGTATTTCGCTTGAGCGGAAGGACGCATTCTTCGGGCTTGTGGAATTTCCGGCGCTCGCTTCCGCGAACCTTCGGAAAATGATGATCTATACCGGGATGCACGAGCGGTTTTATGAAATGAAGGCGAGCTATAGTAATGTTCTTCGCGAAAAGATCCTCGCGTGTATTACGGAGGACCGCGAACTTACGCGCCGTTATAACGAAGAAATGGCCGGCGGCAAGTGGCGGCATATGATGTCCTCGAAGCATGTATCATTCCGAAACTGGAATGACGAGGGCAGCGAATATCCGTGCCCGGAGGAGTTGGCTCTTCCGGAAACCGGGCAGACGATCGTCTGCCTTTTCGAGAGCGGACAAATCGCTTCCGGGGGTGAACTTGAGCTTCCCGTGATCTCAAGCGTCGAAAATCCGAAGAGGCGAATCTTTCTCCTTACGACCGGAAAGGCGCCGGTCTGCGCGACGCTTCGGGCGTCGGAGGATTGGATCGTTCTTTCGGAGCGCCAAATCTCGCCGGAACTTACGGAGATTGAGGCCGGTGTCCTGTGGCGGGAGATCGACGGACGCAGGGAAGGTTCCGTTGAGATCTCCTCTGAGACCGGTAAGGTCGCGGTGCGTGTTATTGCCGAAAAATTCGATCTGTCCGCTGTAGCTTCCGGAGCATTTCCCGAGACGACCGGTGTGGTCAGTATGCCGGCCGACGCGTACGCGCGCAAGACGGAGTCCGATGAAGCCGGATGGATCCGAATCGACAACTACGGTAAGTCCGGGGTCTCAATGAAGGTTTTACCGGGCGACCGGCGGTTCGAATCCCCGGAGAACGCCCCGACTTTGGAGTACGATATTCATATCGCCCATCCGGGACAATATACGGTGACCGCCTATATCGCGCCGACAAATAACCCGGTAAAGGGAAAAGGTTTGCGCTTCGCGTTTTCGGTCGACGGAAGTACGCCGGTCGGAATTGAGACCTTGCCGGAGGGCTATGCCGCGGGGACCCCGGAGGATCCGGACTGGTGCCGGAATGTATTGGAAAACATGATCAGAGCCGGAATGCCTGTCAATCTCAATGAAGGGCATCATACAATTCGGTTTATCCACCTTGATGCTGGAGTGGTGCTTCAAAAAATTGAAGTTGCCCGGAATCCGTCCGATACCTTCTACGGATATCGGATTACGCATCAGAAGGCATAATAGGTTTTGGATTTGTCCTTCAGGATAACTTAGAGAGCTCAAGACGATTCCTGCAGGTATTCGTAGTTCTTACCGACAAAGTTATTGATGATGTAGCGCGACATATTGAGCGGATTGCTCACCGCGTATGCTTCTTCGCCGTTTTGATACTTTTCGGGTACACGGATCGCGCTCATTACACCGTCTCGCAAGTCTTCTCTTCTGTAGCCCGGCGTCATGCCGAAAACTTGATCCAACTCATCGTCGGAACATTCGTGTAACCCGTGATCAGACTGTAAAACAATTACGGCATCAGGGTCTTTTTCCAGGATCATGTCAATCGTATTGATCAAGACCTTCCTGGAATAAACATGCTGATGATAGTAATCACCGGACTCGTTGGGGACGTATGATATGTAGTTTCCGTTTTCGTCATACACAAAAGGACTATGAAACATTGGATTCATGAGAATTGTAAAATTAGGCTGTCCTTCAACAAAGCCATCCATGATCTCAGCGATCGCGTTGACATAGTAAGCGTTAAATATAGAAGCATCTCCGCCTAAAAAGATCTCGCTGATTTTTTCTTCAGAGACCGTATTTTCAACAGTTTGAACACCGGATGATTTATCGGACGACTGTATTACAGCCTCGTGGTCGGAAAAGATATTGTACTTATCACTGAATAGGAGAGCCCCGGGACGAAAAAAGTAGAACATAAACTGTTCCGCTTCAGCATCGCGAATGCGCTTCATTGCCTCTTCCGCGGAAAGTTTACCACCAAACTCAGACAAACTATTTGGTTGTTTGGGAGAGAAACGCAGAGCATAGAAATAGATGTAGAAATTATCTGCCGTTATCGGAAAATAGAATGAATCCGTAGTCGGTAAAAAATACCGATCCAAAAGGGCAACGGTATGGGTTAGATATTCGGCAGAAGAAAATGCCAGAAGTGTCTCATTACAAATACGAGACTTAAATAACGGGGTCTGAATTTTGTCAGACTGTGCCTCATCACGAGTAAAATCCGGCTGCTCCAGTTTAGCTGAGAGATATGAATCATAAAAATGCGGACACATCAAAGCCGGAATTGCCACGGTTGTAAGATGACGTGCGGAGAGCGTTGCCCCCGTATCAACTTGAAACCCTCGCGCGTTCAATTGTGCGAGAAACTCATCCTGGCTGTCGCCAAAGTATTTTTCGACTGTCTCGAAGTTCAACATTTCATCACAATGGATCCAATATACATTCGGAGAATCGGTAATTGCCGGGTCGACATAAAAATTCTGCTTTAGCTCAATTTTCTCAGAAGTCTGAGAGCGAATGACTATGATGGCGGAATTTACGAAGGAAATCGCAAAAAAAACAAGCACAAAGGCGCATAGAATGAAGGTTGCAGAATGCCGATAGTTTATCTTCCGTAATCTGTACACTAAGACCGCAGACAGCAAAAACCATAGCGAATAATACAAGACAACATGATTAAATATCATCAGTATCACATGATGGCCCAGTGATTCCAAGAAGACTCCGACCCACATAAACAGACAAAAAATTGTTCCGGCAAGCGGGTTTTTCAAAGCAAACAGTGATCCCATCCAGACGATCAAGGTTATGACCATGCATACAAAAGCGATGATGAGAACAGGAGCAAGTGAAACGTAAATCGAGTTCCGGCTATAGTAAAAAAGGAGGACCGACGGCGCGAACAGCGCGCTAACAAGAAGAAGCCAAATGGCTCCGGGATCGGAGAGTATCGCGAGCAAGCGAGGTGTTTTAGATGTTTCGGTATTCATAGAAAATAAGGTCCCCTTATTACGGCTCTTCTTCTAAGTATTCATAATTTTTCCCGACAAAATTATTGATGATATAACGCGACATATTGAGCGGATTGTTCACCGCGTATGCTTCTTCGCCGTTTTGATACTTTTCGGGTACACGGATCGCGCTCATGGTTCCGTGGCGCATATCATACCAGTCGTGATTTGATACATTGAAAGACGCGTCCAGCGTATCATCGTAGAGATAATTAATACCGTGGTCAGATTGTAAAACAATCACGGCATCCGGGTCTTTTTCTATAATCATATCGACAATATTCAGTAAAACTCTTGAGGAATAAACGTGCTGACCATAATACAATTTCATGTCTTGAGGGGAGTAATTTGCGTTTAATTCTCCGTCTTCGCTAAAAGCGAACGGGAAATGAAACATGAGATTCATCAATATGGTGAAATGCGGCCGTTCTTCAGAAGAATCATTCAGTATGCGATCGACCGCATTGATGAAATATGCATATTGGCGGGCTGCCGCTTCGGAACCGAGAAATATTTCTGATAACATCTCATCGGATACAGAAGCAGCCAAGACTTCAGACTCTGCAGGGTAATCCAATGAAGGAATATATTCGGATGTCGGAGTGAATCCAAACACCTTGGCTCCGGGACGAAAGAAGGATAGCATGAAAGTGCTTGCCTCGGACTTTTTAATACATTTCATGGCCGCCTCATCCGAAAGCTGCTCCATCTTAGCCAACTCGAACGGATGATGGTACAACATATTGAGGACCCAGTCTCCGAATTCTTCGGATTCCAAAGGGTAATAGAAAGTGTCCGTCGTCGGGAAATAGAAGTGGTTCATCAACGCGACGGTGTTGGTTTTGTACCCCGCGGCAGTAAATGCTGAGATGGTCTCGTTATGAAGCCGCACATCCTTGAGAGTCGCCTGCGTCGACATGGATAACACACGTTGATATGCTCTATCTCTGTCTGATAAAATATCGGACAGGAAATTGTCATAATAATCAGGACACATAAGAGCAGGGATGGCTACAGACGTATTATAACAAGAGAAAAAAGACGCGTCTTCGTTGACTGAAAATTCTCTCTCGGACAGCTCGCTCAAAAAGTCTTCCTGATCGTCATTAAAGTATTTTTCAAAGGTTTTGAAATTTATCATACCGTCACAATGAATCCAATATACATTGGGTTGATCGGAAAGGCTCTCGTTTACGTAAAAAGAAGTCTTTACATCTGCTTTTTTGGCCGTGAAACCGTGAACAAAGTTGTAGAGAGACGTTCCAAAAGATATAGAGAAAAAAATGATGACAAATGCGCATAAAATAAATGGAAATGCCCCGCGGACGTCGACTTTTCGAAGAATATAAGAAAGGGCACTCACTAAAGCAACCCAGAAAACGTAGTAAATAACAGTACCCGTGAACATTTTGATGATCGTCAGATGCGCAAGAGACTCCAAAAAAATGCCGATCCATATTAGTATTGATAACATAAATGACGCAAAAGAGTTTCTAAGCAAACTCTCTGCCAACATAAAGAAAATAACGGAAGCCAAAACGCAGAGGCAGGAGACGATAAGCACATAGTGTATCTCAACATAGACGGAATTCTGACTATAATAAAAAAACAGAACAGAAGGAGAGAAAAGGGAAGCAGCAATAAAAAAACGCCAGAATAGTGGTTCGGAAAACAATGTGCGGATGAATGCAAATAGTCTCGAAGGGGCGATTTTCATAAGGAACATGATCCTTTCCAAACCGTATTGGCCTGCCGATCGTTAAAAAGCAGGCGGTTGGGAGTTCTATGATTTGCGGTACAGATATATCGTCCTTTCGGACCCTTGAACCAGGAAGTCCTGAGGGATTTCTATATCCGTTACTTTAACGCGACATCGAATGACGGA